>Ga0070705_100000607_pt1 | contig 20785 bp, 10 predicted proteins | sample KBSK5253metaG_FD_65455 | JGI IMG/M metagenome (GOLD analysis project Ga0070705, IMG submission 65455) | Corn, switchgrass and miscanthus rhizosphere microbial communities from Kellogg Biological Station, Michigan, USA - KBS K5-25-3 metaG | ecosystem: Host-associated > Plants > Roots >... | reverse complement strand
AGGACTGGGAGAAGGCGCGCGAGCTGGCGCAGTCGTGGACGATGACGTACCCGCGGGAAGCGTTCGCGTTCAACAGCCTCGGTGCGGTCGACCTCCTGCTCGGGCGCTACGAGCAGTCGGTGCCGGCGTTTCGCGAGTCGATCCGCCTCGACCCCCAGTTCATCCCGGCCTACGGCAACCTGGCGGCCGGGCTGATGGCGACCGACCGCTACGGCGAGGCGCGCGCCGTGCTGCGGCAGGCGGCCGACCGCAAGCTCGCGTTCAACGGCGCGCGCCGGCTCTCCTACTTCCTCGCCTTCGTCCAGGGCGACGCGGCGACGATGGCGCGCGAGCTGGATGCGTCGCTTGGCGTCGGCGAGAACAACGCGGCGTTCGGATGGCAGGCGAGGGCGTCCGCATTCTCGGGTCGCGTCGCGATGGCGCACGAGCGGTTCGGGCGCGGCATCCAGTTGTCGCTGCAGGGCAAGTTCCCCGAGGTGGCCGCCCAGCTGACGATGGAGGATGCGGAGACGCACGCCGTCGTCGGGCAGTGCGACGAGGCACGGCGCGAGACAGCCGCGGGTCTTGCGCTCGGACGTGACAGCGCGACGCTGGCGCGCGCCAGCCGCGCGCTCGCGCTGTGCGGCGACGCGCGGCCGGCGCTGTCGCTGACGAGCGACGTGGCGGCGCGTTTCCCGGAAGCGACGTTCGCCAACGGCGTGGCGGTACCGGTGACGGCAGCGGCGCTCGCGCTGGCGCAGCGCGATCCGGCCCGGGCGCGGGCGCTCCTCGAGCCGGTCAAGCGGTACGATCACGCGCCGTCGGCGGAGTTCTGGCCCGCCTATCTGCGGGGGCAGGCCTACCTCGACTTGAAGGACGGCGCGGCCGCCGCCACCGAGTTCCGCAGCATCATCGATCACCGGGGCGAGGTGCCCATCACGCTGCTCTATCCGCTCGCGTACCTCGGCCACGCGCGCGCGGCCGCGATGAGCCGGGATATGGAGTCCGCCCGGAAATCGTACGAGGCGTTCTTCGCGCTGTGGAACGGCGCCGACGCCGACATCCAGCCGCTCGCGGACGCGCGTCTCGAGTTCTCGCGACTCGAGACCGCGCCGCGTTCCACCTTCGAATAGCCGCGCTCGAATCGCCGCCTGCTCAGCTGGCAATCTGCTGGTCGTGATGGCCGCGATGCGTACGTGCGTCGATCGAAATTACGCAGGTCGAAAACTGAAACGCGAGAGTTGGCTGATGATTCGAGTGCAAACAACGCGAGCGCGCGGCAGTACGATTGCGTCTGGCGCCCGGTCCTCCCCCATTTGTCGCGTGCCCGTGCACGACGACTGTGGAGGAGTCTCATGCATCAGGTGCTGCGCCTTGCCGCATGCCTGTTCGTCCTGGGAATCGCCGGCGCGGTCCTCTCGCCGTCAGTTCAATCGAGCGCGACACAAGTAGCTGGTAAAACCGATCGCGCCGCGGCGAGCGCCGCACATCTCCCATCGGATTTCATCGAGAACCGCGGGCAATGGCGCGGACCCGAAACGTTCGCGGCCCGTCGCGGCGGCGTCGCGGTGGCGCTCGAACCGCGCGCCATCCGGCTGCGCCTCGGAACCGCGGACCCGGCCGCGATCACGCTGACCTTTGAGGGCGCATCGCCGCAGGCGAGCCTCGTCGGCGAGGACCGCCGGCCGACCCTCTACAACTTCTTCAGCGGCAACGATCCCACCGCGTGGCGCACGGGCGTGCCCGGGTTCGGCAGCGTGCTGTACCGACAGGTGTACGACGGAGTGAACATTCGCCTCCACGATCGGAGCGACACGCTCGAGTACGACCTGCTGCTGCAGCCTGGCGCCGACCTGCGGCGCGTCGTCGTCCGCGTCGATGGTGCGAGCGCGCTCGAGATGGCCGACGACGGCGGACTGGTGGTGCGCACGCCGGCCGGCCCGCTCAAACAGACGCGGCCCGCGACGTTCGAAACCCGCCGCGACGGGACGATGCGTCCCGTCACCAGCACCTTCCGCATCATCGATGCGCAGCGGTACGGCTTCGACGTTCCCGGGCACGACACGTCGCTCCCGCTCGTCATCGATCCCGGCCTTGTCTGGTCGACGCTGACCGGCGGCACGAGCAGCGAGCAACTGGCCGGCATCGAGGCGGCGCGCGACGGCTCCGGCGATCTCTTCGTCTCGGGGAACACGAATTCGCCGGATTTCGCGGATGCTCCAACGTCGGCTCAAACCGCCCGCTACAAGGCATTCGTCGCGCGGCTCGACGCCTCCGGCGGCCACTACGACTTCGTCACCTTCATCAACGGACTGCAGAACCAGACGTATGCCGGCGGCATGGCGGCCGATGCGAGCGGCGGCGTCACGTTCGTCGGCACCACCGTCGACCTGGATTTTCCGGTCACGCCGGGTGCGTTCCAGCCGGCCTTCGCGTCGATCCACACCGGCATGTCGGAAGGTGACGGCTTCGTCATGCGCCTCAACGCCGCCGGCGGCATCGTCTTCTCGACCTATCTCGGTGGCAGCGGCAACGACGGCGCCGGCGATGTCGTCATCGACAGCGGAGGCCAGATCATCGTCACCGGGACGACCAACTCCACGGACTTTCCGACGACCGTGGGCGCCTACGATCGCACGTTCAACACGCCGCCGGCGGGCGACAACACTGCCTACCCGCTCGACGCCTTCATCGCGCGGCTCAGCGCCAATGGAACGCAGCTGACGTACGGAACCTATTACGGCGGCCAGACGTACGAGACGATCCTCGACTCCGTCGTCGATCCCCAGGGCTTTCTCACCATTGTCGGTGTCACGACTTCGTCAGCGAGCGGCCGCGATATCCCGCTCACGAGCGACGCGTTCGACGCGACCTGGAACGGCAGCGAGGACGGCTACCTCGCGCGCTTCAAGCTCGATGGCGCGGGAACCGCGGATCTCAAGTACGCCACGTTCCTCGGCGGCATCAACCAGGATGTGATTGAGGCCGTCGCCATCGACCCGGCGAACCCGCAGCTCGTGACCGTGGCCGGGTGGGCCTGGTACGACTCGTTCACAGGCCCGTTCTTTCCAACGACCGCCGGCGTGTTCAAGCCGAGGCTGACGCCGCAACCGGCTCCCACGCAGCTGTTCCCGCACAACAAGACCGGCTTCGTCGCGAGGTTTCGCTTCCCCGCGACCGGCACCGCGTCGCTGGTGTGGTCGACGTTCGCCGGCGGCAACTGGGAGGACTTCCTCAGCGACGTCGCCGTGGACGAGACGGGCGCCGCCATCGTCGTCGGCGGCACGCGCTCCTACGATCTGCAGACGACGCGCGGCGCGGTCGATCGGACGCAGGGCGGCGTCGGCACCAGTGCGCACGACTGCTTCGTCTGGAAACTGAGTCCGAACGCGGACCAGCTGCTGTATTCGAGCTATCTCGGCGGAAGCTACGAGGACTGCGAGGCCGTGGCCACGATCGGTGCGAAGGCCGCCTATCTCGGCGGCAACACGATCGCGATGGCCGGCATGACCGGCAGCGGAGATTTCGAGACGACGGCCGGCGCGGTCGACCGAGCGGCCGACGAGGTGAGCGACGGCACCAATCCATTCGTGACGAAGCTGACGCTCGCGGCCGATGCGGGCGGCGACATCACGGCGAGCGCGCCGGCGCTGCTCAGTCCCGCCAACGGCTCGACGACGGGCGGATCCGGCGGCGTGGTCCGCCTGCGGTGGTCCGATGCGCCCGATCCTTCCGGCGTCGAAAGCTATGTCTACGAGATTTCCAGCAAGCCGGACTTTCCGCCCAACTTCACGTTGCCGAAGGGCTCGACGCACGCCCCCGAGCTGATCCTGGAGTCGCTCGCCATCAACACGCCGTGGTTCTGGCGCATTCGCACGGCGGACCGTGCGGGCAATTTGAGCGAATGGTCGCCGGCGAGCACGTTTACCCTCGGCGTCTCGGGCGCCCAACCCGTGATCAACTTCGTGCAGACCTATCCGGCGACCGTCACCGGCGGCGGGTCCGCGCAGGGTGTGCTCCACCTGACCGATCCGGCGCCTCCAGGCGGCCTGCAGGCCGTCCTGTCGACGAAGGATCCTCGCGGCTTTTTCCGAACGGTGCCGCCGGTGACCGTGCCCGCGACGGTCTCGATTCCCGCGGGCGCGATCAGCGCGAATTTTTCCATCGCCTCGTCGGCGGTCAATGCGTCCACGCCTGCGGCGATTTACGCGACGACGAACGCGGTCGGCGCCAAGGGATCCATTTCCGTGGGCGTCGCGAGCGGAGCGCGCGCGGCGTCGCTGATGCTCGATCCGTTCGCCGTCTCGGCAGGGCATCCGGCCACCGGCACGGTGACGCTGACGGGGCCGGCGCCTGCCGGCGGCGTGGTGGTGCCGCTGCTCAGCAGCCATCCGCAATACGCGTCGGTCCCCGCGAGCGTGACCGTCGCCGCCGGCGCGACGTCGGCGACGTTTCCGATCGCGACGTCGCCGGTGCCGTTCTCGATCGACGTCATGATCGAAGCGACCGGCGGCCAGTTCGCGGCGCGGCGCCTTGCGCTGAAGGCGGGCGGCGGCCCGAGGCTGACGTCGTTCACGCTGAGCACGGCGAACGCGAGTGGCGGCAACACCGTCACGGGGACGGTCACCTTCAGCGGTCCCATCCCGGCGTCACCGTTTCCGGCGACGGGCGATGCGATCGTGACGCTGAAGAGCACGAACCCTGCGGTCGGGTTCTCGCCGCTCGTGGCCGTACCGATCGGCAGCAGCAGCGCCACGTTCAACATCCTGGTTCACAACGTGCCTGCGACCACGACGCTCGATGTCGTGGCCGCGTACGACGACACGGTGCTGCGTGCACCGTTGACGATCAGCGGCACGTCGGCCGCGCTGGCGTCGATGACGGTGAACGTCAGCACGCTGACGGGCGGCCAGGGCGGCGTCGGGTTCGTCAACCTGACGGCGCCCGCGCCGGCGGGCCACGTGCTCGTCGACCTGTCCAGCAGCAATCCCGCGATTACGCTGCCTCCCAACGTCACGATCTCCGCGGGGTCGACCAACGGCCTGTTCGCCTTCAATGCGCAGGCCGTCGATGCGGTCACGCCCGTGACGCTCAGCGCGACATACGGCTCGTCGCGCGCCACCGCCGGCGTCACCGTCAATCCCACGGTCAACGTCTGGGTGACGTCGCTCGCGCTCAGTCCGGGCACGGTCGTGGCGGGCGCCTCGTCGACGGGAACCGTGACATTGAACGCCCCCGCGGCGTCAGGAGGCGCGACGGTGCAGCTCTCGTCGGTGTCTCCCGCAACCGTCCCCGCGACGGTGACCGTGCCTGCAGGCGCGACGACGGCCACGTTCAACGTCGGCACGACGAGCGTGTCGTCGACGACGCAGGTGAAGATGTGGGCGGTGCTGAACACGTCGTGGGGCGCGGTGCTGACGGTGACGCCCGGGTCCACGAGCGGTCCGTCGCTGTCCACGCTGTCGCTGTCGCCCACGACCGTGACGGGCGGCAGTTCGTCCACCGGTACGGTCACCCTGACCGGTGCGGCGCCATCGGGCGGCGCCGTGGTCACGCTGTCCAGCAGCAACACGGCGGTCGCGACGGTGCCGGCGAACGTCACCGTTGCCGCGGGAAGCACGAGCCGCACGTTCACGGTCACGACGGCGACGGTCTCGTCCACGGCGTCGGCGACGATTACCGCGACGCTTGGCGTCAGCCGGCCCGCGACGATCACGGTCAACCCGGCGCCGCCCGGAGGACCGGCGGCCCCGGCGTTGGCGGCCCCTGCAGACGGCGCCACCGTCACGCTGCCGGTGATGCTCGACTGGACCGACGTCTCGGGTGCGGTCTCGTATCAGGTCCAGGTAGACGATTCGAGCGCGTTTTCATCACCGCTGCTCATCGACCAGATCGTGACCGCTTCACAGGTCACGCTGTCGTCGTCGGCCGCCAGCCAGCATTGGTGGCGCGTGCGCGGCCGGAACAGCGCCGGAACGAACGGCGCCTGGTCCTCCGTACGGACGTTCGCGCTGAGCGGTGGCGGAAGTCCGCCGCCGGCGAACCCGCGGACACTCACCGTGACTGCCTCGGGCCGCAGCGGCGAGCGCGTGACCTCGTCACCCGCCGGCATCAACGTGTCGGTCGGCAGCACCGGCAGCGCCACGTTCGGGTCGGGCACGTCGATCACCTTGAGTGTCAGCAACGGACGCGACGCGGTCTGGTCCGGGGCATGCTCGAGCGGCGGGAACAAGACGAAGAACTGCACGTTCACGCTCAACGCCGACGGGACGGTCACCGCCAACGTGCAGTAAGCGGATCTCACCGATGGGGCGAGCCCTGTCAGGCTCGCCTCGCTCGACTGAACGCGAAGAGCTGCAGATCGCGGTTCGGGACGCCCCGGACCGCGTCGAGCAGCAGCCGCGCGGCCAGGAAGCCGAACGTCATCCCGTTGCCGCCGTAGCCGAGGGCGAACAGGTGGCGCGGATAGCGCCGGTGCGGCCCGATGTATGGCAGGCCGTCCGGCGTCGTCGCGAACAGGCCTTCCCACGCGAACTCCATGTCGACGTCCTTCAGCGCCGGGAGAAGCTCCTCGAAGTGTTCACGCAGCTCCTCGGTCGCCGCGGCAAACGCCTGCCTGCGCCTGGCCGGTGGCACGACGGGACGATCGCTTCCGCCCAGCAGCAGGCGCCGGTCCGCCGTCCAGCGCGCGTAGTGGTACGGCCGCGCGGTATCCCACAACAAGACATCCCGCACCCCGAGCCTCGCGCGCTGGCGCCGATCGAGCGGCGCCGTCGCCAGCACGTACGTATGCTTCATGCGGAATCGCCCGGCGAGCGGCTTGAAGGCGGGCGTCGCGAAACCCGTCGCGATGATGACGTGCCGCGCGGCAATCGTGCCCCGCGCGGTGCGGACGGTGACGCCCGTGCGCGTGGGATCGATGCGACGGACGCGCGACCGCTCGAAGATGCGGGCGCCCTGCCGCGCCGCCGCGTGCAGCAACCCGATGCACGCTCGATGCGGATCGAACTGCGCATCGCCCGTCGAGCGAATCGCCCCTGCACCCGCGATGCCGGCCGTGGCCAGCAGCGACGCGGGCGTGAGCCACCTCGCGCTGAAGCCCGACCGCTTTCGCCGCCGGCACTCGTCGCGCAGGCCGTCAGCCGTCGCGGGGTCTGTCGTGAAGTAGACCGAGTCGCGCTCGGTCAGGCCGCACGGAATGTGCAGCCGGCGAATGGTCGCGACGAGATCCCGCGCAGCCGAACGGCTCAACTCCCAGATGCGCGCCGCCCGCCGCGCGCCGTACCGCTTCGCGAGGGCGCCAAGCTCCTCGTCCGTTTCCTGCATGAGCAGCGCCGTGCTCGCCGCGGTGCTTCCACGTCCGACGAGACCCGCGTCGACCAGCACCACGCGTAACCCGGCCGCCGCGAACACGTGAGCTATGCCGGCGCCGGTCATGCCGCCACCGACGATGACCACGTCGGCGTCGTGTGTGCCGGTGAGTTTCGGGAATCTGGGCCGGCTGAAGCCGGCCCCTACGTACGTGGGGGCCGCCTTTAGGCGGCCCACCCGCGCTCGACCACGGACCAGCCAGATGGGAGTGCCGACGCGGAGCCGCATACCGATGACTCATGGTTGGCGGTCGGATTGCTCGCAGTCAAGCCGAGGGATACGCATGCCTGATTCCGCTCTCGACACCGCGTCCTACTGGATCGATTCCACCTCGCTTCCGCGATTCGCGAAACTCTCCCGCGACGAGCGCGTCGACGTCGTCATCGTCGGCGGCGGCATCACGGGACTGACGGCCGCCTACCTGCTGACAACCGCCGGACGATCGGTGGCGCTGCTCGAGCGTGAACGCTGCGCCACGGTCGATACCGGGCACACGACCGCGCATCTGACCATGGTGACGGATACCAGGTTGTCGGAGCTGGTGGATTCGTTCGGCCGGGACCATGCGCAGGCCGTCTGGGATGCGGGGCTGGCGGCGATCGCGCAGATCGATGCGAATATCCGCGACGAGAAGATCGAGTGCGACTACGCCTGGGTACCCGGCTACCTCCACGCGCCGCGCGACCGCTCGACGAAGAGCGACAAGGTGGACTTCGAGAAGGAAGCCGCGCTCGCCGCGGAGCTCGGATTCGACGCGACGTTCGTCAAGGATGTGCCGTTGATGGGAGGCCCCGGCGTCCGCTACGAGGACCAGGCGAGGTTCCACCCGCGCAAGTACCTCGCCGGGCTGGCGCGCGCCATCGACGCCGCCGGCGGCCACATCTACGAGCACAGCGAAGGCTGCGAGTTCTGCGCCGAGCCGCTCAGCGTCAAGGCCAACGGCCACACCATCACGTGCAAGGACATTGTGCTCGCCACGCACAATCCGCTGGTGGGGCTCAGCAACGTGGCAGCCGCCACGCTGTTCCAGACGAAGCTGGCGCTCTACACCAGTTACGTCGTCGGTGGACGAGTGCCCCGGGGGAGCGTGCCCGACGCGTTGTTCTCGGATACGGGCGATCCGTACTACTACCTGCGCCTGGAGCCGCATCGCGACTACGACCTCGTGATCTTCGGCGGCAAGGATCACAAGACCGGCCAGGCCGACGATACGAACGCGTGCTTCGACGCGCTGCGGCGCCAGCTCGAGTCGCTGTTGCCGGGCATCGACGTCACGCACCGATGGTCGGGCCAGGTCATCGAGACGCCGGACGGGCTTCCGTACCTTGGACGCAACACCGACCACCAATATGCGGCGACCGGGTTTGCGGGCAACGGCATGACGTTCGGCACGCTCGGCGCGATGATCGCGGCCGACGGCATCATGGGCCGCGCCAACCCGTGGGCGGAACTGTTCGACCCGGGCCGCAAGAAGATCCGCCACGCGGCGTGGGACTACGTCACCGAGAACAAGGACTACCCGTACTACCTGGTGCGCGATCGGTTCGCCGGCGCCGAGGGACGGACGCTGCGCTCCGTGAAGCGCGGCGAGGGAAAGATCCTCGACCTCAAGGGAAGCCGTGTCGCCGCCTACCGGAAAGAGGACGGGACGCCCGTCGTCCGCTCCGCGGTCTGCACGCATATGGGATGCGAGGTGACGTGGAACACCGCCGAGCGCACGTGGGACTGTCCGTGCCATGGTTCGCGGTTCAAGCCGACGGGCGAGGTGCTGGCCGGCCCCGCGGAGGCTCCGCTCGAAAAGATCGACCGCTGACGCGCAACGCGTGCACTGATTCCGCCCGCGGCCACGTTGACAAGGGCAGCCGGGGTGTAGACACTACCTTTCGGTTCGGCTTCCGAAAGGGCTGGCAGAGATGCATCACCGCTGGGTGTGCGCGGTCGTCGGAGTCCCTCTCGTTTTCGTGTCCGCCGTGTCCGTCGCGGGACAGGACGCGCAGCCGCCGCAGATCAGAGTGGAGACTCTGTACCCGCGCCACGCGGCGCCCGGGCGGACCACCGTCATCAACGTCGCGATTCCGAGCCCGGACCCGGCCGAGTCTGCGGAGATCTCGCCGTCGACGGGCGTCACGATCGCCGGCCTCAAGGGCATCGGGAGCGGATCGGAGCAGAACATCGGCTGGTGGGAAGTGAGCCTCGACGTGGCGAAGGATGCGGCGCCCGGCGATCGATCGCTGGTGATCGTGATGCGGAGAGGCCGCACTGTGCCGATCACGATATCGATTCCAACGCACGGTCCGACCATCTCCGATCTGAGGGTTGCCCCGCCGCAGGCGAATCAGGCGACGCGGCAACTGCAACTGAACGCCGTCGACACCGCTGGCGATCTTGGTGACGAGCCGTATGTCTGGTTCACGGCCGATTGCGGCAGCGAACCGATCGTGGGCGCGATCAGGGGGAAGGCAAGCGCCGGAGCGGTGCGCGCCGCGCTTCCCGCCCTGCGCCACGCGGATGGTGCCCCGGTGACCGGAAGCTGCGACCTTCAGGTCCGGATCACCGATACACCGGGCGTCGACAGCAACACCTTGAAAACGACGATCGAGTTCAGGAACTGAATCCGTTCACGACGCAGGAGAACCGTTCATGCGCCTGTTGCTCATTTCGTCAGCCCTCCTTCTCGCACTGTCGAGCCCGGCGTTTGCCCAGGACTGGACCGAGTTTTCCAGCCCGGACGACCGCTTCAGCATCACCTTCCCCGGGCGGCCGACCATCACGGAAACGACGTGGATCTCGCAGTTCAACGCCATCCTGCCGGCGCGGGTCTACAGCGGCACGGCCGGTTCCGGCCGCTACTCGGTGACCGTCGTCGATTACAACCCGGACGAACGGCTGCTCACCGAGCGCTCGCGGACGCTGCCGGCCCTCGATCTCGCGATCCACGACTACGGTATCGGCTACTGGAAGACCGACGTGCGCAGCGCCGTCATGTTCGCCTCGTCGAAGTTCCTGCAGCGGGACGCGAAGATGACCAGCATCCTTGCGAATTTCTCCGACGGGGTCCCGGGCGTGGTGGCCGAACTCACCAACAACGCCGACCAGTCGCGCACCCTTGCGTCGATCTACATGCACGCGAACCGCCTCGTGATCACCGAGGCGACCGTGCCACGGGGTTACCCCGCGCCCGTGATCTTCCAGCAGTCGCTTGGATGGCTCGACGAGGAGGGAAAGAGGATCCGCTATCAGTCCCCCATGAACTACAACGACCCGGACGCCCCCAGAACGACCGCCCGCCCTCGTTGAGGCCGGCCCGATAGTCATCCGGATTCGCTCGCGCGTGGCATAGTACGTTCCTATGCCCACCCGTCTCCCCGCGCCGCCGGCCCGCTTTGCGGCGCTCCGTGTTCCTGCCTACCGCCGCTATTTCACCTTCAGCCTGATGTCGATGATGGCCGACAACATCGAGCACGTCATCAGCTACTGGGTGATGTACCAAGCCTTTCATTCCGCGGCGCTCGGCGGGTTCGCGGTCATCAGCCACTGGGTCCCGTTCCTGCTGTTCTCGCTCTACACCGGCGCGCTCGCCGACCGCCACGACTGCCGCCGGTTGATTCAGATCTCGCAGGCGCTCTTCATGCTGGCGTCGATCTCGTGGGGGCTGCTGTTCCTCGCGGGCCGGCTCCAGATGTGGCATGCGGTCGTCCTGCTGGTGATCCATGGACTGGCCGGCGTGGTCGGCGCGCCGGCCTCGCAGCTGATCATTCACGACATGGTGCCGCCCGAGGACCTGCCGAGCGCCATTCGCCTGAATGCCAGCAGCCGTTACCTGTCCATCCTGCTCGGCCCGGCGGTGGGCGGCGGGCTGATGCTCCTGCTCGGCCCGGCGTGGGGACTGCTCACCAACGTCCTCATCTACCTGCCGTTCACGATCCTGCTGACACGCTTCCCGTACACGGGTCACGCGGCGCGCGGGGCGGGCCGGACGGGGGCCGCGTTCGGACTCGCCGATGCCTGGAGCGTCTTCGCCGCGGTTCGCAGCGAGTCCGCCATCATGACGATGGTGATGGTCGCGGGCGCGACGTCGTTCCTCGTCGGCAACGCGTTCCAGGCGCAGATGCCGGCCTACGCCAACTTCCTCGGCGCGGACGAAACCGGCACCAGGTACACGGTGCTGCTCGCGGCGGACGCCGCGGGCGCGGTCCTCGGCGTGCTGGCCCTCGAAAGCGCGAACTTCTCGCGCCCCAGCGTCCACGCGGCGATCGTCTCGGCGGGTCTCTGGGGCCTGACGATGGGGCTGTTTCCGCTCACGCACAGCTATCTGCTCGCGGTCGGCCTGCTCGTCCTGGCTGGCGCCTTCAACATCGCGTTTCAGTCGATGTCGCAGACGCTCGTGCAGTTGCTCGCGCCGGCGCCCATCCGCGGCCGGGTGGTGGGGCTCTTCACGATGGCCATGCTCGGGCTGCGCGCGGGCAGCGGCCTGACCGTCGGCCTCGTCGGAACCCTCGTCGGCGTCCGCCTCTCGCTCGCGGTCTCGAGCTTCGCGGTCGTTCTCGTCTCGATCGGACTGCTGGTGCGCGAGGGGCGCGCGCGTACGCCCGTCGAGCGCGAGGTCACGTATTCGCCCTGATTCGGCAGACCCTCCCCAATCAGAAGCGCACGGTCGCGGTCGCGCCGAACAGGTTCGCGTGAAACGCGTAGGTTCCGGTGTTCGGGCCTCGCAGCAGCACGCGGCCGCTGCGGTCCTGCTGGGCGATGTGCTGGTAGGCGACGTCGATCACGAGGCCGCGGCTGACGCGGGCGCCGAGACCGGCCGTGTACTCGGTTCGCGCGCCTTCGGGAAGATCAGGCGTCACGGAGCCTTCAGGCGCGGCGGCCTGGTGCGTCAGCACGCCGGCGCGCAGCGCGACGCGTTCGGTGGCCGCGTAATCCGCACCGACGCGCACGCCGCTCGTGTTGCGGTAGTTCTTGACGATGACCTCGTCGAGACCGCGCGAGGAGGCGAACGCGAGGCTGTCGAACACGCTCCACGCGGTGAACTGGTAATCGGCGAGCAGCTTCAGCGGCGCGAACGGCGTGACCGCCACGCCGGCGACGATCTGATCCGGCACGGTCAGCCGGGTGGCCGCCTGCTGATCGCTCAGCCGCGCGCCAGGCGCGAACTGCGACCCCACCAGGACGTCGAGTGGCGTGCCGACGGGGATGCCGGGAAGCGGGACGGGCGTCCGCAAGCCGGTCGGAATCTGATCGGTGTCTAGATCGAGATGATCGACCTTGATGGTGTGCCGCGACAGGTAGCGGCCGCCGAACGAGACCTTATCGGTGGCCGTGATCAGTACGCCGACGTGCCCGGCGAAACTGACGTCCTGTCCGCTGATCCTCACGTTCGCGAAATCGGTCCCGAGCGGCACCCCCATCTGCGCGAACGTCGTACCCGGCGCGGCCTGCTGCGTGGCCAGGTCGACGCGCTGATTCAGCTCCAGCGTCGAGTAGACGACGTCGAGTCCACCGCCGACGGCGAACGCGTCATTGACCTTATAGGCGAGAGTCGGCTGCAAATAGATCGACTGGAGAACGGTCTTGTAGGCGACGAAGCGGCCCGCGAAGTCGACGGGCCAGTCGGTCGTGAGGCCGAACGGCGCGAAGACGCCGACGCCGCCGCCGAGCCGTTCGCCAAGTGACTTCGTGTAGTACGCCGCCGGCACCGGCAGCCAGTTCTTCACCATCGTGCCGCTGGTGCGCCCGCCCGCGCCGGTGAAATCGCCGCGCGGACCGACGAGCGTCCCGCCTGCGGCGACCCGGCTGCCGTCCGTCTGCAGCGCAATCGCCGCGGGGTTGAAGAAGATCGCCGACCCGTCGTCGCACGGCGACGCGACGGCCGCGCCGGCGCGCCCCATGGCGCAGGCGCCCTGCTCGTAGACGCCGTATCCCTGCGCGGCAGCCGGGTGGCTCGTCACGAGCACGCCCAGGGCGGCCAGGCACCACAACGAGACGCGTCGAGTCATTGCCGCTCTCCTTCCGGTCACGACAGGCTGTGACCTCGCGTCCGGACCGATCGCGATTCGTTGAGGGAATCAGCGGCCGGACACGACTGCGCGTCCGACGAGGGCAGGAGTCGTACCGAGAGGAGGCGGGGCTACGCGGGACCAGCCGGCAGCGGGCTCACTGCCCACTGCCGGCCGCCGGCTACTCGCTACTTCAGAAGCCGATCCTGAATCCGAGCTGCATCATCCGCGGCTGATACGCGACGTTGCCGTTGAACGATGGCTGCCCGAAGGCCGCGTTGCTGCGGTTCGTCACATACGAACCGAAGTTCTCGTGATTGAACAGATTGAACACCTCGAACATGCCGTCGAAGGTCATGTGGCCCGCCTGAATACGCTTCTGCAGCCGCGTGTCCAGCCGGTGGATCGGCCTGCCGAGGATGCCGTTGCGCGGCAGGATGCTGCCATCCGCGGCCAGCCGCTGTTCGGAGGCGTTGGTACCACCTTCATCGCGCCGATCCTGGCCGGTGAAGGTCGCAAAGCGCTCACCCGAGCCGTAGAAATAGATGCCGCTGGCCTGGACGCCGAAGCCGAGATCCCACACGCCGTTGACCACCGCCCGATGGCGCTGATCGCCGGCTTGCCCGAAGCCGCCCGCGATGTTGGATCCCGCAAAGCCGTAGTCGCCGCCGAGATCGGCCGCGAGCGGGAATCCGACGGGCCGGTGCGCCATCACGCCATTGGAATCGAGGAACCACTGCTGCCGGTCGGGCAGCCCGTCCTTGAAGTACGCGAGCGTGTAGGTCGCCGTCGCCTGCCACCGGTGGCTGAACCGCTTGGTGAACGTAAAGTCCGTGCCGTTGTAGTTCGAATAGCCTCCGAGGTACTCGAGCAGCACGATGCCCCAGTCGGGGAACGGCCGGTGGCTGATGTCGGTGAACGGATAGTTCGCGCCCGTCGCGGGGTTGTACGAGAGGTTGGCGTTGATATCCACTTCCTCGCCGCGCCCGCGCGTGTTCACGTAGTTCACCTCGATCGAGGAGTCGGCCGTCAGCTGGCGCTGGATCCCGACGGATGTCTGGTGGCTGTACGGCGTCTGCCGCCCGGGATACGTGATCTCCTGGTTGATAGCGCGGCGGGTGCAACCGGGCTTGCTGCCGTTGAGGTCGCACGCGGTGGCCAGCGCCTGCTCCCACGTCGGCTTCGGTCCGCCAATTTCTCCTTCGCCGCTGGGGCCTGGGCCGAAGAAATTGGTCGCGAAGTCGGGCCGCCCGTTGTTGGCGATCTGGTACTCGAAGCGATGGATCATCGAGTACGCCTGCTGCACGCCGTCGTTGGGTGCAAAGGCGAAGAACAGCCCGTAGCCGCCGCGCAGCGAGGTCTTGTCATCGATGCGGACGTTGGCGCCGATGCGCGGCGCGACGTTGTTGCTGTCGTGCGGCAGATTGCCCGGCAGGAACGGCATCAGCGTCAGCTTCTCGCCGTACGTGTTGTCGTCCCAGTCGTAGCGCGCGCCGAGGTTCAGCGTCAGGTTGTTGCCGACCTTCCAGTCGTCCTGCAGCCACCCGGAGTAGAGGTGACGGACGATGTTGTAGCGGTGGTCGGTATCGGAGATGGCGTAGAAGACCTGGCGCGCCGGGAAGAGCGGCTGCAGGTTCCACGTCGACGCGTCGTTCCACACCGGGAACATCGACTGCAGCTGCGCGGGGGTGAGGATATTCGGCGAGTTGTTGGGATTGGTCGGCGCAATCGTCATGTTGCGCGCGTCGATCTCGCCCATGCAGCGGTTGCACCAGCGGAAGTCGGCCTGGAAGCGGAAGAACTCGCCGCCGATCTTCACGTCGTGGCGGCCGCCCCAGTCCCATGCCGTGGTGAAGTCGTCGCGGACGTCCTGCGTGTACTGCCAGATGTTGAGCGTGTTGGCGCCGATCGTGTAGCCGGGGAGCTGGATGACCGGCGCGTTGCCGACCCCGACCGGGTGGAACGGGAAGGCGCCGCCCTTCCAGCGGACCGACGGCTGATCGAGACGCCGGTAGCTGGTGTCACCGACCTTGATCTCGTTGACCGAACGGGTGTTGAGCACGTGCGTGAACGTGCCCGCGTATTGCGGCGTGCCGCGCTCGCGCGTGCCGCCGACCGACGGATGGTTGGTGGCGCCGCCGCCCGCATAGAAGACCGTGTGGTACCCCGAAAGGCGGACGTTCAGCCGGCTTTGCGGCGTGAACTGATAGTCGATGCGCCCCAGCACTTTGTGCGTCTTCGTCGGGAATTCCTGGTTGACGTTGAAGAAGGCGAAGGGGCTCGTGTAGGCATAGGTCTTCGGCTCGCGCTCGAACTCGTAGGCGCCGAAGAAGTGGACGCGATCCTTCTTGATCGGACCGCCGAGCGTCGTACTCACCTGCTGGTTCGAGTACGGCAGCACCGTGTGCGTGAGGAAGTCCTTCGAGTTGAACTTGTCGTCGCGGAAGTAGCCACCCACCGATCCCGCGAGCTGGTTCGTGCCGGACTTCGTGATGGCGTTGACGATCATCCCCTGCGAGCGCCCCTGCGTCGCGTCGAAGCGGTTGGCGACCACCTCGAACTCGGCGATCGCATCGCGGCTGAAGCCCGGCTGCTCGCTGTCGGTCTGCGAGTGATAGTTGATGGTGACCTGCTGGCCGTCGACGTTGGTCTGCGCGTAGCCCTGCCGGAACTGCGCCATGCCGCCGCCTTCGTTGCGGCGCGCACCAGGCGCCAGCAGCGTCAGGTCCATCCAGTTGCGGCCGTTGAGCGGCAGCTGTTCCACCTGTCGCGGATCGATGTTGGCCCCGACAGTGGAGCCTTTCGTGTCAACGAGCGGCGCTTCGGCCGTCACCGTGATGCTTTCCTGCACGGTGGAGGGCGACAACTGCAGGCTGACGGGCGCCGTCTGTCCAATGAGGATCTGCACCGTCCGATTGACCGTGCCGAAGCCGCTCAGCTCGGCCTTGATGGTGTAGGCGCCGACGCGTACCGGCAGCCGGAATTCGCCGCGGTCGTCGGTAACCGTAGTAAAGATGTTGCCGCTCGCTTCGTTGACGGCGGTGATAGTGACACCCGGGAGCACGCCACCGCTGGAGTCGGTGACCGTGCCCGTGAACGTGGCTTCCTGACCGTAGGAAGGGGCTGCAATAATCAATAACGCGACCGCAATCAGGAGCCGTCGAATCGATACCGCTCTCATCTGCGACCTCCCTTAAGGGGTTTCCGTCGTCCGCTCGCCGTGACCGACCTCGAGATGCTTGAGGGCGGCAATAGTACACCCGCGCGCGGTATCCCGCCATCCTCTGCGCACCTGAGGCGGAATTCGCAGACCGCTGATTCCCTTGGATTTAGCCAGCCTTTTTGGTTCGCCCGGGGCCGCCGGGCTGAGCCTCACCGCGGAGAACGGCCGCACGTCGTTCCGCCCGGCAGCGTCTGAGCGATCGCGAGCGACGCCCAGCTCGTGCCCGCCGTCGAGATCCACTGATGGCGGCCGAACGGGAACCCGCTTTCGAAGTACCGCTGTACCGGGAACGAGTGTGTCTTCACCAGCCAGGTCCCGTCCTGATACTGCGTGCCCAGCAGGAACGCGACCCCTTTCTGGTACGAATCGGCTGTGGGAGGCACGCCGGCGACGCACAGCGCAAACAGCGACAATCCCGTCGCGTAGGCGTCCGGCGCGGTACGGTCGAACTGGGACCAGCCGCCGTCCGCGTCCTGCCGCGCCCGGACGTCGCGTATCGCGGCCTCGACGCGTGGCCGCGCGGCTTTCGTCCACACGAGCCCCATCAGCCGCATCCCGCGTTCTTCCGCCGACTTCGGCTCCGCGGCCAGCAGCCACTGCTGCGCCCGCCGCAGGCTCTGCTCGATCTGGCTCTCGAGCGCCGGAATGTCGTATGACGTCAAGCCGGCCGCGGCCATGGCCGTGTGGCTGATCGGGCTGTATTCGGATGGCGGCCGGTTGAGGCCGTTTCCAAGCCACCTCCCATCTGGCATCTGGCGCGCGATCAGCCAGTGCGTGATGGTGGCGGTCAGCGTGTCGAGTGGATGGTGTTCGCGGGCAAGCGCCACCTGGACGTAACCGGCGGTGAGCGCCTCTCCGCCCACGGCGGGATCTCCCAGCATCATCCGTGGAATGCTGGCGGTGAAGAACTCGACGATGTGATCGAGATTCGCGCGCGCCCGGGCTTCGTCGATCTCGATGCCCTTTCGGCGCGCGTCCGCTGCGGCAATGGCCGGCAGCGCGTTGTGGTGGCACGAAATGCAGCTCGTGCGCTCGGGAAACGCCGGCGCAACATCGAGGACTCGCGCGAGGCTGCGGCGCAGGGAGACGCGCGGGTCGGCGATACCGCCCGTTGCCGGTGGAGCGATCGTGTCGCGCCGCGGACCGGTGCCGCGCATCGCCCCGCGCTGCTCGAGGACCTGGATCTTGGCGCGATCGCCCTTGTAGATCGCCCAGTCGAGCGGCGTTTCGCCTTCCGTCGTCGCCGTGTTGGGATGCGCGCCGCGGTCGAGCAGCAGCGTCAGCGTGTCAGCGCTCGCAGCCTCGGATGCGACGGCGGTCAACAGCGGGGTCCGGCCGTACTGGGCGGCATTGCTCGCGTTCACGTCGGCGCCGGCGTCAATCGCCCGCGCGAGCAGATCCGGAGGCTCCCACGTCGCGGTCGTGAACAACTCATCCGGGATGGGGCCGAGACCCTTCGAGATCAGGTAATCAATCGTCGGCCGATAGTTCCGCGCGAGCGCTGCGCGTCGCGCTCCGGGATTGAGCGCCTCCGGCTTCAGGCCGCGCTCGACCAGGAAGCGCACGACGTCGACGTCTGCGGAACGCACGGCCAGTGCGAGGGCGGTTGTCCCCGCGCGATCCTGGGCTCGAAGATCGGCGCCGCGCGCCAGCAGCAGCCGCAACACGTCGACCGTCCCCGGGTACGAGGCGGCGACGAGCAGCGCGGTCCGTCCCGACTCGGATCGCGCATCGACCGCCGCGCCGCGGTCGACGAGACGTTGTACCTTGGCGCGATCGGGCATGGACCACATCAGCGCCGTCGCGCCCGACTCGTCGGCGAGATTGGGATCCGCGCCGCGCTTCAACAGCAGCTCCATCATGTCCGCATCCGCGAACAGGGCGGCCGCCATCAGGGCGGGAATTCCCTGTGCGTCCCGTGCGTTTGGACTGGCGCCCCTGGCGACGAGGCGCTCGACGTCGCCGGCCGCTCCACGGCGTATGGCCGCAAAGAGCGCGTCACGCGCGGGGTCGATCGTCTGAGCCGAGGCAGCGGCGACCAGGCATGCGACGAGGAGCAGGCGGAGGAACATGGTCGGCATATGCTAACGCCGTTCCGCGCCGGGCTCATCTGCCTCGACGAGTGCCAAAGGTGTTATCCTCCGCCGCGGTGGACGCTCGGCGCTTCGGTCAGGGCGCGAAATCGACCCCACCAGGGAGGCCCGCGATGTTCACGAAATCCGGCTTCCAACGATACGCGTTGGCGACCGTTCTCGTCTGGGCCGCGGCCGGCGCGTACGCCCAGCTCTCGCGCAGCAGCGCCGCGGCGGCCGACGGTTCGCTGCTGAGCGGCAAGGTGGTTTCATCCACGGGTGACGGTATGGCAGGCGTCCCGGTGCGCGCCCGCCGCGAGCAGAGCAACGTCACCGTCAACGTCTACACCAACGGGCGCGGCGAGTACATCTTCCCCGGATGGTCGGATTTAGCGCCGGGCCGGTATTCCGCCGCCATCGAGCTTCCCGATTTCGAGCCCGCCGCGCAGCAGGCCACGCTGACGGCAGGAAAGACCACGCGGCTCGACTTCACGCTGCGGCCGCGCCAGCCGTCGATCGCCGACGCGACCGCGGCTGACATCGTCGCCGCGCTCCCCGGCACCGACGACCAGAAGCACTTGCTGATCCAGTGCGACAACTGTCACTCGCTGCAGTTCGCGCTGCGGACGGGCCGGACCGAGGACGGCTGGATGCAGATCATCCGGCGGATGGCCGGCGAACGGGCCGTGTCGCGCGACACGCCCGGCACGCGCGCGTTCGGCCAGAAGAAATACGTCGAACCGCTCGCCGCCTATCTCGCCTCGATTCGGGGTCCCGGCGCCTCCGGCGAGCTGCCGTTCACGCTGCGGCCCCGGCCGACCGGCGACGCATCCACGCGGCTCGTCGTCACCGAGTACGGGATTCCACGCAGCGGACAGCGCGACCTGAACATCCTTCGCGGCGACCGGCGGTTTGCGTGGCCGCACGACATCCTGCTGGATCCGAAGACCCCGTACGCCTACTACACGGATCACTTCTCGTTCGTGCTCGGGCGAATCGACCGGCGAACCGGCGAGGTGAAGGAATTTCCCTACAGCATCCTGCCAGGCATGGGCCGTGAGGGTGGCATCGTGGCGGAGCGACAGCTGCGCGCCGGCAACCCCGGCGGCGGCGCGCACGACATCGCCTTCGATCCCGAAGGCAACGTGGTGATCGGGATGGGCGGCGGCACCGTCCGGTTCGACCCGCGAACGGAGGCGTTCACGCCATGGGCATCGGGCAGCAACATGTTCGGGATCGACCCCGCCGGCACGGTGTGGTACCTCGACAAGGGGCTGCACGCGCTCGACATGAAGACCGGCATGGTGAAGCACTACACGGTGCCCGACGAAACAGACGATGACACGTACGACATGGAGACGGACGCCAGGGGACGCTCGATCATGAACCTGTGGCGTCTTGGCAGGATCGGCGTCTTCGATCCGAAAACGGAGACGTTCACGACCTATCCGACGCCGACCCCGGGGTCGGGGCCGCGACGCGGCGAAGTCGACGCGCAGGGCCGCGCGTGGATGACGCTCTACTGGGCCGGCCGGGTGGCGCGCTTCGATCCCGAGACGCACGAGATCACGGAGTATCCGATTCCTGCCGGCCACCAGGCGTACACGCCGCCGTTTCCGTCGCCGTACAGCCTCTCGGTCGACGACAGGAACCAGGTCGTGTGGACGAACGACTTCAACAACGGGCGCATCTACCGCATCGACATCAAGACCGGCCAGTCGACGGAATTCCTGATGCCGGAACCGTACGAAGTGAGGGACCTCACGGTGGACGAACACACCGAGCGCCCGACGGTCTGGATTCCGGTATACCGGCCGCCGTCGAAGATGGTGAAGGTGCAGATAGCGAATTGAGGACACGTCGGTCTAACACGGAGGTCAGAGCATGGAACGATTCATTGCGGATCTCGTCGGGAAATTCGAGACCGGCACCATCAGCCGCCGCGACTTCTGCGAAGGCGTCGCGCTCGCGGCCGTCGTCTACGCGGCGGGCGGCGCGGAGGCCAACGCGGCCCCACCAGGCGGCCTCAAGATGCTGGGCATCAATCACGTCTCCTATGCGTGTCCCGATTACCGCAAGGCGCGCGACTTCTACAGCTCCGTGCTGGGCATGGAGAAATTGAAGGACGACGGCAAGAGTCGCGT
>Ga0070705_100000605_pt1 | contig 20804 bp, 14 predicted proteins | sample KBSK5253metaG_FD_65455 | JGI IMG/M metagenome (GOLD analysis project Ga0070705, IMG submission 65455) | Corn, switchgrass and miscanthus rhizosphere microbial communities from Kellogg Biological Station, Michigan, USA - KBS K5-25-3 metaG | ecosystem: Host-associated > Plants > Roots >... | reverse complement strand
ACCATAGACCGCGGATGACGCTGATTTGACGGATTCGCACGGATTCCTGCGCTAGCAAAATGCATGTTACAAGCAACTAGTTCCTCTGTTCGAACGGCGAGATTATTACTTCGCCGCTTCTCGATAGACTCGCGGCGTGACGCCAGTCACCGACTTGAACATCTTTGTGAAGTGACTCTGACTCTGATAACCAACCGCCGACGCGATCTCGCTAATCGGGAGCGTCGTCTCCGCCAGCAGCTTGCGCGCGCGCTCCAATCTTATGTTCGCAAGATAGACGTGAGGCGTCACTCCGGTGATCTGCTTGAACAGCCGCGCGAAATGGTATTCCGAAAGATAGGCAGCCGAGGCAATCTCTTCGACCGCAAGCTCACGGCCGAAGTTGTCATGCATGAATTCGATCGCCCTGCGCAGGCGCCGATCTACCAGCCCCGCGCGCGACAACTCGATCTGATCAGATTTCCGCACGGTGAAATGATTCCGCAAAAGATGAATCACAAGCTGCCGCACCTGGGCCTCAAGCATCGCCGAGCGCCCCAACTGTTCGCCGGAGATTTCAGTCGCGATCTCCCGTGCAAGCCGGATAATAGCCTCGTCCGTCACAACACTCGCGCGAAAAACTATATCCGTCGTTCGCACGAGTCCGATCTCCGAAACCAATTCATTCACAAGCACCGCGCTCACTCCGATTGAAACAAATTCGACCTCGGAGCCCGCGGCCGAGTGATCCTGTCCGACACCCGTCAACGCGACCTCGCCCGCCGACAATTCGAATTGCCCCTTGCCGATCGCGCCGGTCATGCGTCCCGCGAGCAAAGCACTCACGACGAAGACCGAATGAGAATGAGTCTCGAACGCGCAGTGCGAGGAAACAGTGTGCCGCACTGTGAACTGAGAACGCGAAACGAACCGGTGCAGTTCAACGGGCGCGGCGGACTGCGTGAGTTCACGGCCGGGCGTCTGGCTCGCTTCGGCTTTTTCGATTATTGATGCGCCGCTCATGGTGTTCATCCGCTCATCCGCGACCAGCCAAGCGTTTTCGAAATCCCTTCATGCGCCGGTGTGGCGGACCCTCAAGCACTTCACGGAGGCGATTCGGGAAGTTTGTCATGATCGAATCGACTCCGCATGCGATGGCGCGACGCATCGCCAGTTTGCTGTTGACGGTCCAAACTGAAACCGCGATACCGCGCTCGTGCAAAGCGTCGACTCTTCGTTTGGTCACCAGTCCGAAATGCAACGCGACTTCATCGACGCGAGCATCTTCGGCGGCGCGAACAATCGACCGAGTCGAAACCAATCGCCGTCCGCTTGCCGCAAACGTAGCGGCCGTGCGAAGCCCTCCGTCGATCTCTTTCGCGCGCCGAATGATCGCGTGGTCGAATGATAACAGAGTTACCGAGCGATGAAGCCGGCTTCGACGCACCAGCGACAGCACGCGATCGAGCAACAGCTCCCGGCTCGCGATACTGCCTTTCAACTCGATATAGATTCGCTCGAACGCGGCCGGCTCAAACAACGCGAGAGCGTCTTCGAGAGTCGGGATTGGTTCGCGTGAGAAACTCGAAGCTGTCAGGCTACGGGTCATCGCGCGAGTGCGAGGGCGTCTTGCTAGGCGCCGCTCAAACCACGTGCCCGCATCCAAACTCTGAAGCTCCCGCACAGTGCGGCGCGACACCGCGCCTCGGGAATTCGTCGTGCGATTCACGCGCTTATCGTGAATAACAATCGGGACGCCGTCGGCCGATAGATGAACATCCAACTCAACTCCGTCGGCGCCAAGCCGGGCCGCAAGCCGAAATGCAGCGAGCGTGTTTTCAGGCGCGAGCCCCGAAGCGCCGCGATGCGCAATCACGAGAGGCCGGCTCAATCGAACTCCGGGCGTCGCATTCTCGAACAACGGCGTGAGCATATTCACGATAGTTTGATGATAGAAGTCGTGGGAACACGCGGCAACCTGATCGGCTGGCGAGATGATTCGAGGGATTCACTTCGACGAAGCGCTGACCTTCGCGGTGGCTGCTTTCTGCGCCTTCTGACAGTCGGAACACACACCGAATACGCGATGGCTGTGGTGAAGCGGTTTGAACCGGTAGCGGCGGGTAATCTCATCCTGCAAACGCTCGATCTCTTCGCTGTAAAACTCGATCAATTTGCCGCAGGCTGTGCATATCAAATGATCGTGATGCGTGTGCTTGTAATGATGTTCATACAACATCCGGCCATCGTGGAATTCCAGCTCGCGTGCAAGTCCGCACTCTTTCAGCAGCTTCAACGTGCGATACACGGTAGTGAATCCAACTGTCGGGTCCTTGGCTTTGATGATTGAATACAGGTCTTCGCTCGAAACGTGACCTTCTGTATCGAGGAACACGTCGAGGATCAAGTCGCGTTGAGTGGTTCGTTTCAAGCCCGCGGTCTTGAGGTGCTCGTAAAATATCTTGTGTTCTTCTCGTTCCATCGACGCCGGACCAACCTTGGACCCGATTATACACTTGCCGCACGCACTAGCAAGACGGCGGGCATATTGACGGCGGGCATATTGGAACTGGGACGCAGCGAAGATGAATTCACCGATGATCTGCGAGAATCCGCGAACCAACGGCAGCGAAGATCAGCGGTGAATTCCCATCAAAATCTGCCCTCTAATTACTCCCCGCATTACGAGCCCGGGTCTGAGCGCGGCGTCGCTTCGAACAGTTCCGGAAACTTTGCGCGCAGCTTCGGCGTGATTCGATACCCGCCGTCTTCAAAGGCTTCGCCAAACTCGTTGCGCTCGGCGCCTCCCTTACCGATGTGGCAGATCGTACACTTGCCGCGAAGCTCAGCTTTCGAGTACGGATCGTTGTTGTAGCGATCCATGAACGCGGGCTTTGCTAGAGCGGCCACCGCAGCCGCGGCTATGTAAGCCATCGCAAAGATCAGCCTCGCTCTCTTGCCGGTCTGCTTCGGGAGCTTAGAACACATAAGCGATCGAGCCTGTGAATCCATTTTTTCCATAGTCGCGGTGCGGAAGCGGGCTCACGCCGAACAACGCCTCGCCAATGCCCGCCGGTACGTGCGGGACTTTGCCGAAAGTGTTGTTGAACAGATAACCCAGCTTGAAGATCACCGTCGAAGAAGGCGCAAGGTTCAGGCCGACGGTAGTTCGCGAGCGGTTCAAATAGAAATCAGGAATCGTGCGGTCAACTCGCACGACTTCATATCGAATCACCGGCGCGATGTATCCGCCTTCATCGAAGCGTTCGCCGAATATCCGCGGAGAAAACTTCCGCGTTCCTTCAACGTAGAATCCGTCCTGGCCCGGCGAGCGCCCGGCGACAAACTCCGCGAGAGCTGTGATGCTTGCGGGATCATTCGGATCTACAATGGGCGGCGGCGAGCTCTTGCGAGGTATCCCACCGACTATGTTCGAGCGCCCGTATTCACCGTTAATCGCGAGCTCTCCGCGATGATAGGACGCGTCGAAAAACAATATCGTGGCAGATTGCCGAGGCTCACCGATGCTGTTGAATGTTCCGTTGTAAACCGACGCGCCGACTTCAAGCCCATCGATTGGCGAAAGTCCGATTCGGCCCGCGACTGCCTTTCGTCGATTCTGCGCCTGGAAAGCAAATTGTCCGGGCTCCGCGGCCGACGCTTGCCCGAGCAATCGCGAGAACGGCGTCGGCTCATCATCATCATTTGTGCCGCGCAGTCCGTTCATCACATTCGCCTCATATGTGAGCTTCATTCGATGAGGGAGCTTGAGCCTGCCGCGCACGCCAACGCCTGCGTCACGATAAGCGGTCGGAATAATGAACTGATTGATCAGCGGCCTGATCGTGGTCAGGTTCAGATACGAGTCGTGATAAGTGTTGAACCGCCCGATCGACGGCACGATGATGCCTCCGCGAAACGCAAATTCGGGGCGCATCCTCCATTCGACATACGCCTGTTCGATGTCAATCTCGTGAGACCCGAACTCGTATTCGATCTCTGAATTGAAAACGATGTTCTGTTTTTCCGCGAGCACCGCGCCGATACCCAAAACCAGGCGCGTGTTTTGAAACGTGGGAGTGCCGCCTCCGTCCGCGCGCTCGCTTATCGAGGACTGGCGAAACTGAAAATCACCGTAGCCGCCGATCGTGATGCGATCGCTTCGAAGCAGATTGCCCGCGCCCGACAAATCGCCGCCTTGCGCTTTCGAGGTCAAAGCCAATTTCGAATTCTCAGTGGCCGATGTTGATTGCGGCGCGCCTTTCAAAGTAGTTTTCGCCGGGGCTTGCTGATTCGCCGGTTTGTCCGTTGGCTCACCTGGCTGATTTGCCGTGCTATCGGTTGAAACCGTTTGAGCCACCGGCTCCCGCGAACTGGTCAAGCGCGATGAAACCATTGTTTCAACGAGAGATTTGAGCCGGTCGATTTCGCCCCGAAGCTGCTCGACCTCACCGCGAAGACGGTCGACGTCGGTTGGTGTTGATGTTTCAGCGGGAGCGGCTGCTTTGTTGACGGGCTGGTCATTGCGGTTTTGGGAATACACCTCGAAATTGAGTCCGAGAAGCGAAATGACCAGCATCGCCGAAATACTCTTGAGATTCAGCAGACTCAATCGCCAATCGGTAGATCTCAGAGAAAGGAACCCATAGTTTTTCATCGTGCCTCCATTATTTCCAGCAAAGCGAATTTTCTTAATTGAAAATGACTTTCAAAGTCGTGTGGCAGTATAGGAGGTGGCATCAATGGGTGTCAATAAGAAAGTTGGTGGGGGTTGAGTCAGCGGAATGGCGATTGGTTCAAAGGTTAGGTTGAGAATGCCTTACCTGAGCAGTTGGCCGGCGATGATTAGCTTCTGAATCTCGGAAGTGCCCTCGTAGATTCTCAACGCTCGCACTTCGCGATAAAGCCGCTCGACAACTGAGCCCCGAACGACGCCCGTGCCACCGTGAATCTGGACTGCCGCGTCGATTATTCGACCCGCCGCTTCGGTCGCGTAGAGTTTTGCCATAGCTGCTTCGATTGTCACTCGGTCTGCGCCGGTGTCTTTCTTCCAGGCGGCGCGATAGACCAGCAGCCTCGCAGCATCAAGCTCAGTTGCCATATCGGCAAGCTTAATTTGAGTCGACTGATACTCGCTAATCGGTTTGCCGAATTGGATTCGCCGCTTCGCATAGTTGACCGCCTCATCAAGCGCGCGCCGTGCGAGTCCCGCGGCCGCGGCGCCGACAGTCGGGCGAAATGTGTCGAGCGTCGTCATCGCGATACGAAACCCCTGGCTTTCCTCGCCGAGCAGACTCGAAACGGGAACCCGGCAGCCGTCGAAGCGAATTCGGCCGATCGGATGAGGTGCAATCAGTTCGATCTTTTCTTCAAAGGAAAACCCGGGATTATCCTTCTCGACCACAAATGCCGAAATGCCTTTGCTTCCTTTTTCCAAGTCGGTCTTCGCAAACAGAGTGTAGAAATCCGCGAGTCCCGCGTTGGAGATAAAAGTCTTCACGCCGTCGATGATGTACTCAGCGCCGTCGCGTCTGGCGGTGGTTTGAATCGCCGACACGTCGGAGCCCGCTTCGGGTTCGGTTATAGCGAAGGCCGCAATCGCCTCGCCGGATTTTACTCGAGGAAGAAGGTTGCGCTTGAGCTCAACCGTTCCCGCAAGCGTCACCGGAAAACTGCCAAGGCCCTGCATCGCAAACATCAGATCTGCCAGCGATGATTCGTACGAGAGCTGCTCGCGCACGACGCACAGCGCTCGCACGTCGAGTGAGTTGGCGCCTGTGTCAAAGGCGTCAGGCACTGTCCAGGCGAGCAACCCTTCGCTTCCGAGCGTGGCGACCAATCGCCGCGACTCGCTCTCTTCGTCCTCGCTCGAACCGGCATCGCGAACATGGTCGCGGGCGAATCGAGAGGCTTGGTCGGCGAGTACGCGGTGATGTTCTTCCAGAAAGGGTGTGTTCAGCATGATTCCGTTTTGTCGTTGAAGTCTTTTATTGCTGACTCAATTTCAGCGTGCGGCCAACCAAGTTCCGCTCCCATCAACGTAGCAACGCGCATTGCGCATGAGCGGCCGTGATCGCTTGCAAGCAAGGTGATGCGAGTTCGCCGCGCGAGAACGTCTTCGACAGTTGCGATCATTTCATATCGAGCGGCGTAAACGACTTCGGCCTCGATTTGCGGCAAGCCTCGCACCAACGTCTCCTTCATCTCTTTCGACTCGCCAGTGATATCGAGTACGACACGATAGTTGCCGCCGTAAGTATTCATCAAGTGCTCGACGGTCGACGCGCTTACATCGAACTCCGCCGCTGCTCGCGCCGGGTCGTTGTCAATCGATCCGCCGGCCAGACGAATTCGATTTGTCACGCTCGCATCTAGAGCGCTACGACTTCCGTTACGCTCGAATCGCTGAGAGATGAAGTCAACTACTCGCTCAGCCATTCGACGCCAGGTCGTCAGTTTTCCACCGGTGATCGTGATCAATCCCGAATCAGTTTCGAAGATTTCTTCCTTGCGTGAAAGCTCTTTCGTTGAGTTCTTATCGTCCGCACGTATCAGAGGTCTGAGCCCGGCGAACGTGCTGATCACATCTTCCCTCGAAAGCTTAGCCGCCGGAAAAGCGCGCGCCGCTGATTCCACGACGCGGTTAACTTCATCAGGTTCGGCCACGGGTCTATCCAGATCGCCCTCGTAGTCCGTGTCGGTTGTGCCGATTACCGTGCGGCCGTGCCAGGGAATAACAAACAGAAACCGCTGTTCGCCCACCGACGGGATGAGCACCGCGGTCTGATTCTGAAACTTTTCCGCGGGCGTCACAACGTGAATGCCTTTCGATGGCCGGAGCTTCGTTGGCGAACCTGCATCAGACAACCGCGACACTTCATCCGACCAGACACCGCCCGCATTCACGACGATCCGCGCGCGCAATTCGAACCGACTCCCATTGAGAACATCTTCTATTTCGACGACGGACATGTCAGCGTCATCCTTGCGAAGTCCCCGCGCGACGGCGTAGTTCGCTATCGCCGCGTCGTGAGCCGCAGCCGCTTTTATCACTTCGATCACCAATCGCGCATCGTCGGTCAGGCAATCGTAATAGACGAACGCGCCTCGAAGCGCCGAGGGCTCAAGCGCCGGTGCAAGCTTGAGCGCGCCTTCACGAGACACCCATCGGTGCCGCGCGACATTCCGGCGGCCGGCCAGCAGATCGTAAAGCCATAGGCCCGCCGCAAGCTTCAATCGGTTCGAACCCAGTGGAGACCTCGCATTCGTTGAATAGATCGGGACAAGAAACTGGAGCGGCCTGCTCAGATGGGGCGCCATTCTCGACATCACCGCCCGCTCGTGAAGCGATTCACGTACAAGCCCGAAATGAAATTGCTCAAGATAGCGCAGCCCGCCGTGAATGAGCTTTGATGAACGCGAGCTTGTTCCGCTTGCGAAGTCGCGCTTCTCGATGAGCGCAACCGAGAGCCCTCGCGATGCGGCATCCAGCGCGACGCCCGCGCCGGTAATCCCGCCGCCGATAACCGCAACGTCAAACACTTCGCCACGCATTCGATCGAGGTTCGCGGCTCGCGTTCGAAGTGACAACTCTTGCGGCTCGAGATTCCCGCTCATCGAATCCACTCTAGAGCAGCGCCCGCGTGCGAGCAACGGCGAGCAACGGCGAGCATCGCGAAGCTTGGCGTCTCTCGGCGAAACAAGGTACGATGCCGAGCGATATGGCAGGCCCTCTTGAAGGAATTCGAGTCGTCGATTTTGGCCGCTTCATCGCCGGGCCGTATTGCGCGATGTTGTTGGCGGACTTCGGGGCCGATGTGATCCGAGTCGAGCGGCGCGAAGGCGGTGAGGATCGCAAACTCGGGCCGGTCACCGAAAGCGGCGAGGGCGGACTGTTTCTCAATTGCAATCGCAACAAGCGCGGAATCACACTCGACCTCAGTCATCCCGAAGCGCCAAAGATCATCCGTCGTCTGGCCGGCAGCGCCGATATCGTCGTCGTCAATCTGCCGCTTGCCGTGATGAAGCGAGTCGGGCTCGACTACGATTCTCTTCGAGCGGTGAACGAAACCATCATCCTAGTGATGGCTTCGGCGTTTGGTCCGGATGGCCCGTACACCGACCGCGTAGGCTTCGACGGAATCATTCAGGCAATGAGCGGCGCGATGGGTCTCACCGGTTTTCCCGGCCCACCCATTCGCTCGGTGATTTCGTGGGCTGATTACGGAACTGCGCTGCACGGAGCCTTCGGCGCGATGACCGCGCTCTATCACCGCGAGAAGACCGGGCAAGGTCAGTTGATAGATGTGTCGCTGCTCGCAACCGGAGTGACTTTTATGACGCCGCTCCTGGCTGAGCTGAAGACGATGGGAATTCGCCGCGAGCAGTTAGGAAACACCGGTTACTATGCGGCGCCCAGCGACGCCTACCGGACGAGCGACGGCTGGATCATCGTTCCGACGATCGGCGGTCCGATGTTCCGGCGGTGGGCCCGGCTTATCGGCAGAGAGGATTTGATCGATGATCCTCGCTGCAAGGATGACACCTCACGCGGCAACAACTCCCAGTTGATCAACGCGGCGATGTCTGCGTGGTGCGCCCGGCGCACTCGCGAACAGGCGATTGCCGAGCTTGAAACTGCGCGCGTACCTTGCGGACCTTGTTACAGCCTGGACGAAGTCCTTGCCGATCCGCAGGTGAATTCGAGAAACCTTCTTGGACAAATCGAGTACCCCGGAGGCAGTAAGCCCATTCCCATCGCGAGCCCGCCTCTTCGCTTGAGCGAAACGCCCGCAGGCTCGTGTCGCCGTGCTCCAACTTTAGGAGAGCACACGGACGAGGTCCTCGGCGAACTTCACTTTGCTCCTGAGGAGATCGCTGAGCTTCGGGAATCAAGGGCGATATGAACTCGCAGACCACTATTGAATACCAGCTCCAAGTCACTCCAGCTGGACGCCACTCTTGATCAAGCGACAAGGAAGCGATAGGATCGGAACCTTCAAGGGTAGGCAACGACTGGGTCGCCGTGTAAGGGAATAAATTGGGAAAGAAGCAGTCCACAAAAAGTAGTAGCTCGGAACGCGGAGAGCGTCTGTACAATGAGGTTCTGAATTCGTATCAGCACCTAGGTGATTTGGATGAGAAACGAGCTGCCGAGGTGATCGAGTCAATAGACGATGCGCTCAGTGAGTTCGGCACAACGAATCAGAACAAGAAAGCTGAGTTAAAGAGAATAAGAAGAGACGTTGAAGCGGTGTTGCCGCCAGCGACAGTTGAGGACTTAAAGAAGAGGGCCCAGGCATATCTCTTGGCGAAAGGCTTTCCTCGCCGGCAATGGCTGCAGCGGCTCCTGTTAATCGCGGTCGGTCTCGCCGTTCTATCGTCGTTAATCATCCCGATAGCTGTTTGGCTGTTCAGGTCAAAAGATGTCCCCCGTCCCGGCCCCAGCGACGAGCCGATTACGGTTAAACACGTTGCTTTTGATCCGCCTTCGCCTATCGAACTGTCGCAGGACAGCGTAGAAATAAAGGCTACAGTTCAAGATGATGCTAATAAGCCGGTCGACGTACCGGTTCTTTGGGCCCTGAAGCGGGATTCAGATTCGATTTATGTGCAGATAGCACAAACAGGCAACACCGTTAAGGTGACTCGAAAACCCAGGGCAAGCGAGGATACATCCGACGACTTGCCCCTGATAATCCAACTCGTCATAAGAGCGAAGCTGTCCGCGCAAACTGATGCGGCCTTGATCGATGGGGTTAGCCTGATCATAAAGAATTCGGATCACTCCGGGGCGCGTTTTCTATCGGACCGAAATGAACAATTCGCGTATCGGTCAACTCAGGAGCGGCAGACTCGACCAACGATTATCACCGCAGTTGGCAGCGCCCTACCTCCTACCATGCGATGGGTTTCATCTAGACAGGCGCAGCCTTCTTATGAGCTATACCCCGCGACTTCACCGGTGACCAGCGAAGCCCCCGCACCCGTAGTCTTCCTAATGGACACTAGGGTCTCTGAAGATGTTGTCTACAACCCACACACATGGAGAACCGGAGGAACGAATGCGAATGATATTGCCGCTATTCTTGGAGATATCCCTATTGACCCAAGAATTGAACCTGTCAATCTCGTATGGTTTCAATCTAGTCGAAAGCAGGTAATAGTCAACGCAGGCCCGAGATTAATCATCATTCATCATTCCTGTTTTTATGGTCATACTAACCCCGTTGATGACGAAAACAGATTCCAGGAATTTGTCAGATATGTTGCTTCACGAAACCAAACGGTGAAGTTCTTGGTCTACTCACGTTCTCAGGGCATTGTTGAAAGAGAACCATCCGGACAAGGGCGCTATCTCCTTCCTCTTCGGTACGAACGGCAACTGAGGATCGGTGGATTGCGGGACAGAATCATGCCGTTTCATATTAGGCGAACTCCCGATTCGTTTTGCGATCCAACAACCGCGCTTGACCTCAAAAACCTTGCCGCGAACATGTTAGGTTTGCCTTACGGGTCTCGGCCGGCGCAGCACGCACGGTATCCCGTAGACTTTGGCGGCGCTCCCCGTCTCGCAAAGTCGTATGCGCGATGAGCGCCATGAACGCGGATCCGCTGTTGTCCGTTGCAATGACTTGAATGAGTTCGGTACCTTGCTGATCTTGATCAACTTATAGAGGTAGGAATTATGCCATCACGCATCATCGAAAGTATCGAACAACTCAAAACCATGATCGGCCATGAAGTCGCCGCGAGCGATTGGCTCGAAGTCACTCAATCACGCATCAACGACTTCGCCGATGCAACCGAAGACCATCAGTGGATTCACATCGATGTCGAGCGAGCTAAAACCGATTCGCCGTTTCATTCGACCATCGCTCACGGCTTTCTGACGTTATCGATGTTGCCTCACCTTGCCGCTCAAGCGTTCAAGGTCGAAGGTGATTTCAAGATGGGAATCAACTATGGACTGAATCGGCTTCGATTTGTTTCGCCGGCGCCGGCGGGGTCGCGAGTGCGCGCAAGGTTCACGCTTCAACAAGTCGAAGACGTCGCAGGCGGAGTGCAGCTAACCTGGTCGGTGACTGTTGAAATCGAAGGCGGCTCCAAGCCCGCGCTCGTAGCCGAGTGGCTCGTCAGGTATTACCTATGAATGCGGTGTGATTCAGGAATTCACAGCAGGCGTACGATCGCGGCGAATCGAACGGCCAGTCTAAAATCCGAACCGCATGCGCTAATCAGTCAAGCAAAGAAATTCTAACAACGCGTCATCGAAGGCGTCGTTTTTCCGGTTGGCCCTCCTGGCCTGAACTTGTATTTATTTAGTGTCCTTTCTGCCGGTTGTGGTTTAAGCTTCAGATTCCCTGTCCGGCCTCGTTTTGATAAACACTCAGTGCGATTCGGAGGTTCCGCTTATGCCGAGAGCTTTCGTGAGACTACTCATTGTAATTCTCATTCAACTCGCCGCAGGTTCTATCGCCTCGGCTCAAACCGCCGATCCGCTGGCACGCGAGGCCGAGTGGAAGAGCTACAAGGCGCCGGCGGCCGAGTTCTTGCGATTTCTTGGCGTGACGAAGATTGTAACCTTTCGCGCGCCTTCAAGCTGGGAACAAACCGCTGGGGTTCTGCAGTTCAAAGGCCCGCATGAGTCAGAGCTGAGATTGATTGTCGAAAAGGTTGCGGATGGAATCCCTCTGAAGAGTTACACCAATGCGGTGCTGCACAATCTTAGAGACATACCGGGCGGCTCTGATTCACTGACGATACGGCCGACTGAAATTTCAGGTCTCGAAGCGCGCGAGTTCTTTTTCACGATTCCGGATCTCCGCGGAGATACTACGCGACGCATCATCTGGTGCACGGTATCCGGACCAAACGCGGTCTCATTCCTGTTCATTTGTCCCGAAGCAAACGCGGCCGAGCTCGAACCATACTTCAAGGCTGTCGTCGAGTCCGCCGTCATCTTTGAGAGCGACGCCGAATGTGAATTGTTCGACCGGCTTCGCGGCGCGGCGATCAAAGAAGCCAAACCCGTGAGGATCGATCAGGTCAGAATGATGGCCGAGTTGATCGCCGGATTCAACGATGCAACTCGCGCGAAGGCTGTCGAAGAGCTGGTATCGATTTTCAATTCAACGCCGGACGCCGCGGTTGACCTGCTGATCGATCGCAATCCACTTGTGCGAGCCGCGGCGATTGAAGCATTGGGGCGGAGTTCAAATCGCGGGCTGGATGGTTTCCTTGTGCGCGCGTTGGCCGATCAAAGCGCGGTGGTAGCGGTGCGAGCCGCGCAGTCGCTTGCCGGCAGAGGCGACATCGTCAAGCTTTTGAGGGAGGATTCAGCGGGCTGGGAAGGGCTTCAAAAGAACCGTGTGATGCGCGTTGCGCCCTTCTTGAATGAGCAGGCGCGGAAACAATTAGTCGACGACCTGTTGCAGCACAAGTCCAACTTTAACCCCCCACCTCCTCGCAAGAGGCCGCTTCTTCCGCCTCCGCCTCCTCCTCCAGCAAGAGCCCAGGCTCAATCGCCGCGATCGAAGAACGAGACAACACCGAAAGCGCCGGCGGATAGCGGGCCCAAACTCAAATCGCTCGGAGTGATGAATGTAACCGGCGCGTCTCGCAGCTACAGCGACAGGATTCAAACCGTGCTCGAGTTGCTGCCGGATCTCGAGGCGCTGGCGCCGATGCTGCCGGCGGCCCGGCTGCTTGAAGATGAGGGGGATGCCGAGCGAACACTCGAGTTGGCGCTTGAATCACGGACGCGGCTGCCTGTCGATTCATTGATGAGTCTGCTGAAGAGTGACGATCAAGACTTGATCCGTCTCGCCGCGATGAATCTTGCCGTTTCCGGCACGGGCCGCGACATCGCCAGGATCGAAGAAGCGGCAAGCAAAGCTGCGGCGGTTTCATCTGAAGGGACCAAAGGAAAGGCCGTTGCCAAGGGAAAGGACGTTGAATGGACCAGGGTAAAGGAAGTTGCGGAGACCCGGAGTAAAACCGCTCGCCCGCTAGCCGAAGAGCTGCGGGTGACGATAAAGAAGATTCGATGGCGCGAGCGAGTTGAAACCGCGGACCCTGCCTCGCGCGACGCATTGTTCAAGGAGGCTTTCGCGGACGACGAACTTGCGGCATGGGCGTGGCCCTACGTGATGGACTACATCGAAGCGCAGGGTCCTAAGAACTCGAAGCCGCTTCGCGGTAAGACAGTCTCAGGCGACGTCGAGAGAAAGCTAACCGGATCTGTCTCGGCGCTCGCCGAGAACCTCTTGCCGGCGAATGTGACGTTATACGCCGCGATTCCGGATGCCGGCGACTTTATCGCCAAACTTGGTGAATCGCTATCGAGCATACAGTTGGATTCGGCGCGCGCGCAGGCCAAGCTCTTACTTGTGTTCAAAGCCTTCGAAAACCAGTTTGGAAAGATATTCGGCGTTCGAGGCGGCTCGAGTCTGCTGCAATCATCGGGAGTAAAACCTCACTCGGCGGCCGTGTTTGCGCGGTGGACCGCGGACGGAGCGCCGCCCGGGCTAAGCAGTGCTCAGCGGAAGGCCGTGGTCTTTCGAGTTCAGGATCGCGATCGTTTCGAACAGTTGATTGCCACCTATCACGAGTTTGGAAGCTTCAAGATGTTGCCTGAAATCGTCTCAGCAGGCGCTCGATTCCTGTCCGCATTTCCGGCCATTCTTCCGCTGGGCGCCAGTATGATGAGCGGACCAGCCGCCGTTAAGCCCGAGGCAGCGGTGCTCTCATCTCAAACTCTGATCGCATACGACCACTGCGAAGGATATCCGGTCACGGTGTTCGAACGACGAGAGAAGTTGCTGATGGGAGGGGTGAACCGCGACACGATTTACATGGCTTATGTAGGAGACGCCGCCATTCTCGCCTGGGACTGGTTCGCTCTGCGCGATTGCATTGTCAGGATGTCCGGGAAGGGCGAGACGCTCGCGAGTAACGCTTCATTCAAACAGGCTGCCGCAGGTGGAGGCGACGTCATCTACCTGAGCGAACCGCTGGTGCTGATGAGCTCGGCGGCCCGCAAAGCGAAAACTCCTAAACTGGTCGAGCGTGGCGCGTTGAGGATTTCGAAAGCGGGATGGGAGAGTTCTTTTGATGTGTCATTCGGCGGCGCGGGGTGGCAGAAGCTGTTCACCTTCAAGCCGGCGGCGTTGAAGGCCCCCGCCGAGTTGCTGCCGCGATCGAGCATTGCGTACCTGCTAATGAGCTTTGACTTCGCGGCGGGCTGGCGAATGTTCTCTTCAGATTTTTTAGGGGCCGAGGCCGCGAAGCATTTCCCAACGGTTTGGTCTCTCGACTTTGATCGAGAGGTGCTCCCCGAACTCGGGCCCGAATCGGGGGCGGTATTGTTGGGTATGCCGGCAACGGACAAGGAAGGCAAGATCGGTGCGCCGTGGGCACTGTTCATTCAGACAAAAAGCGACAAGCTCAGCAAGGCCCTCGCTGAGGGTAAGCTGATCAAAGACACGCAGGCCGGCAAGACCTCCGTTCGCGTCAAAGTTGGTGCGAGTAATTACTGGGTCGCGGCCAGAAAGGGATTTCTCGTATTCGCAAACAGCGAAGCGGCCATCGCGGCGCTCGATTCCAGTGAACACCTCAGCGGCGCGCGAGAATTCGAGAAAGCATTGAAGGCTGCGCCTCCCGAAGTAGTTGCTTTCGGCGGTGTGAGCATTGATACCGCAACTGCCGGCGTTGGGCCCGGAAAAGACGCCGCGGCCGCCGAGGGTGTGGAAGTATTCCTCTCGCTGGCGCGCGCGTTTCATAGTCTCAACCTGCACGCGGCGCCCAGCGACAGCGGCTTGACCGCTCGCATGTCAGTGTCGCTTGATCGAGAGGGCAGGTATTCAGTTTCAGATCTCGCCGCGGTGGCAAAAGAATTTCAGTTCGCCGCTGCCGAGATCGAAGCTCGAGGCGTCCCGATAGTCGACCAGCGCCGCGTCGACAGCCTGGCGATAAAAATCACTTCCAAGGCGCCAGGCGCGCTTCAGCGAATCAAGCAGGACGTTACTTCCGGCGCGCAGACAGCCGAAGAAAGACCTGACGGCTCGATCGTCCTCACCGTGAAGCCGCGCCGCGCAACGCTCGCCTCGAAGGTGGAACTCCCGGTTACCAAACCGGAGTTCGCCGAGTTCCTGAAGCCCGCTGGATTGCGCGAAGACCCAACGGTGGCCGCGCAGGCTCATGAAATCGCGGGGAAGGACAGGGATGCATGGTCGGTCGCCAGCAAGCTCGGGGACTGGACTTTCAAGAACCTCAAGTGGAAGCGAGTTGACGGCGCAAGCGCGGGTTCAACGCTTGCGACGCGCGAGGCGGACTGCCTCGAGTTCAGCCAACTGTTTGTCGCAATGGCGCGCACGGTCGGGCTGCCCGCGCGAATCGTTTCGGGCCTTGCTCACACCGGCAGCTCGTTCGGCGGGCACGCTTGGGTCGAGGTCTGGGCCGGTGAATGGGTCGAGTTGGATCCAACATGGGGAACGAACTTCGTGGACGCTACTCACGTCAGGTCGACTTCATCAGAACTCCTCGCTTATGCAGCGCTGAACGTCATCAACATTGAAGTGCTGGAAGCCAGACGCGACATAGCCGCTTTTCAGAAGGACCCGAAAGCGTTGGTGGAAGCCGTCTGCGAAGAGCTCAACGGCCAGCGAACCGAAGCGCTTTCAGTCGCGGTTGATCCCGCGGTTCTTATCGACTCTCTGATGGGCGAAGGCGCATGGACCGGTATGAACCCGGCCGAGCGCGATCAAATCTATTCATCGCATCACAGATTGATTGCGGAGCTTCATGAGCTGTTCGGCAACACGTGGAACTATGGCGCGGGTGCTCGATTACTAAAGCTGAATCAACAGAGGGACGGCGCGGAAGCGCTGGTGTTGTTGCCCGGCACGCTGATGAGACTCGATCTGGTTCGAAAAGGCGAGGCGTGGTTCGTCAGGGAGATGAAGCACCGAGATCTCGACTTCAACGCGATCGCGGAAGGGCTCAGGCCATCTCTGTTGGTGCTTCAAGCAAAGCGGAAGGGCGTGGCGCCGGCAAAGCTGTTGGAATCGGCTCAGTCTCGGATCATGCAGGCTCGCCAACAGGACCTCAAGCTTGCTCTTCAGGTTGCCGACCGGGCGCTGCTCGAAGATCCCGGCAGCACAATGCTGCGTTATCTCCGGGGCCTCACCTTGCTTGAGACCGCCGAAGAAAACAACACGGCGCAGATCGACGAAGCGATCAAGATACTCACTGCTCTGGCGGATGAGCAAACGAACTATGCGCTCGCGATCCAGGACCTTGGTAATCATTATGCCTCAACCGATGAAGAGGATCCCGATCTAAAGAACAAACAAGAGAAAGCGATCGGATTTCTTAAGCGATATGCCTTGCTGGTTCCGGAGGATCCACGACCGCATCGAACGCTGGCCGACATCTACGAGGCGCGAGAGGACCCGGCGGCTGCCGAAGCTTCATCCCGCAAGGCGCTGGAGCTCGATCCCCTCGACCCCGACAAATACTCATCGCTCGCCGCCTTCCTCGTTAAGCAAAAACGTTACAAGGAAGCGCTCGGAGTCGTAGATCAAACACGAGGACGTGGCTCGTCAAAGGATGAGACGTTTGCGAATTTGTTTTTCACAATGTATGGCGAACCAGGCGGCGCGGAGATAGCGGAGGGCCTGGCGGCGGTATCGTTAGACCGGATACTGAACAGTTATAAAGCCAACGTCAATCTAGCCACCGTGCGAATCAACAACGGGAATGCGCGCGAAGCGCTCACGCTCCTGAAGCGGGCAATCGAGCTTGATCCAAAGAGCGCTTGGCCCCATACGCTGACCGCTCAGGCGCATCGGAAGCTGCACAACTGGATGGCGGCTCTGAAGTCGGCGAACGATTCTCTAACCATCGACCCAAAGGACGCCGATGCCCACTTTCATCGGGCTTGCGCGCTGGCGCAGTTGCGCCGTCCAACGGAAGCCATCGCGGCGCTGAAGAAATCTGTCGAGCTCGATGATGAGTTGAATTCCGCGGATGACATCGAGAAAGAGCCGGACCTTAAGCCGTTGGCGTCGTTGCCTGCCTTTAGGAAACTCGTCGCCGACGTCAGGCGTTCGGAGGAACCGCCGGCCGAACCTCAAAAGAAGGATCCCGATAAACAAGAATAGGCGCCCGACGGCAAAGCAAATAAAACACGAAGACACGAGACACGTGGTGAGAAGGAACTCGCTTTCATGTCTGGGTGTCTTTGTGTTCTGATGATCATACGTATGGAGCTCAGCTACCGAGTGCGCGCGCGCAACACATCGGCCGATTCAGAAAACAAAATTCATGATGACTCCGTTGCCGCGAGTTACGGCTTTCGTGGCGGACTGGTTCCGGGTGTAACCGTCTACGCTTACATGACCGTTCCAATCGTCGACCGATTTGGATTGGATTGGCTCGAACGCGGCTCGGTGCAAGTCAAGTTTCATCAGCCGTTTTACGATGGCGAAGAGGTAATCGTCCGAGCCGAAGGAAACGAGAGCGCCGATCCAGTCAACGTGTCGATCACCGCGTCGCGCGAAGACGGCATTGCGTGCGCGACGGCGCTGGCCACGGTGAATGATCGATCGGCGTGGCTTGGTGAGGCGCGATTAGAAGACTATCCGGAAGAGTCGTTGCCTCATATCGAGGCTCGGCCCATTCCCTCGCGCGAGCTGCTGGTGCCTGGAGCGGCGCTTGGATCATTGGCCGAACCCATCACCGTCCCGGACGCGGCGACTCTGCAGAACCTGGACGAACGCCTACCGATCTATCAAGGCAACGAAGCAATCGCGCATCCATTTACTCTGCTAAGCCTCGCCAATAAGATTCTCGTTCGCAACTACAAGCTCGGGCCGTGGATTCACGCGGCGAGTGATCTGATCAACTGGAGCGCCGCTCGCGACGGCGAAGAGATTTCCGTGAGAGGACGAATCGCTGACTGCTTCGAACGCAAGGGTCATGAATTCGTTGTGCTTGATTTGTTCCTCGTCGCTGAGAACGCTCGCATCGTTCAACAAGTGCGTCACACCGCGATTTATCGCCCGCGAATTTCAACGGCTAATCCGTAAACTCGAGCAGCCCTTCTTGACTCGCAGAAAATCGCTCTGCTATACCTCGCGCGGGAAAACTCATGACCGGAATAACATCATTCGGCGCATACATACCTTTCTATCGACTCACTCATAAAGAAATCGCGCGGGCGTGGGGCGGGCGAGCCGGCGACGGAGAACGTGCCGTCGCCAACGTCGATGAAGACTCGATAACCATGGCCGTCGAAGCCGTGCGCGATCTGCTGGCAACGGGCGACGGCCGCGAGATAGACGGGTTGATGTTCGCCACCACGACTTCGCCTTACGCTGAGAAGCAAGCTTCGGCATTGATCGCGACTGCGGCTGATCTGCGCAACGACATTCGAACGGCCGATTACACGACCTCCCTGAGATCGGCCACCACAGCCATTCTCGCGGCATGCGACTCGGTCAAAGCAGGTTCGGCCTCGAACATCATCATCGCCGCGGCCGACACTCGGCTCGCGCCGCCGAAGTCCGCGGGCGAGCGATTGTTTGGCGACGCCGCTTCGGCCATAGGCATCGGATGCGAGCGAGTTATCGCAAACCTTATCGCCAATCATTCGACCGTCGATGAGATGACCGATGTCTGGCGGCGAGAAGAAAATCGCTTCGTCACCGGCTGGGAAGAACGCTTCTCAGTCACGCAAGGCTATCAACGAGTCGTCAGGCAAACAGTGTCGGAGCTATTCGAGCGAAGCACGATCGGGCCCTCGCAAATCTCGAAAGCGATTTTCTACGCGCCCGATGCCGGCACTCTAGCGGCTACCGCGAAGGGCCTCGGTCTCAAAGCCGAACAGATTCCCGATCACTTGTTCGCGTCGGTCGGCAACACCGGCGCCGCGATGTCAACGCTCGTGCTCTCATCGGTACTCGAAGCCGCACAGCCGGGCGAGAAGCTTCTGGTAGTCGGCTATGGTTCCGGTTGCGATGCGATCATCCTTGAAGTGACCGATGAGATCGAGAACGCGAAATCCGTCGAGGGCCGCAGAGGTGTGAAGGGGCATCTGGCATCGAAGGCGAACCTGGATAGTTATGAACGTTACGCAAAGTTCCGCGAATTGATCGAGACCGATGCGGCGCGCCGCCAGGCTCCGTCTGCTTCGGCCGCCGTCATCTTGAGAAACCGCGACGACATCTACCGGCTGCACGGATACCGATGCCTGAACTGCGGTAAGGTTCAATACCCACATCAGCGCGTATGCATAAGCTGCCAATCAAGAGACAGCTTCGAAAGCGTAAGGCTCTCGGACAAGCAGGCAAAGGTGTTCACCTTCACGCTCGATTATCTGAACGCCGATCCTGATCCACCAACCGTGATGAGCATCGTTGACTTCGAAGGCGGGGGCCGAGCTTATCTTCAGATGACGGATCGCAATCCGGGAGACGTCAAAATCGAGCAACCGGTCGAGATGACTTTCAGGCGATTGTATGAGGCCGAAGGATTCACGAACTATTATTGGAAGTGCCGCCCGATCAGGTGATCCACCGACGCACAGGATTTAGAGGTTCACTTCGCGTAGTATCCCTTTCGCGTGATCAATGCAACGCCACCTTCGCGTTTTTCGACCTCGGGCGTAACGCTCAGCTTAATCTTTCGAAACTTGCCGTCTTTGCTCGTATTCGAAGGCGAGTATCCAATCGTATAGCGCGCACGCAGCCGCCGGATCATCTCGCCCAATCTCGCGAGCATGTCTTCCTGGTTCACCTTTATTGAAATCCCCGCTGTCGCCTCCGCGAGATGTTTCGCGACCCCGTATTTGAAATATGGCTCGACGTATCCCGCGTCGGCAGGTTCGTAGAGCAATGCGCACAACACGCTGCCTGACTCATATAGCTCGCGCAGCGCTTGCGCCTCGTACCGCGTCGTCGGCGTAACTGAGGACCGATCCCTGAATTCGACAGTCACATCATCCGTCACCGCGATCACCGCTCGACGCGAATCCGGATTGGCCGCTGACCGTATATATTCCGCGGCAGCCAGAATTCCCTCATCAATGTGAGTCCCATATTGCCCACGGCCATCCAGACGCGTAACCGCCTTTACAACGAGGTCGCGGTCGCGTGTGAACGGCTGAACAAGCGTGGCCTTCTCCGCAAACTGCATGAGCGCTACCTCGTCTTCCGGCCTCAGCAACTTCATTGCTTCATACGCGCCGGCGAGTAGCCGCTGAACTGCCTGGCGATCAGTCGCAATGCTTCCGCTTACATCGAAAAGGATTATCACCGACAGCGGCAGCTTATCGCGGCTGAAGTGACTGATGTGCTGCTTCACACCGTCTTCGTAAAGGATGAAGTCCTCGCGCGCGAGGTTATCGATCGGCAGCGCAGTCTCCTTGTGAAGCACCTGCGCGTCGATCACTACGAGTTCGGTCCTCAGTTTTAGCGGTTCATCCTGATACCCGGCGCGGACCGGCTGAAGTTCCACCATCGCAACGATCACGAGGAACGTCATCCACCTGTTTGAGTCCGGGCGTCGACGGAACGATTGCCGGACTTCGATTCCGTTGCCAAACATAGGAACAAACTCCTCTCGCCGGCGTCTAACCTGCCAGAACACTGCAAGACGAAATCGTCCGCCGCGTTCTAAAGCCAGATCGATTCTTCCAGCCCCGACGTTACGAGTACAACAAGGAGATCACTATGAAAGCTCCTCTGAGAGTTTTGATAGGCGCTGCAGTTTGCGCGTTCGCGTTGGGCTGTTCTTACGCCGGCCGCATAGCCGAGGCGAGA
>Ga0070705_100000598_pt1 | contig 20894 bp, 18 predicted proteins | sample KBSK5253metaG_FD_65455 | JGI IMG/M metagenome (GOLD analysis project Ga0070705, IMG submission 65455) | Corn, switchgrass and miscanthus rhizosphere microbial communities from Kellogg Biological Station, Michigan, USA - KBS K5-25-3 metaG | ecosystem: Host-associated > Plants > Roots >... | reverse complement strand
CGGGTGTGCGTCTTGTTTGTACAAGCTATCGAGCCGCGCGCGCTTCCCAGTAGCTCTCCCATCGACCGTTCATCTGACAACACCTCAATGCGATTATCGAGTTGGCTCCATTCAGAGTCCATCTCATTCCGCTTTGTTTCACTCTCCTGCCGATGACCGTCTTGCAGCCAGCTTCAATGACTCCCGACCCAATGAACAAGCCGCGATTGCGAAACTCCTGGTAGCGCATCCGCTCTCGATTTCTTTTGAAGTACTCGATCGCTTTTCGAACTACTTCCATTTCTTCAAAACCGGAAGGCCGTAGTCGCTTCAAGCTTCTAACCACTGCTTTGATATCCCCGTTTTTCATATCCTCACGATGCGCATACAGCCATTGAAGGCTCTTCGGGTTCAAAGCGCCGAAAGCCGCCTTGCCCGCTTCTGCCAGATGTTCCAGTGCGTGATACAGGTCCACTATCTGAGTTGCGCCCCAGAAGTGCTTGGCCGCCACATTCCATATCCACGGCGCTCCGTCTCCGATCACGATCACTTCGTTGGCTTCTCTCAGCCCTCTGCGAACCGCTTCAGCATAGATTCGCCGCCCAAACTCCTCCACCGTTTAAATGGCGCCTGCGTAGCTAGTAGACTGCGCATCACGGATCGGTCGTCCCTGGTCATCAACACCGGTTTGAGTGAATACACATCCGAGCTTAGCCTCTCTGGTCTTTGCCTTCCCATCAGGCCCTTTTCCTTTTCGCCCTTCTACCTCGCGCGGCACTACCGGCACGCCAGTCCCATCCATGGCAATGTACATTCTGTTTATGCGGCTCTCCCGTTTCAGCCACACTAGCTTGTCGGTCATCGCCAACTCACATTCCTGTTGCACCCTCCCCTCAATGTCCGCGCCAGTGGCTTCCGAAGCCCTTTCCAGGGCCTTCGTGCTTACTTTCACTCCGCTCAACTCCTCCAAGTCTCGCCTGCCTTCATCAAACGGCTCCTTCGCTCCAACCAGCCCCATCATTCGACGCACTCCCGGACTGAACGACGTATCCTCAACATCAAGCCCGCAATCCTCCGGTATCACTCCCTCGCCACATCGAGCACAGTAGTAGTAGCCGCGCGCCAGCTTCACAATTCCAACAACCGTTACCAGTCGCTTTGTGCGCGAGCCTGTGAACCGCGCCCGGTGCCCGTTACTGCAAACAACATCCGCTCTGGGGATACTCCTGCCAGCGCTTAGTAGTTTTTCCAATAATCCACCGCCTACTCGCTGACCCATCGCCCGCAGCCCATACTCGGTCGCCTCCAGATCTATACTCGCGATCTGGCGACCCCCTGCAAGCACCCGATTCACCATACGGCCTATTTCCTGCTCCGCCTCCGTGCAAACCTCCGCTGCAATTTTTTTTTCAATGCTTCCATCTCCGCCTCATCCTCCACCTCCCTCACCGGCCGCAACTCACATATTTTCTCGTTGACCTCCATGAGTTCCCTCGTCAGCTCCAAGAACAGACGGTAGTTGTCCACCTCCTGAGTGAACTTCTCCAACTCTGGGCCGACTCTCAGCGTACGAGCCTCGCTACGGCTGCCCCTGGTGGTGCTCCACAAGTACCGCGGATGCCCGGCATGTCCTGGCCGTGCACAAGCGCAGTTCTTCTTGCCGCACTTGCGTGTGCCAGCACCTACATTCCCCCGCCGAAAGTCGCCCACCTGCGTAAGCCGACGCAATAGCTCTTTCCTCTTCAGCTCCAGTGCCTCGATCTGCTCACCCATCGCCGCGTCCTCCTTTGAGACATTTTACTCTTCTCCTATCTGGCTGCCGTCCAGCCGTCAGATTATTGCTCAAAAAAAGAGAACGAGCAAGTTCTATACAAATTTGACGCACACCCGCGGCACACCAGCCTCTCGCCGCTTAACTTTTGATTACGGACGTTTCGGTTTTGGCTCGGGTTTGGCTTTTTGATCCGGCGGCTTCACGGGCGCCGGCGAGGTTTTCTTTTCCGCGCCTTTCCCTTCTTCGTCCGCGACGGCCTCGCCCTCGTCGGTCAAACGAATCCTCGCGCTGAACTTCTTGTAGTTCGTAAATCGCACAGTCATCTTCACACGAATGGACGGGCCTTTTTTGAAATCGAGAACGTCGTCGGCGTAGATGTAGGTCGGAAACCAAAACCGTCCATCGATGTTCTCGCGGTAGCTTTCGAAGTGTGGGAATCTCTGATCGTCCACTTCGGGCACTGCCTGCCCCTTGACCTTCACAATTTGAAAGTCCTGATCGTCGACCCAGATTCGGCCTTCGAGGTATCGCTCGCCTTTGACGAAGCTCTTCGGCTTCACGTCGAATGTATAGGTATTGAGTTCGTCGATCTTTTCTTTGCCCACGTAGTTGACCAGGTATTTCGGGAGGTCCTCGGCCGTCAGCGCGAACGGCTGAACGCCAGCGAGGTCCTGCATGTCTTCGCTTCTAAGCTCAAGGTTAGTCAGAGTGGAGGGCGGGAAGAACGTAATCTTCTCGAACCTGTTTCCGCGATCGTCGAACACAATATCCGAGACTCGATGAAATCTTCCGGTGAACGATCCCGCCTCGCCAAGCGTCATCAAATCAAAATCCTGTGTAAAAGTGTAGTTGTTCCGCGCCATTTTGTTTTGACTTTCGGCTTCCGCGAACCGCTTAATAATCTCGGCAACCGGCGGCTGATCGTGATCCGATGCCTCTGCCTGATACGCGAGAACCGGCGAACAGACAAAGATCGCCGACAAGAGCATTGAAACTGTTCTGAATCTCATCTACATCCCCTCCGATTTACGACTGATTTCATTGTACTGATGACTCCGCCTGCTCTACAAGCTCGCGGTATTAAGGCATTGGATGATTCCAGCTCGGCCGTGTGTTGTTCGTGGACCCGCTTCATTAATCTCGCTTGGGCGTTATATGATGAACGGCGGCAGCGATCCGTGGACCGCTGACCATTGAAAAAAGTACGGTTGCTCGGTGGCCAAACAAAAAGAGAACGCTCACACCGCAAGATCCTTCCTGATAGAGTTGTTAGTATATGCCGCGTTGGTGACGGCTTACGTCTTCTTTGTCATAGGGCTGCTCGGAAACTGGCTGAACGGGCTTTATCACCACAACAAAACGTTGTATGCAATCACGGCGCTGGCGCTGATCGTCGGTCAGGGCGTGGTCCTCGAGGCCGTCACCAGTCTTCTGCTTAGACTGGTCCGCTCCCGTACTGAATAGAAAAGCAAATGGACTTTCTAGTTTCGAACACTCACATCAGCCCGGTGTATCTGGTAATCACCGGTTTCATCATCGGCATTCTCGGAGGGTTTTTTGGAGTAGGAGGAAGTTTTTTGGCGGGTCCTGCGCTCTTCGGCGTGGGAGTGCCGATGAATTTCGTTGTAGGAACGGATCTGGCGCACATCGTTGGCAAAAGCATCGTTGCAGCAAAGAAACACCGCGCACTCGGTAACGTGGATTTGAAGCTTGGATTGATAATGGTGATCGGAACGATCATCGGCGTCGAAACCGGAGCGCAGGGAATCGAGCAGTTGAAGCACCTCGGCCAGGCCAACGTGGACAAAGTCGTAGGCGTTACTTTTGTCATTGTTTTGATTTCCATCTCTACCTTTGTCGGATGGGAGAGTTGGGAGACGATCAAGATGCAGCGTGAGCGCGAGCGTGAAGCTGAAATGTCCGGTGTCGGAGTCAAAAAGCTCGAAGCGAAAGAAGACGAGTCGGCGCTGGATCACATATCAAGACGAATACAGCGGATCAATATTCCACCGATGATCACGCTGAGGGTTTCCGGAATCAAGCGCATCTCGTTATGGGCAATTCTGCTGGTAGCTTTTGTCGGCGGTGTCTTCAGCGGTTTTCTTGGAGGAGGTGCCGGCTACATCAGGATGCCCTCGATGGTTTATCTACTCGGCGTTCCAACTCACGTCGCGGTGGGCACCGATCTGTTCGAAGTCGTAATCTCGGCAAGCTACGGCACGCTCACGCACGCAATCAAGGGTAATGTCGATATCATGATCGCGCTCGTTATGCATACTGGCGCGGCAATCGGCGCACAGATCGGAGCTGTATCGACCCAATATTTCCGCGGCCCTAAAATCAGGCTGGCATTTGTACCGCTGCCCTTGATCGGCGCGGGAATAGTAATCTACGGACTGCTGTTTGGTCATCCGGTGAAGTGAAGTTGAATTCGCGGCGTGTTAACGCCAGTATGATTGGTACTGACTATGAAAATCTTGATTTGTACAGACGGTTCGGCCCAGGCTGAAAACGCAGTTCGTTTCGGCGGACTCATTGCGGAAAAATGCGAAGCCGAAGCGACCATCCTGGCCATTACTGAAAAGCCCGGCGAGGAGGACACCGTATTCGATTCACTCCGCCGCGCCCAGCAACTGCTAAAGGAACACGGCGTCAACGCCGAGATCATCACAAAGTCGGGAGAGCCCATCGAGGAAATAGTCAAACGCGCCGATGAAACCAGCTACGATCTGGTGGTGATTGGGGCCGTTCGCAAAGGAACCCGTGGGCCGTTCCTGATGTCCGCGAAGGCCTACAAGATAATCAAAGCCGTCGGCCCACCCGTGCTTGCGGTCATCGGCAATCGCGAAACGATCAAGCGAATTCTCGTATGCAGCGGCGGCGAAAAGTACATCGATCGCGCGGTGGAATTCTCTGGCGCGCTTGCGAAAGCGGCCGGCGCTTCGATCACTCTCTTTCACGTGATGGCCGAGCCGCCCGCCGTTTATACCGACTTGATCAAGATGGAAGAAGACGTCAACCTGCTGCTGCATTCCAGTTCGGGCCTCGGGCAAAACCTGCGCCGAGAAAAAGAAGCGCTCCAGGCAATGGGCGTCGCCGCCGAAGTCCGTCTGCGTCACGGATTGGTGATCAGCGAAGTGTTCAAGGAGATTCGCCGCGGCGACTATGATCTGGTCGTCACCGGTTCTTCACCCGAAGGCGGAAATCTGCGCAGCTACATCATGGGGAACATCACCCGCGAAATTGTTAATCGAGCCGAGTGTCCGGTGCTTGTAGTGCGCGGCGGCGATGAACCGCTCGGGCTTACGCGAAGCTTGCGAGGTTTCTTCAGCCACGCGTTTGGTCACTCAAAACATGAGCAAGAGCAGGATTGATGATCTAGTGCCGATACGGAAATCGGACTGAACTGGAAACGCATTCGTTCAAGGTTTTCTCGCGAGACATACGATTGAGACCCCGAAGGGCAGGTTGATCCAGCGCAACAGCCACCGCTCGAACCCGAGTATCCCCACCAAAAGCGAGTTGAGCCATCCGGGCAGAACGATGTGCGATGTCTTCGCCTGGATCGACTTCTTCGTCACGCTTTGAATAAATCGCATGAAAAGAATTGGAAAAAACAGCAGCGTGATGTAATAGCTTATGCGCTCGACTTCAAAGCCTGCGTTTGTCAGCTTGTTGCGAAGCTCAGAGGCCGCGTATCGGCGCCGGTGATGCAGCGCCTCATCGTGTTCGCTCCACAGGAAACCATAAGCGGGAACGGTTATCACGAGAACGCCTCGCTTCGCGGTGACGCGCAAAATTTCGTCGAGCCCCTTCAGATCGTCGTCGACATGCTCGAGCACATCCAGAGCAGTAACGATATCAAAAGTCGAATTCGCGAACGGCAGTGATTCGAGATGCGATCTTGCCAGGCCATCGGTTCCGCGGCTCTTGCTGAAAGCGAGCGCCTCTTCAGACGCATCAGTGCTGAAGGTATCGCCGTATTTGGACAGGACCGAATAGTTGATACCGGTCCCGCAACCGACATCCAGTATTGTTGGCCGCTTGAAGTCGCGCGCGATCGTCTCGACCAGTGATTCGAGCAACTGCCGGCGAGCAACAAACCACCAGTAGAACCTCTCGAGTTTAAACATCTCGGCATATTCACCGACGTTCATAGAACAGTGGTCCTTTGAATGTAATTGGCGGGGTTCCAAGCTTGAAGGGTTGCTTCAAACCAGGCAAGCATTAACAGCTGAGATTTCATGCACCGGTGAACGTTAATAGGCACTGACCTTTTGGTCAAGACTGGGATTTGCAGGGCTTCGCTCTAACCGATGCACAATACCCCCGCATCGAGGCCGAAGTGAGCGAGGCATTGATTGCCAGTTAGGCAATCCGCCTTGCGCGATTCAGGCACGAGCGCACTTCCGGTCATCAAGGACCAGTCCGAGTGAGCCTGATGTAATTGAAATTGGCGATCGCCGGATAAAACTGGCCGCCGTTGGCATCCAACGAGAGGCGCATGACCTGCTGGCCAGCGTTTAAGGTCACACCCGTTATCAGGATCGTCTGCCAGATATCCCACCCTCCTGTATTCGGAGCAGTCCTCGGTCCGGTCCTGTCCACGCCATTGAATTCGATATGGTAGGTTCCTCCGGGCCCATCCGATGCGACACGCACCTCGATCGTATACGTGCCCCCGGTCGGAATGTTAAAGGTGTATTTCAGCCATTCTCCTGCCCATGCGTTGCCCACACCATATCCTCCACCAGCATCACTGACCGGGCTAAAGATATCCACGTCTTCAGCCGTACGATACGCTCCGAAATCATTGCCCGGAGTCACGTCGAAATACGCTACATTTTGACCGCCGCTGTCAAAGTCTTCGGACTGAAGTGTTATGGTGAAATCAACTATCGTTATGTTGATTGGGGTTGAGGTCGTCACCGCGGCAGGAGACGCATTGTCATATGCTTTGGCAGTCAGCGTGTAGCTGCCAGCCGCCACATTGCTCCAAGTGAAGGTATATGGAGAAGCCACATCCGTGTTAAGCAGAGTTGTTCCTTGATAGAACTCTACTTTTGTAATTGCGCCATCGCTATCGCTCGCGGTTGCATTGATGACAATGCTTGCAGGCGCAGTATAGCTCGCTCCGTTGGCCGGCGATGTTATGCTCACCGCCGGCGGCTGGTTAGTGCCTCCTGACGTAATCCTGATCCAGTTGAAGTTCGCTGTCGCACCCGAAGGCCCGCTCGTGTCCAGCGCAATTCGCAATATCTGCTGGCCTGCGCTCAAACTGACACCAGTCTTGGTAATTGTCTGGTATATGCCCCAACCTCCTGTGTTCGGCACATTCATCGCTCCGGTCTTGTCCACCCCGTTGAACTCGATGTGAAATGTTCCTCCCTGCCCGTTCGAGGCCACCCGCGCCTCAACGTCACATGGAACTGCCGCTAAGCATTCCTTCTTCGGTTAGCTAGAAACGAGGTCAAAAGGGACTGGCTCATCCAACACAAACGAGCGGTGAATTCGTTGGGCCGGATAGACCCTATCAGCGTCGACAAATTGATGTCAAGATCACAATCGGGTCTCAATCAATCCTCCGTAGAACTCGGAATGAAAGGAGTCAAAAGTTGACACCACCATTGCGGACTCGCTAGCATTTCTGCTCCACAGTTTAGATTGGAATCGATATATCGTGTGTTGAATTGACCTTTTCAGAAGCATTCATATTGAACTAAGGACTTCGGATTGGGGAAAAAGAAGCGATCTCGCAGACAACAGCACCGCAACCACTCTGCGACAAAAATCCAAGAGCGTCCGTTCACGGCTCCTCACGAGTGGGCAATCTGGCTGATACTTGGCGTGACCTTTCTCGCATTTTCAAACTCTCTCCTGAATGGGTTCGCTTACGACGACACTACCCAGATATTGAAGAATGAGTTTATTCGCGATCTCAGGAATGCACCAAGAGCGCTCGTTACGGAGGCCTGGTATTGGCGAGTTCAACAGGACAAGGATCCGAATGCCCAGGACAAGCCCTCAACACCCTACTACCGTCCCGTGACTATGATCTACCTGATGGTTGTGTGGAGTCTGTTCGGCGACTGGTCGCCGGGGTGGCACATTTTCAGTGTGTTGGTTCATCTCATCGCGGTGTATCTTGTATATCGAGTCTGTGAGAAGGTAACCAAAGATACGCGATTAGCGGCAGCCGCTTCCGTGCTGTTCGCGGTCCACCCACTGCGGAGCGAATCGGTGGCGTGGATCAGCGGAGTGACTGATCCGCTTCTGGCGGTCTTTTTGCTCTCGTCTTTCTATTTCTACGTTCGTTGGCGTGAAGAGAATCGAGCGAAGGTCTTAGCGGCATCGCTTATTCTTTTCTTATTAGGGATATTCGGAAAAGAACCCGCTATTGCGCTGCCAATTTTCATATTCGCTTATGAGTTGTTTGTCAGTAACCCGGCCGAAAGGCTACGCGATAGAGCGAGGTCCGCCTTCCTTTACAGCTCATGGTTTTTTGCACTGTCAACCTTGTACTTTGCCGCGCGGTACTATGCACTCGGGTTTGCAGTTAATAACCCCGATTTCAAGTCGTACTCTCTGAGCCAGGTCATAATGACCATTCCTCTAGCTATCTGGAAATACATCGCGCTCTTGTTCTGGCCTTTTGAGTTGACGCTTTTTCACAGGACGTCAATAGTCAAAAGTGTCGTAGACTGGCGCTTCATTTTGCCGTTACTGGGTCTAATCGCTTTAATGATTGTGCTGCGGCCTATTTGGAAATCAGTCGTTGCTCGCTTTGGCCTTCTGTGGTTCGCGATTAATCTTCTGCCGGTTTTGAACCTTAGCGCATTTGGCGAGGATTTTCTCATTCAAGAGCGTTACCTATACCTGCCGTCTATCGGCTTTTCCCTACTCATTGCTATGGGTCTTGCCAGACTTCCAGTCGATAAATTGTTACCCCGGGTAAATAGATCCAGAGCACAAACGGCAGCCGCAACGCTGCTCATACTTTTGCTCGCCGGAAAGAGCCTCGCGCAGAATGCGACCTGGAGGGACGACCTCACCGTATGGAACCACGGCGTTGCAACCGCACCCGAGCAACCTATGTCTCACTTCATCCTCGGCCACAAGCTTCTCAATCGCGGCGAATACAACGGCGCGATCGAGGAGTTCGAGAAGTATATGAAGATTATCCCGGACAACCCGATCGTACTCGGGAACCTGGCATCAGCGCTTGTGTTGACGTATCAAAACGACCTCGCCACCGGAGTGCTCGTTCCGGATCGGACGCCGCTTGACCGCGCGCTCGAGCTTAGCGAGAAGGGATTAGGAATCGATCCTACGTCAGCGACGCTGTGGGATGCGATGGGAAACGTGCACACGTTCGAGACTGGGCTCAAGAACTACGATCGCGCAATCGCGTGCTTTGAACGCGGGCTGCTCGCCGCGCCTGAAAATCCGATGATCAAGTTTCACCTGGGTGGAACGCTAATCAAAAAAGGGAAGCTTGACGATGGCATAGCTCTTCTTAAGGAAGCAGTCGCCAGGAGCCCTGAAATCGTGGACGCCCATAAGTTCCTCGCTTACGCATATCGGGCGCGAGGACAATTCAAGCCGGCTATCGATGAGTTGACGCTCTACTTGAAACTCAAGCCGGACGCACCGGACGCTTCGAAGGTAAGCAAAGACGTCGACGATCTCCGAGCGCGGCTCCAGCCAGTTTCCCCTCAAAGCTGACGGAGTTCGGAGTCTGGAGTCTGGAGTGCGGAGTGCGGAGTGCGGAGTCGGGAGTCGGGAGTCCAGAACGAGAAACCTGCGAATCACAGGACTCCAGACTCCGCGCTCCAGACTCCCGATTCCAGACTCCGAACTCCAGACTCCGAACTCCAGACTCCGAACTCCAGACTCCGAACTCCAGACTGCTAATTCTTTCCGGAATCCTTGAGAGCGGCTTCTATAGCCACTTTCAAGCCTTCGCGGGTCTTGTCCTTTGTTCGCTTCCCATTAATAAAGACTGTCGGAGTCGAGTCAACGCCAATCTTGTCGCCCTCCGCCACGTCGCGCTTCACCTTGGCCGCGAACTTTCCTGAATCGAGAGCAAGATCAAATCTCTTTCGATCGAGTGACAATTTGTCCGCGTACTCTTTCAGCTTTTCGACCTCGAGCGCCTTCTGATTCTCGAAAAGTATGGCCACGTACTCCCAGTATTTGCCTTGCTCTCGCGCCGCCTCGGCCGCCTCCGCCGCCTTGAATGCAAACTTGTGCTGATCGAGCGGGAAGTTTCGCGCTACCAGCTTCACCCGGTCGCCGTACTCCTTGACCACTTCCTCGAGCACCGGCTGCGTGGCGCCGCAACTCGGACATTCATAGTCGGTGAACTCTACGATCGTTACCGGCGCATTCGGCCCGCCTCGCCAGGGGCGGTCGTCGATCGCGATGTCGAACCTCGGCGGATCGGGAGGCTTCAAAAACATCTCGACCGCGTATGCCTTCCTTAGATCGTCCGCGAATGCCTGCTCGGCGACACCCCTCTCACGAGTATCCAGGTACTGAATAATCTGCGGCCGCATTTGATCGAAGCCGCCGTCCATTCGACTCTTGTTCTCATCGTAAAATTTTCGAACCGCTTCCTCGGTTATCAGCTTTATACGAGGTACGACTTCGGTGCGATAGAGCTCATCCGCGGTTGTGTTTTTCTTCCGTGCTTCCTCGGCGACAAGCGCGTCGTTGATCTTGGCGTCGAGCGCCGCCTTGCGCAGTTCGTAAACCTGTTCCTGAACGCTCGCGATCAACACTTTCAAAGAGTCCTCCACATCGCCCGAGGTTATCTTCTTGCCGTTTACGATCGCAAAGACTCGCGCGCGATCGGCTTCGGTTTTCGGCGGCGTGGCCGTTTGGACAAGAACCCGGACGCGAGCTGCGACTCGCAACCGTTCCGCATATTTCTTTGCGACGTCCTGTTGCCGCTGCCCTTGCAAATAGTTGATCACCTGGCCCTTCACATCCTTGAACTCGCCCTGAATCTGGGCCTTGTTCTGATCGTAAAAGGCTTTTGCCTCGGCGTCGGTTGGTGTCGTGATCCTGGTCGCGACTTCTCTTTCAAGCAGCTTCTCAGGCGTGATGCCTAGCCGCCGCGCTTGGGCGTCCAGCAACCTTGAATTGATTTCAAGGTCGAGTTGCCGCTTGCGCGCTTCGATCACCTGATTCTGAAGCGGAGTTACGCGATCCTTTATCGGCTCGTCGACATCCTGGATCATGATCTTGACGCCGTTGACGATCGCCAACACAGGTGGAACTTGCGATTCGCAGCCGCAGTCGGCGTCTTTTTTGTTAGTGGGTTTTGCGGCAGGTGATTGCGCAGCAACAAACTTTCCCTCGAGCACTATCGAACTCAGCACTGCCGTGGCGAGCAACAGAAACAGCGAACCTCTTCTCATCAGACCCTCCAATAGAGTACAAGAGCGCAAGACGAACCCGTTCGACACAGGAACGTTTGAGGCAACCCGAAAAGCGCTCGGAAAAGAGAGTTTTGCAGTCCAGAACGCCAACTGGCAAGCGAAAACACATTGGGCGCACCTAGCCGCCAAAACCTGCTCAGCGCCGCCCGGCCTATTTGACTTTGCTCGCCGCGTCCGAGATCACTCTTACAATACTGGCGGTCGGAGCGAGTCCATAGGTCCTCGTCCAAAAGCCGGCGGGCTCGTTCCCGATAAGCATCATCGGAGTATGATCATTCTTATCGGCCACCGCCGCACCTAGCGCCTTCAAAAGCGTATCCATGTCCGATCTCGACGCGGTGACAAAGGTCCAGCCGGGACCGGCCTTGAACTTGGCGCCAAATGCCTTCAATCTGGCGGGCACATCCGTCACCGGATCAACACTGATCGAGATTAACCTTATGTCGCTTCCAACGCGATCACCCATCTCCACCTGGACCCTTCGAAACGATGCGGCGAGCGGCGGACAAATCGTCGTGCACGTTGTGAATATGAAGTTGATCGCGACTGTCTTGCCCTTAACAAGATCGCTGAAAAAGTGCAGCTTGTGTCCGTCTTGATCGTAGACGGTTACATCCGGAATTGATCCTGCTCTTGCCAAATCCTTGATCGCATCCGGATCACCGGCCGTGTTTGAGCTCGATGCTGGCGGTGCATCGGTGGCCGGTTTCTCGCTCGCCTCGCGCAAGGCCATTCCGCACTTCGGACATGTGCCCGGCTTGCTGGCCTTAACCTCAGGATCCATCACACAGTAATAAGCCGCGATTTTCTTCGCCTCGCTTTTCTGCGCGGCCGCCTGGCTTACTCCGTTGAAACCGATGAAGCCCACGCCGATCACAAGCAGCGCGCAGATTAGTCTAATGTTTGTTGTGCGATTCATGTACGTGTCACTCCTGTTTGATCTACCGGCTCTGTTTAGCGAGGGGCAAACCGTGGCCCCGGCCGGCCCCTCGCATTTGCTCGCGGTGTATTTAACCGCAGGCAGAGTCAGATCGCGGCGCAAGTTCCTTGCGCGGCGATCTGTTTAGAGCGAATCACTTTTCCTGGCCGTTTCCTTCAGCGCTTCTTCGATGGCCGACTTCAACCCTTCGTAAGTTCTATCGGTAACTAGACGGCCGTTGACGAATATCGTAGGCGTTCCTTTGACGCCGACTCTGACTGCATCCTGCATATCGCGCTGGACCTTGTCTGCGTGTTTGCCGGCATCCAACTCCGCGTCAAACTTCTTTCGATCCAGCCCCGCCTTGCTTGCATATTCCTTCAGCTTTTCGTCTTCCAACGCCTTCTGATTCTGAAATAGAAGCGCGGTGTACTCCCAATACTTGCCCTGATCGCGCGCGGCTTCAGCGGCCTCGGCAGCCTTGAATGCATTCTTGTGTTGCATCAGCGGATAGTCCCTGACGACCAGCCTCACCTTGCCGGTGTATTCACCGGCCAGCCTGTCAAGCACCGGCTGTGACTGCTGGCAAGTCGAACACTCGTAATCCGTGAACTCGACGATCGTCACCGGAGCATTCGCGCTGCCTTTTGAAGGTTGATCATCGGTCGCCAATTGAAACACCGGCGGCTCGGGTGCCTTGAGAGTGGATTCAATCGTCGCGCCCTTTCGCAGTTTGTCAGCGAACACGATCTCAGCCCTGCGCTGTTCTTTCTTTTGAAGGTACTCAACGATCTGTGGCTTGATCAGCGCCAGATCGCCGTCGATGTTCGCCTTGTTCTCGGCGTAAAACTTCTCGGCGTCCTGTTCAGTGATCGTCTTTACGGTCGGCGTCAGTTCGGCTTCGACCAGCGCCCTGGGAGTGATCTTTCTCTGCTCCGCGACCTGCTGCAGGAGTACGTCGTTGACCCGCAATTCCATTTCGTTCTTTCTTAGTTCGTAGACTCTCCGCTGCACGTCATAGATCAACGGCTTCAATGCATCCTCGATGTCGCCCAGAGTGATGTTTGCCCCGTTTACGATTGCCAGCAACTTCGCGCGGGCCGCGGGGTTTTCAGGCGGCGTCACCTTTTCGACGAGCACCTTGACGTCAGCGGCGGCCCTTAACGCGTCTGCAAAAGCTTTCGCTGCCTGTTCCTGGCGCTGGCCTTTCAGGTAATCGATGACTCGCGCCTTGAAGTCCTTGAACTCGCCCGGTATCCGATTCTTGTTCTGATCGTAGAAAGCCTGCGCCTCGGCATCGGTCGGCTCTTTGACCGCGCTCATGATCTCCTTTTCGATCAGCCTGGTAGCCGTGGTGCCTTTTTTCTTCGCCTCCGCTTCGAGCAGACGCGAGTTGATTTGAAGGTTCAGCTCCCTGCTTCGCGCATCGATCACCTGTTTTTGCAAGTCGGCGACCTCCTCCTTTATGGCTTCCTGCAAATCCTCGATGGAAATCTTGACGCCGTTGACCGAGCCCACGGTTCCCGTTGGTGTGTTGGCGGCTTCGCACGCGCAGTCTTCCCGTTTGGCTTTGCCAGCCTGAGCGGAAGTCTGCTGTGAACCGTTCGCGGAGCCGCCGGTTTTCTGCTGAACACCGTTTGCCGAGGCGCTGGATGGTGCTGCCGCAAAACAGCCACCGATTATCAGTGCGATGTAAAGAACAAATACTCTCGATTTCATATCTCCTCCTGCTCAGTTTTGAATTTCGTATCGCTCAATCTGGCGTTATCCACTTGCTTGCCGGTATGAATTGCTTCTGCGCCGGATCCACGCCAACGATGTAGGCGCCAAACGCTCCGATCCGCCGGTTAGGTCCGTAACTGATTCGCGGACTCAGTCCGGTTTCGAAATCGTAAAGTCCCTCAAGAGATCTGATGAGCTTCTCACGGCTCAACTCTTTACCCGACAGCTTCAATCCTTCGATCAGAATCTTTGCAGAGCAATAAGCGGAAAGCTGCGCCGCGAGATGTCCGGTTGTCAGCTTGTGTTTTTCCGCCAGCGCAATGAACTCCGTTATGCCGTCTGGTGTTTGGTCTGAAGGGAGAAACGGAAAGGACAAAAAGATTTTATCTTTGAATCCGAACGGCGCCTCGAGGATTTCCTTACTCGCCAGCGCGCTCGGCATCAATACGTACGGATTCCACTTGAGCTTGTCGGCCTCGCTTAGAAGTGATGTTTGCTCCCGAGCCGATCCGAGGAAAAACACCGCATCCGCGCCTGATTCGTTCAGCCTCCTGGCGAGAGCCGTAGCATTGAATCGAGCGCGAGCGTAGCTGACTCTCGTTACTGACTTGTATCCGCGTTTCTTTGCTTGTTCTTCGATGGCGTCGGCAACTCCATCGGGACTCCCTGCGTCGGGATATGCAATCGCGAACCGAGGGTTTTGTTTCTGGAGCTTCTCGCCAATAAAGTTGACCAGAACGCTCGCTTCCTCCCTCAAACCCGACAGCAAATAAAAGATGTGCCGGTTCATCGGGAATCCGGTTTGGGGATAGAGGGTGGACGGCCCAACGAGCACGACTTCCTTTTCTTCGATGAGCGTCGCGACTTCCTTGTCAGATCCAGCAATGAACGCGCCGGCCATCGCGAATATCTGTTGCGCATCGATGAACTGCTCGATGCCTGCCATGGACTTCTTTGGATCGCCGGCTGACTGGGCGACTCGCAGGTCAATCCTGCGATTGTAAATACCACCCTGAGCGTTGATCTCCTCAAAATAGGCCCCCAGAGCCGCTTTCACGGCCTGACCCGTCTCCGCCAAAGGTCCTTGCCCGGCTACGATCGTGCCGATGGTGATGCTCTTCTCACTCAGTCCGGGATCCTGGTCCTTGCCCAATCGCTGAAGATAGGCAACCAGGTCGGCCAGATCCTCGCGCGACATCCAGTAACGCGGCATTGTGTTTGGCAACTTGTTACCGGCCGGATCCACGCCCTTGGTGATCGCGCGTTCGAGCGCGTGAGCCGTGTACGGTGGATGCTTTCGGCCGCTGGGATGAGTGACGCCGTAGGATTTTGTGAGCACGTCGGAAGTGATGTCCGAAGGAACGACGCCGCCTTCAGGATTGCCGCGGCCGTCGAAGCCATGACAGTTTGCGCACAGCATAGTGGCTCCCGGGAACTCCGTGGTAGCGTCGCCGAGGAAAGCAGTGATTTCTTTTCCGGTGGGACTGATCCCGCGCAAGTAAATAAACTTTCCGCGCTTCTCTTGCTCCGTCAGTTGGCCAGGCGCGCTCTGTTGCGCGAACACGTGGCCAATCAGAAGCATTGTTACCAGACCGCAGAATCCGATCTTTAGGTATTTCATTTTCATCGCCTTCTTCATCAGTTGATCCATCATCGATCTCAGGTAAATGCCGCCCTCAAGGTTATTGGCAACAGAATCCTGTGACTGACTACTTTGCTGCCTCCGGGTTGTCGTTCAGCACGCTTTCCACAATCTTGAACAAGTCATCCACCTTCGCCAGACCCATCGCCTTCTTCCACAATCCCGTTCGCAGGTTTCCTATGATCAGGATCGTCGAATGATCGTCCTTCGTTTCGACGAACTGTCCGAGTTTTCGAAGCACAAACTCGACGTTTTGCTTCTTCCCCGATACGAGGTACCAACCCGGCTTCGCGTTGAACTTGCGCCCGAAATCCTTCAGCCGCGGCGGCGTGTCGGTTTCAGGGTCCACGCTCATAGAGATGATGTGAACATCCTTGCCCATGCGATCGCCCAGCAATCCCTGGATCCTCTCGAGTGACTTTGCCATCGGAGGGCACACGCTCGTGCAGGTCGTAAAGAACGTGTTGATGATAACCACCTTGTCCTTGAGCAAGTCGCTGTAGAACCGCATTGGCTGACCGTCCTGATTGATCAGCTCGGTATCGGTGAAGTAAGTGCGCGCGGGCGAGTCTTTTTTGGCTGGATCGTCGCTCTTTGATTGCGCGCCGGCCTGCGCGACGCAGAGCAATATCGCAAGACCAACCATCGGCGCTAGCCGCCTGATTCTCATTTTTGAAAAGAACGTTACTGTTTTGGTCATCTCTCATCCACCTCCAATTGAATTCCCTCGGGCATCCCCCGGGAGCGCAGGCGTCACTTAGAAGCCTTTGCAGGAATCCCCGTTCCTTGGTCTTGCGCCTCCAGAATGACATAAGGCAATTGGTTATATTGCACGTTTAGCGAGGGACAACTGACAAAGATGTAGTAGACTCCGGACTTCGGCGGAGTAAAGGACACTTCGTACTTCCCATCGGCGGTTGACTTGGCCCATGTCCTGTTCTGCCAAATCCCTGGAGCCAGAAACACAAGGACGCCGACATCTTTCAATCCCGGCTTGGGCTGATTGGTCTTCGTGTCCATGACTTTGAATTGCAGCTTGAACTCCGCTCCTGTGCGGATCTTTGTATCCTGAATCAGCATCTGAAGAAAAATCGGGACCCGTTCGTCATTCCTTCGAAGTTCAGGATTCGGCCTAACCGACATGTCGAAGCAGTGAACGATGCGAGGAGAATCCAACAGGACGGGAACGTCAAATTCGCCGTTTGTGGTCAGGGTGACGGTAGTCGAATAAACGCCCGGCGCGGTCTCGCGTAAGCTCCGGTCCCACACCACAACGGCCCTGGGCTCGCGGCGGTAATTCTGAAAACTGCCCATCGGCGCTGCCATGCCTTCGGTGTAGTAATAGATCATCTGGTCGGCCGGATTCGCCACCAGAACCGACCCCCCTTCGGGCGACGGGATTATGGATTCGGCCACTGACTGGCTCGAAGACTTTTCGGGAGCTAGCTGGCCGCCGGGAAAATCAAGCACAGGGACCGTCCCGCTCTTGCCGACTGAATCGAGTTGGATCATTGAGACGTCCGCGGTTCCAAGCGAGCGAACATAAGCAAAGCTCTTGGTGAACGAAATCTTGTCGGGCGCCTTTCCTAATTCCATCGTGCGCAAGAACCGATTGCTGGAGGAGTCAAAGATGTGGACGGCATTCTCCTTACTGCTGGCCACAAATCCCCATCGGCCACCGGGCGCAAAACGAATCGCCTTCAGGCCGGGCTTAGCCGTCAGCCGCGTCAAGATTTCATGATTCGGCCCGCCCACTATCGCAATCGTGCCGTCCCCTTCATTCGCGACATAAATCGCCTTACTCAGCGTAGAGAACGCAATGGAGCCGGGCTGTTCACCGATCTTGATGTCTTTGACCTTTGCGAGCTTCTGAACGTCAATGACCGAGAGGGTTCCATCCTGCTTATTGGTCACGAAGGCATATCGGTCATCTGAGTTGAACGCAATTTCGTGATGTCCGGCTCCGGTCTTAATGAAGGCCACAACTCTAGGGACAGCCGTATCAATAACAGTGACCCCGCCTTGCTTGCTGTCTGAAGAATCGGCGCCTACCCACAGGTATTTCTGATCCTGTTGGAAGATTACGCGGCTGGGCTTTTGTCCCGTATCAATGTTGGTGATCACCTTCCATGAGCTCGTGTCTACAACCGCAACCTGATTTGACGCGGGCATCGTGACGAACAATTGCCGCTTGTCGCCGCTCACCGCCCAGTCTTCTCCCGGGCTCTTCAACATGACCATCGTGAGCAGCTTGCTAGTGCCGTAGCCCATAATGGGATCTATCACCGAGATGTTCGGTTCCTGGTTTAGCGCCAGAATGTAAAAGGTGTTCAGGTCAATGTCGGGACGCGAGCTGAAACTCGCCTGCAGGAATGCCTGGACCTTTTGCCGGCAGTCCTTTCCAGCGGTCAGCTTCTCTGGATCGCGAATGTCGATCCAGGCCGAAGGATGGAGACCGGTCAGAGCGGCGCCCGTTCGGTTATCGGTTATCTTGAAGCGCACCGTATAGTCTTCGCCTTCCAGCAAATCTGCCGATTTCACGGCTCTGGGCGAGACGGGATCAATGCTGAATTCGGTGGCGACCCCTTCCTGAACGAACTTCTGTGGGCCACGTTTGGCTGCGCCCTGCGCGGTTGTCCGTGCGTCTGGGTTCGATTTTAGGGCGTCAGGTTTCTTCGCGGATTCTGACGCATCCTTCTTCTGCCCGGTCTCGTTCTTCTTCGACGAGTCTTGAACACTCGTGACAATGGGCGCTTGCGGGACGGCGCCAACGACAATGAGCGCGAGCATCAGCAGCAGCGCCGGCCCGGTACTCAAGCGGCCAACTCTGCCGGCGACGCCACGCGTTTTGATCTTTTGCTGTTTATTGCGTGAGTCCATCATCGATCTCCTCTCAACTTTCTTCAGACTCGCTTATCGCGTGATCCCTTTCAGATCTCTAACGGTGTTGCAAAACGCGCGAACCGGGACCGGCCCATCATTCGCGAACTCCAGCACCGCGCCGTGCAGTTCCGTAGAATCAAGGAAGACAAAGGTCGTCTTGCCGTTCTGGCGTTTGATGTCCGCTATTCCAAAGTTGCGGCAACGCAGAAAGCTGGCCAAATTCAAGTCGGATGTCTCAAATGTTGGAAGGGTATTTTCAGAGTGGTTCATCATACCTTCATCCTTACCTTCATCAGCTTCATCAGCTTCATCAAGCGAGCGTAAGCTATGGGGCTCGCACTTACGCCGCAATCCCTGTGGCGCCGCGCCTCCATTAGATTGTGACTTGCTCCTATTTCGAGAGCACGGCGCCTTCGCTGCGGGATCGTCCCATCAATTCATCGGCTGCCCGGGGTCTGGCCGCCGCATTGATCAACTAAGGTGCTGGGCAAGTGACCGAGTCGCCACAGGTACTCCCCGCGGCGCAAACCAGGTTCGTAACGCAGGCTATCGCGTTGCCAACGTCTCCTGACAGCAATGCGTAATCGGCATCCGATATCTTAGGCTTGGCCGTGAAGTGCAGCGCATCCAAGTTGATCTTGTAGTCGTTGAGCTTCTGCAGCGCGTCGCAGAATTTGCCCTCGCTCAGCTTGACGGCGGCAGAATCGACCTTAAACAAAAGCGCACCCTTATTCTTGTCAGACAGGCTTGTCGCGTTTACTGTGTCGGTCCTTAAGGTGGTGACCAACCCATCGCAAGGGGTCGTCACTTGCGCCGTCGCGCCTGCTCCGCCGGAACCAACGGCCAACAACATCGCCGTTGCGAACATTACTACTGCAAATATCCTTGTGGTTCTCACACTGAATTCATGCTTCATCTTTGTGTTCATCCTATTTCCCCTTTTTGAGTCGAGCCAACAACTTCAAATCATCGGCCTCCCGGTTGCGGATTACTTCGCAAGAAAACGAGAGTGCCGCGTAAGAGCGCCCAACTTCTCTCTCTTTTTCTCTAGAAAACTGGAGTGCAACTTCGTAATGCAAGCTGCACTCCATTCGAGCATTCGAGCCAGCTTACTTAGTTGACTCGGAAGATACCCCAGATGCCTCCGTCAAACTGGAAGGATTGGAAAGTGCGGAAGAGGTAATCACCCTTCACTTTGAACTTCCCACCTGCCCCGTTCAGCGGTATAGCATTGAAGTGGTACGATGGCCCAACGCCCATCTCGGATCCGTGCACTTCCGCAAAGGGATTGGAACCGATCACCGTCGACTTGTTGGCGAACGGCTCCTCCTGCCAGGCATGGCCGTGGAGCACGAAGATGTTGTTACGCGCATGCCCGTTCGACATCAACGCGCGGAAACGCACGGGCGTTCCAGCCGTCGCCTTGAAGATCGGCGTGACGGGATCACCCGCGAACTGCGGCGTGCCGAATCCGGGAGTCGCAATGAGAGGAATGCCAGTGACCTGCGCATTGTTCAGAGCTTTGGTGTAGATGAACGTACGCGTGGTCGTTAGCGGAGTCGAAGGGAAGTACTGCAGGCGAGTCCACATCGGCTCCGTGCGATAGTTGAACGCCTTGCCCGATCCGTCTTCGGGATCTTCTTCTTCCGCGATGATCGGGACGGCAGTTCCATCACCAAACCTCAGGTTCACGTCGTTCTGGAATTGAAGCACAAAATCTCTGAAGCTTGGGCCGCCCGGCGGAGTGACGGTGGCTTGCGCTCTTGAGGCTGTGTCTTCGACCCAGGTCGAACCTGCCGGCTCGATGATCAACGATCCGATTGCGCCCTTGTTGCTGTGCTTGATCGGATCTGATGAGATCAGGTTGGTCGCGCCAAACTCGACCGGTGTCGCAACTTTGACCCCGCTGGAGTTGACCGTGACATTTCCCGCGTACCAGTTGTACTTGGCGATGCCGCCCGGCCCTACCGTCTGCACGGGGTTAAAGCCAGCGTTAGCGCCGTCGCTTTCTGTCACATCGTAGGCGAGCAATTGCGGGTGCAATCCTACCTGGTTCGACGGAGCAACCTGGTTGTTGTTGAAGTTCGGTATCAGCATCGGCTCCGAGGTGAATCCCGCCAAATCGGGCAGCACCGCCGGCAGATTGTTTGTTAACGTGACCTTGATGCACTCACCTGCGTTAGCCCTCAGGACTAGCGGCTCAATCGGCACACCTGCCAGTAGCTGTCCGGCGGCATTCAGATCACTGCTGCGGACGTAGAGGATCGCGGTCGGGTCGTTCAACGGTCCCCTGCGAATCTGGCCGGTCAGCGGATCAGTCACCGAGAAGTTGCGATTGTTGTAAACCAGCTTCCCCCCGGCGAGTGCCTGCTGCGCAGTTACCGCCGTGATGCTGAGGTTCCTTACCGGTGCGGTCTTCGGACAGGGGCCCGAAAAGTCATTAGCATTGTTGGTAACTGCTTTCCCGTCAGGGTTGTTGGGCAATGTAACCAGATCCGGTTGCAAAGCAACACCGCCGTTATAGGTCCG
>Ga0070705_100000594_pt1 | contig 21004 bp, 20 predicted proteins | sample KBSK5253metaG_FD_65455 | JGI IMG/M metagenome (GOLD analysis project Ga0070705, IMG submission 65455) | Corn, switchgrass and miscanthus rhizosphere microbial communities from Kellogg Biological Station, Michigan, USA - KBS K5-25-3 metaG | ecosystem: Host-associated > Plants > Roots >... | reverse complement strand
AGCTCAAGAAGCTGCGCCGGCTGATCGGGGCATAAGGTGTCAGACCCTCCGGGTCTGACACCAGTACGCAATCGGCTTTGGAGCCACGGTGTCAGACCCAGAGGGTCTGACACCGTCTGACATCATCTCAGTTCCCCTTTACGCCCGCGGCCTTGATGATGGGCCCCCACTTGGCGACCTCGGAGGCCAGCTGCCTCTTGAGCGCGTCCGGGGTGGCCAGCGCCTGCGAGACAGGCTCGGTGCCGAGGTCGGCGAAGCGGGCCATGACCTTCTCGTCCCTGAGCGCGACCTGCAGCGCATTGACGAGCTTGTCCGTCACATCCTTGGGCAGGCCCTTCGGCGCCCACATGGCGTGCCACGCCGCCACCTCGAAGCCCTTGAGGCCCGATTCGTCGAGCGTCGGCAGCTCGGGCAGCACCTTGAGGCGCGCCGGCGTGGTGGCGGCATAGCCCTTGATCTTGCCGGCCTTGATCGGATTGGTGGTCCCCGTGGTCTGGTCGCACATCATGTCGAACTGGCCGCCCAGAAGGTCGTTCATGGCCGGGCCGGTGCCGCGGTAGGCCACTGCCGTCATCTCGGTCTTGGTGGCGTGCATGAGGAGCAGCGCGCACAGGTGCGAGGCGGAGCCGATGCCGGCGTGGGCGTAGGTGACGCCCTTCTGCTTCTCCTTCATCCAGGCCAGCAGCTCGCCGATACCCTTGATCGGCAGGTCCGCCTTGCCGACCACCGTCATCGGCACGTCGGTGATGCGGCCGATGGAGTCGAAGTCCTCGATCGCGTTGTACTTGAGGTTCTCGTACAGCGCCGGTGCGGTGGACTGGCCGATGTGCCAGACCGCCAGCGTGTAGCCGTCGGCGGGAGCCTTGGCGACGCGCGCCATGCCGATGGTGCCGCCGGCGCCGCCGGCGTTCTCCACCACGATCTGCTGACCGAGCGTGCGGCTCATGGAATCGCCCACCAGCCGCGCCACCGTGTCGGTCGGGCCGCCGGCCGCCGCGGGCACGACGATCGTCACCGGCCGGTCGGGGTAGCTCTGCGCGGACGCCGTGGCGGCCGCCATGCCAAGGGCCAGGGCGGCCCAGATCGTAGAGCGGAGCAGACTGCAAGCGCGCTCCATGCGTTTCCTCCTTCTGTTGCTGCCGGCTTTATGCCTGGGGCTATTCGTGCGGCAGGGGCACGTAGGGTAGCATCGGCACCTTCGCATAGCGGGCCGTCGGCATCCGCATAGCGGGTAATATTGTTTCGGCGCAAGGGCGGCAAGACTTGCAAGCGGTCTCGCCGGGGTGGCGGCTGCCGGTAACGATGTCTCAATTGCCTTCACCCCTTGCAAGCTGTCCGGAGCCGTATGAAGTTTGTCAATGCCGCAGGACTCAGGCATCGAATAGCGACCTGAAGCCGCTGCGGCTGGGGAGGCGGCAACGCCGAGACAGACTATGCCCAAACATGCTGTCAGCCTCGACGACAAGTACGCGCTGGACGAGACCCGCCAGCTCCTGACCGGCACCCAGGCGATCGTACGCCTGATGCTGACCCAGCGGGCGCGCGACGTGCGGGCCGGGCTCAACACGGCGGGGTACGTGACGGGCTACCGCGGCTCGCCCATCGCCACCCTGGAGGCGGCGATGCTGCGCGCGCACGGCATCCTGGAGCCCAACCATATCAAGTTCCAGCCCGGCCTCAACGAGGACCTGGCGGCCACCGCGCTCTGGGGCTCGCAGCAGGCCGAGCTGCGCGGCGAGGGCAAATACGACGGCGTGTTCGGCGTCTGGTACGGCAAGGGCCCGGGCGTGGACCGCACCGGCGACGTGTTCCGCCACGCCAACCATGCCGGCACCTCGCGCCACGGCGGTGTGCTGGCGCTGATGGGCGACGACCATACCTGCGAGAGCTCGACCAGCGCGCACCAGTCGGAGTTCGCGTTCGTCGACTACATGATCCCGATCCTGAACCCGGCCGGGGTGCAGGAGATCCTCGACTACGGCATCCTGGGCCTCGCCCTGTCGCGCTATGCCGGTGTGTGGGTCGGCCTCAAGTGCGTGAAGGACAACATCGAGGCCACTGCTACGGTGGACGGCCGCATCGATCGCATCGAGATCAAGACGCCTGAAGATTTCACGCCGCCGCCCGGCGGGCTCAACATCCGCCTCGGGGACCAGGCGCTGGCCAAGGAGGCGCGGCTGCACGACTACAAGCGCGCGGCCATCCTGGCCTTCGCCCGCGCCAACGGCTTCGACCGCATCGTCACCAGCGGCGGCCCGGCGCCCAAGATCGGCATCATTACCACCGGCAAGAGCTACCTCGACGTGCGTGCCGCCATGGACGAGCTCGGCATCGACGAGGTGGCCGCCAACCGGCTGGGGCTGCGACTCTACAAGGTCGGCATGCCGTGGCCGCTGGAGCCGCAGGGGCTCCTCAAGTTCGCGCAGGGGCTCGATCTGATCCTCGTGGTGGAGGAGAAGCGCGCGCTCATCGAGACCCAGGTCAAGGAGCAGCTCTACGACCTCCCCGACCGGCCGCGGGTGCTCGGCAAGAAGGACGAGAACGAGCAGTGGCTGTTCCCGGCCAAATACGCGCTCGACCCTTCCGACATTGCCATCAAGCTGGGCGAGCGACTGATCCGCAGCTCGGTCAACTCTTGTGCCGGCGATGACATCAAGGACAGGGTGGCGGAGCTCAAGCGCGTCAAGGGCAACCGCCCGGAGACCCAGGAGGCCGCCACCCGCATCCCCTACTTCTGCCCCGGCTGCCCGCACAACTCTTCCACGGTGGTGCCACAGGGCTCGCGCGCCTACGCCGGCATCGGCTGCCATTACATGGCGCACTGGATGGACCGGAGCACCGAAGGGTTCACCCAGATGGGCGGCGAGGGCTCGAACTGGATCGGCGAGGCGCCGTTCTCCAAGACCGAGCACGTATTCCAGAACCTGGGCGACGGCACCTATATCCACTCCGGCAGCCTCGCCATCCGCGCCGCGCGCGCCGCCGGCGTCAACATCACCTTCAAGCTCCTCTACAACGATGCCGTCGCCATGACCGGCGGCCAGTCGCTCGACGGCGCCCCCACCGTGGGCATGATGGCGCGGCAGGTGCAGGCCGAGGGCATCGACAAGGTGGTGGTCGTCACCGACGAGCCGCACAAGTATCCCTCGGGCTTCATCCCGGCCGGGGTGCCCGTCTACCACCGCCGAGACCTGCAGAGCCTGCAGGAGGAGCTACGCACGGTCCCCGGCGTCTCGGTCCTGATCTACGACCAGACCTGCGCCGCCGAGAAGCGCCGCCGCAGGAAGCGCGGCACGTTCCCCGACCCCGACAAGCGCGCCTTCATCAACCCTGCCGTCTGCGAGGGCTGCGGCGATTGCGGTGTGAAATCCAACTGCGTCGCCGTGATGCCGCTGGAGACGGAGCTCGGCACCAAGCGCGCCATCGACCAGTCCGCATGCAACAAGGACTTCTCCTGTGTCGAGGGCTTCTGCCCGAGCTTCGTGACGGTGCACGGCGCCAAGGTGAGGAAGTCGCGTACGGCGGTGCGCGGCGACAGCGGCGTGACGGCCATGCTGGCGAGCCTGCCGGAGCCGGCGCTGCCGGCGCTCGACCAACCCTATACGATGCTGGTCACCGGCGTCGGCGGTACGGGCGTGGTAACGATCTCGGCCATTCTCGGCCAGGCCGCGCACCTGGAAGGCAAGGGCTTCGGCGCCATCGACATGACGGGCCTCGCCCAGAAGGGCGGTGCCGTGGCCTGCCACATGCGCGTGGCGCGCGACGCCGACCAGATCCACGCCATCCGTGCCGGCGTGGCCGGCGCCGATCTGGTGCTCGGCTGCGACCTGGTGGTGACGGCCTCGAACGGGGTGCTGGCCACCATCAAGCCGGACCACACAGCCGTGGTCTACTCCGACTATGAGATGCACACCGCCCAGTTCACCCGCAACGCCAACGTCCGCGTGCCGGGGCCGGCGCTCCGCCACGCCATCGCCGAGCGCGCCGGCAACGGGCCGGTGCACCACTTCGATGCCCACACCGCCGCCGTGAAGCTGTTCGGCGACTCCATCGCCGCCAACATCTTCCTCCTGGGCTACGCCTATCAGCTCGGCTCGGTGCCCATCGGCGCCGCGGCGGTCGAGCAGGCCATCGAGCTCAACGGCGCCGCCGTGGAGATGAGCAAGGCCGCGTTCCGCATCGGCCGCCTGGCGGCGCACGACATGCGCGCCATCGAGCGCATCGTGGGCGCCGATACGGTCGCCGCCCCCGCCAGGATGCAGACGCTGGACGGCATCGTCGCCTACCGGGCCGTCCGGCTCACCGACTACCAGGATGCCGCTCTGGCCGAGCGCTACCGCGCACGCGTGGCGGCCATCGCCGGGGTGGAGCGGGCCAAGGCGCCGGGGCGGGCGGGCCTTGCCGAGGCGGTGGCGCGCGGCTACCACAAGCTGCTCGCCTACAAGGACGAGTACGAGGTGGCCCGGCTGTTCGCCGACCCGGCCTTCGAGAGGGCCCTGTCCGACCAGTTCGAGTCGCGCGGGAAGCTGCAGTTCCACCTGGCCCCGCCGCTGCTGGCGCGGCGCGACAAGCGCACCGGCGAGCCCCGCAAGATGACGTTCGGGCGCTGGATGCTGCCCGCCTTCCGCCTGCTCGCTAGGGCCAAGCGGCTGCGCGGCACCGCCTGGGATCTGTTCGGCTACACGAAGGAGCGCCGCCTGGAGCGACAGATGATCGCCGACTACGAGGCGCTCCTCGACGAGATCGCCGGGCGCCTCTCCCCCGCCAACCACCACACCGCCGTCGCGCTCGCCTCGCTGCCGCTGGAGATCCGCGGCTTCGGCCACATCAAGGAGCGCAACTATACCCTCGCCAAGAGCCGCGAGGCCACGCTGCTCGCCGAGCTGCGCAGCCCCTCGCCCACGCTGCTCAAGGCGGCCGAGTAGATCCACCCGTCATCCCGAAAGCCGCGGCCGCCGGCCGAGGCTGTCCGGGACCCGGTGAGGCAAATTGCAGCTTCGCCGGCGCCGTCCTTCCCGAGGATCCGGCTCGGTACGCTAGCTCGTCTTCGGCTCGCATCGCTCCGGCCGGGATGACGGTGGAGAGGGTCTGACACCATCTCGCCATCGTCGGCGCACACGCTCCCTTGAAAGAAAATCCGATAAGACCACACTGGAGGAAGCCGCCATGCTCGACCTGTCGCGACGTCAGTTCCTTTGCCAATCCGCATCCGGCATTGCGCTCGCCGCCTCTGCCGGTGGTGCGCTGGCCGCCATGGGCCCGAACGACAAGTTCGATCTCGTGGTCAAAGGCGGCGAGGTGCTGGACCCGAGCCAGAATCTCAGGGCCAGGCGCGACATTGGCATCCGCTTCGGCGTCATCGAGACGCTGGAGGCCGACATCCCCGCCGACAAGGCGCTCAAGGTGCTCAACGCCGGCGGCAAGCTTGTCACGCCGGGCCTGATCGACCTGCACGCTCACGTCTTCCCCTACGGCTCCGCCATCGGCATCCCCGCCGACGAGCTGATCCCCTTCCAGTCCACCACCACCCTCGTTTCCGCGGGCGATGCCGGCGCCAACAACATCGCCGCGTTCCGCCGCGCCATCGTCGGCCAGACGCGGGCGCGGCTCTATGCCTTCGTCCACATCGCCAACATCGGCCTCGCCGGCTTCCCGATCCCCGAGCTCTACAATATCGACTATGCGCAGACCGAGGCCGCCGCCAAGGCGGTGGCCGAGAACGCCGACCTGGTGCTCGGCGTCAAGGTGCGCATGAGCGAGAACGTCATCGCCAAGAACGGCCTGGAGCCGTTGAAGCGGGCCATCCGCGCCTGCGAGATGGCCGGCGGCGGCAAGATCATGTGCCACATCGGTGGCGTCGAGACGGGCAAGCTGATGTCGGACATCCTCGACCTTCTGCGGCCGGGCGACGTGCTCACGCATGCCTATTCGGGTGCCCCCAACTTCGCCGGCCAATTCACCAACATCGTGCAGGACGGCAAGCTGCTGCCGGCCGCGCTCGCCGCCAAGCAGCGCGGCGTCGTCTTCGATGTCGGACACGGCGGCGGCAGCTTCGACTACACCGTGGCGGAAGCGGCGATGGCGGCCGGCGCCGGGCCGGACACCATCTCCTCCGACATCCACGTGTTCTCGGGCAACTCGCCCGGCATGCCGTATCTCACCTGGGTGATGAGCAAGTTCCTGAACCTGGGGCTCACGCTCGAGCAGGTCGTCGCCATGGCCACCTCGGCCCCCGCGCGCGTGATCAACCGGGGCGCCAAGCTCGGCACGCTGCAGGCGGGAGCGCCGGCGGATGTCTCGCTGCTGGAGCTGGTGGAGGGGCCGGTGGAGTTCGTCGACACGCGCAACAACAAGCGGCAGGGCAAGTTGCATCTCAAGCCGGCGGGCGTCGTGCTGGCCGGCGTCCCCTTCGGCCGCCCCTACCAGGCCCCGTTCGCGATGCGGTGATTGGGGTCAGACCCTGCGGGTCTGACCCCGGGGCATCGACCCTGGGGCACCAGCCTGCGATCTTTGACACCGTTGCTCCAATCCGCACGGTCTGACACCATAACACGAGGATTGAGCTATGGGGTCAGACCCGCAGGGTCTGACCCCACGCGCATGAGGGAGAGCAATGCGCCCACTGGACGGATTGCGGGTGGTCGACCTGACGCGGGTGCTGTCGGGGCCGTACTGCACCATGCAGCTCGGCGACATGGGCGCGGAGGTGATCAAGGTCGAGCAGCCCGGCAAGGGCGACGACACGCGCGCCTTCGCGCCGCCCTACCAGGGCGACCAGGCGGCCTATTTTCTCTCCATCAACCGCAACAAGAAGAGCATCACGCTCGACATGAAGAGAGAGGCTGGCAAGGAGGTGCTCTGGCGGCTGATCGAGAGGTCCGACATCCTGGTCGAGAACTTCCGCCCCGGCGCCATGGACCGCCTCGGCTTCGGCTACGAGGCCATAAGGAAGCGCCGGCCGGCCATGGTCTATGCCTCCATCTCGGGCTTCGGCGCCAGCGGCCCGCAGAAGGACCGGCCCGGCTACGACGTGATCGTGCAGGGCGAGGCCGGCATCATGGACATCACCGGCCCGCGTGACGGCGCCCCCTACAAGGTGGGCACGGCCGTCGCCGACCTGGTCTCCGGCCTCTACGCCGTGCAGGGCATCCTGGCGGCGCTCTACGCGGCGAAGTCCACCGGCATGGGCCAGCACGTTGGCCAGCACGTGGACATCTCCATGTACGAGGCGATGGCGTCGCTCCTGACCTTCAACGCCGGTATCTACTTCGCCACCGGCGAGACGCCCCGGCGCCGCGGCAACGACCACCCCACCATCGTGCCGTACGAGACCTTCGAGGCGGCAGACGGCTGGATCAACCTGGCGGTCGGCAACGACGACCTGTGGCGCCGCTTCTGCAAGGCCGCCGAGACGCCCGATCTGGTGGACCACCCGCGCTTCGCCAAGGCCGGCGACCGTGTGCGCAACCGCGAGGAGCTGGTGCCGCTCGTGCGGTCCCTCATCAGGCAGCGCACCCGCGACGAGTGGATAGAGCGGCTGGACAAGGCCGGAGTGCCGAGCGGCGCCATCCGCACCGTCGGCGAGGTGTGCGAGAGCGACTTGCTCAACGCGCGCGGCATGATTGCCCGGATGGAGCACGCCAGCGCCGGTGTGGTGAAGGCGGTGAAGAACGCCGTGAACCTGAGCGCCACGCCGCTCGACGCCTACGCCGCCCCGCCGCAACTCGGCCAGCACACCCGCGAGGTGCTGACGGGGCTCCTCGGCTACAGCGCGGCGGAGGCGGAGAAGCTGGCGCGCGACGGGGTAATCTGACGTCGCTCGATCTCTAGGCGATGGCCTCCAGCAGGGTCGCCAGGGCCTTGGCGGCGAAGGTCTCCATGTTGGCCTGGCGCTCCGCGCTGCCGGTGCGGAGCGTGAGAACGCGCTCCGCCGGGCCGGATACGGCGATGCATGCGTGTCCCGCCGGATCGCCGTAGCGGTTGCCCGTCGGTCCCGTGGCCCCGGTCTCGGCCAGGCCCCACGTCGCCCCGTGGCGCTCGCGCACGGTGCGGGCCAGCAGGGCGGCGTAGGGCTCGCTGGCCGAGCGGATGCCCGCCATGGCCTCGTCGGGGATGGCGAGCAGGGCGCGCCGGGCCTGTCGCGTGTACACCACAGCACCCCCCAGGAAGTACGCCGACGCGCCCGGCACCGCCAGCAGCGCCGCCGCGATCAGCCCTCCCGCCGAGGATTCGGCGACGGCCACCGTCTCCCCGCGCGCCTTCAGCCGCTCCGCGATCCGCCCGGCAAGGTCGATGAGGTGCTGCATGGCGCGCCCCTTCCAGTGAGGTCGTGAAGCCGTAAGTCGTGCGATCGTATCTCCAGTCGCCCGACCTCGGGGCCTCACGACTTCACGATCTGACAAGCCTTACGACCGGTTGCCACTTTCCGCTGGAAGGCGGCAGCCGGCGCGACAGGCAACCACGTTTGCTGATTTGAGCCGCCGGCGGGGCGTCCGGCGGGCTATAGCGGCGCATAGGGGGTGCTGCCGGCCTGGAGGCAACCCATGGATATCATTAACCTTCTCGTCCAGCTTCTGAGCGGGGCCGTGGGGGGCAACGTCGCCGGCAACCTGTCCCGCAGCGGCGGTCTCGGCGCCCCCGCCAACACGCTCGCCGGCGTAGTGGGCGGCGGCATCGGTGGCCAGATCCTGAGCGCGCTGCTGGGCCTTGCCGCCGCGCGCCATGCCGGCGGTGCGCTGGACATCCCCGGATTCGTCAGCCAGGTCCTGGCTGGAGGCATAAGCGGCGGTGTGCTCACTGCCATCATCAGCATGATCCGGGCCACCGCGGCGCGGTAAGCCGGCCACTCAACGCAATTGCAGCCCGCCGAGGCTCAGTGCGCCCGGCTGGGCGCCGTGGCGATGTCGATCTGCCGCCTCAGCCAGGCCACGGCCGCCTCAGCCGTGGCGAACAGCTTGTTGTGCTGGAGCACATGGTCCAGGTAGACCAGCCAGCCGTTGCCGCGATTGAGGGTGGCAATGGCATGGCCGCGGTAGCTGTCCGACCAGAACTCGTCGCTCTCCCGTGGTGTGTACATCGTGTACTGCCTCGCTCCAAATCAGGCCCGATCGGGCTGCCGGCCTCCCTCACCAAGGTCCGCCTGAGAGGGGCAACTCTCGGGCGGCGCTCCCTCTGATTGCACGATGAAGCAAGCCCCATGCCGAATATAGCAGCACTCGGCATTCATTGGCGAAACGATAGGCAGGGGCAGCCCCGGATCATCCTGGCACGGTTCTGATGCGGCGCAAGATCAAAACTTAGGCAATATGCAGACCGCCATGCAGGCAGTCAGCGCGACTTGGCCGCTAGGTCCGTCTCGGACAGGCCGCCCATGCGGCAGACTTCCTTCCATTCCTCGGGCGTGACAGGCTGCACGGACAGACGGGCGGTCTTGACGAGCGCCATGTTGGCGAGCCTGGGGTTGGCTTTGGCGTCGGCCAGGGTGACGGGGCTCGGCATGTCGCAGACAGCGCGGACATCGACACACTTCCACACACCGGTCGAGTCCGTGGGGTCGGGGTGGGCCAGGGCGCACACCTCGACGACGCCGACGACCCGCTTCTCCTCCCCCGTGTGGTAGAAGAAGCCCAGGTCGCCCAGCTGCATCGCCTTCATGTTGTTGCGGGCCACGAAGTTGCGCACGCCAGTCCACGGCTCACCCTTGGCTCCGCGCTCCTTCTGCATCTCCCAGGAGTGCTCCTCGGGCTCGGTCTTGAACAGCCAGCAGGCGGGGCCGGACTTGGCGGATGGCGCATCGGTGGAGGCGGATCTGGGCGCGGTCTTGGTCTTCTTGGCCATGGGGCGGCTCCTCAATCTCGGCCGGCGCTGTGCACATCGCGCCGGCGGGCGTGGGCGTGGCTCGCAGACAGCGTGGCGGGGAACGCCCCGGCGATCAAGCTCCCTCAGGGCGCCCAAGGTCGAAAGGCGCATAACCCTGTCTGCGCTTGAGCCCGGTGCTAAACGCTGCCAATGATCGGCGGAACCGCATTCAACCACGAGGGAGAGACACCCATGGACCAGGCCCTGAGAGACAAGGGGATCGCCAACCGCAAGGCCGTGCTGGGCGAGGACTACGTGAACAAGTCGATGGCCTCGGCCGATGATTTCAACCGGCCCTTTCAGGACATCCTCAACGAGTACTGCTGGGGCATGATCTGGAGCGATGAGCGCTTGCCGCGCAAGACCCGCTCCATGCTGAACCTCGTCATGCTCGCCTGTCTCAACCGCATGCACGAGTGGGAGCTGCACTTGAAGGGCGCCCTGCGCAACGGCGTGACCAAGGACGAGATCCAGGCCATCATCCATCAGATCGCCATCTACGCCGGCGTGCCGCTGGCGGTGGAATGCTTCCGCGCCGCCCGCAAGGTGTTTGCCGAGCTCGAGAAGGGCGCCTGAGGACGGCTTGAGGCGCCGGGGCGCGGGCGGGCGCTGCCTCACTCTTGACCCAGACCTGGCGTCGGATGGCGCGTTCCAAAGGCCAGCCGAATGGCCGGCCGCGCCGTTCCGCCGACGAGCGCCAGCTTGCGAGAGAGTGCCATTCCATGACGCACCAGGTTATGCACCGGGCCGGCCGTTCGCACCTTGTCGGCTTCCTCCCGAGGGTTGGCGTGCTGGCGGCCGTGCTGCTCGGCGCGCCCGCCGCCATGGCGCTCGACCAGCAGAAGGGCGAGGAGGCCGCGATCAAGGATTGCGACAGGCGCCTGTGCACCATCCTTCTCGACAAGAATCCGAAGGGTCCGGACCTCAAGTGCGCGCTCACCAAGACCTGGGACCGGTCCAAGATCAAGGAGGCCGATACCCCGCAGATCAGCTGGGGCTTCGGCGACGCTCGCTGCTCGGTCGATATCGACCTGAGCCGCGAGACGCTGGTGAAAGCCATGACGGCCGACCGCATCACGGTGCACGTGCCCAGGCACACGGCGAACTGCGTGGTGGAGCAGGACGGCAAGCCCGAGAAGATCACGGCCGTCCTCGCGCCCAAGATCGAGTTCCATAACGGCAAAGCCGCCAAGATCTGGGTGCGCCTCAAGAGCGTGGACGGCCCGACCGGCATCGCGCTCACGGTCAAGACCGCCGCGCAACTCGCCGACACCCTCGGCCTCTTCCACGGCCAGATGATCAAGGGCATCAACCGCTACGTCGAGCGCCACTGCCCCAAGACGCTGGACGTCGCCGCCACGCCGAAGGAAACGCCCAAGGACAAGGCCGGCAGGTAGAGCCCCCGCCAACCGTGTCAGGCTGACACCGGGCTGGCGCCGCGCCGCTTGGCCTGCTGATCGAAGAACAGCACCTGGCTGACAATGGCCGTGATGGCCTCCTCGCGGAACGGTTTGGGGATCAGGAACGTTGGCTCCGGTCGGCGGCCCGTGGTGAGGCGCTCGGGAAATGCAGTTACGAAGATCACCGGCACGGTCAGGCTGCGCAGCAGGTCGTCGACGGCGTCGAGGCCCGAGCTGCCGTCCGCCAGACGGATGTCGGCGACGACGAGGCCGGGGTGCTTGATCGCAGCGGCGCGCAGGGCATCGTCGTGGGTGCGGGCAATGGCAACGCTGTGGCCGAGATCCTCCAAAATCCGCTTCAACTCGATGGCGATCAGCGGCTCATCCTCGATCACCAGCACCTCGGTGGCAATCTGCCGGCCGATCTCGGCGGCGGAGCTCTGCAGGAGCGCGTCCACCTGGCGCTCCGAGACCTCCAGGATCTGGGCGGTCTCCTGGCGGGTGAACCCCTCGACGCTGACGAGCAGGAAGGCCTGCCGGCCTTCCGGCGTCAGCGCCGCCAGCGAGCGCGCGGCGGTATCGCCCAGCAGCCCTGGCGAGGGGCCGGCATCTCGGTACCGGCGGGTGAGAGTGGCCAGGAAGCACTGGTACAGCCCGAGGCGCGGCGGCAGGTCCGGGAACATGGACGGGTCGGCGGCCACGGCCTGCAGAACCCGCTCCACGCCCGCATCGCCGGCCCCTTGCGTGCCCGTGAGCAGCCGGGCGAACCGGCGCAGGTGTGGTATATGGGGGGCGATGCTTTCGGCGAGGGACATGGGAATTGGCAGGTCGGGCAGCGTCGGCCGGTACAGCCGAAGCCGATACTATGTAAATCGGCTTCGCCGAATCGCAAAGAGCGACAATGATTAAGCAACGCCGGTCCGCCACACCCCCGACTGCCACGCCCGCGTCCACGACGGCTGGCCCCGGGTCCATGCCTGCGACAGCCGACAGGCCTGCGACGGCCGTGCCCAAGCCGATGTCGGACAAGCCAGGGACAGGGCCGAAGATGGGGCCAAGCCAGGGCGAGGCCAGGGGCGCGGAGCTTGGCGAGCAGATCGGAAGCAAGCTCAAGTCGATGTTCGAGGACTTGGTGGCCGAGCCCGTTCCCGAGAAGTTCCGCCAGCTGCTGGAGGAGCTCGAGCGCAAGTCCGGCAAGCCGTAGGACCTGGCACGGCCGCAGGTGCCAGGCGGCCCAAGGATCGCCCTCCAGTGCCCACCCCCAGGGATCACAAGGACGCGCGTCAGAAATAAGGGACGCGCCGGAGGGGAACATTCCGGTGAGCCGGGCGTTGACGATGCGGCGAAGGGATCATCCCCCCTGTCCCCCTGCTCCCCTCGCACGAGACCCGCGGCAGCCCCATGCCGCGGGTCTTCTTCTTTATTATTCCTCTCGGATTATTCTTTTCTTCAGCCTGTTGCGCGTAAACGGTTGTCCCGGCACGGGACAGGCTTTCTCCCGATAGGCCCGTCTTAGTCCACGCCTCGTGCGAATTCCGATGCGCCGGCCGCGCGGCGGCGTATGCTCGGGTTGTGTCGGGCGGAGCACAGTGTAGGATCGTTGCGCATGGCACCCAGACCCAACTGGAAGGGCTATCTCAAGCTCTCCCTCGTCTCCTGTCCCGTGGCGCTGTTCCCGGCGACCACCACCTCCGAGCGCGTCTCCTTCCGCACCCTCAACCGCACGACCGGTCACCGGCTGCGGCGCCAGCTGGTCGACGAGCAGACCGGCGACGTGGTCGAGGCGGACGACCAGGTCAAGGGCTACGAGGTGGGCAAGGGCGAGTTCATCCAGGTCGAGGACGACGAGATCAAGTCGGTGCAGGTGGAAAGCAACCATACCATCGACATCGAGCAGTTCGTGCGCCGCACCGAGGTGGACGAGCTCTATCTCGACACACCGTATTACCTGACGCCGACGGACCGGGTGGGCGAGGAGGCGTTCGCGGTCATCCGCGATGCCATGCGCGCCGAGAAAATGGTGGGGCTTGCCCGCGTGGTGCTGTTCCGACGCGAGCGCATCGTCATGCTGGAGCCGCGCGACAAGGGCATCACCGTCACCAGCCTGCACTACGCCAACGAGGTGCATCAGGCGGCCAGCTACTTCGACGAGATCCCCGACCTGGAGCTGCCCAAGCAGATGTTGGAGCTGGCCACCCACATCATCGACAAGATGACGGGCAAGTTCGAGCCGGAGAAGTTCGATGACCGCTACGAGAACGCGCTGATCGAGCTGATCCGGTCCAAGCAGAAGGGCGTGCCGGTGAAGGCGCAGCCGGTGCAGCGCCAGACCAACGTGATCAACCTCATGGACGCGCTCCGCCGCAGCGTGGAGGGTGCCGGTGCGCCAAGCGGCGCGCCAACCGGCGCCAAGGGCGGGGCCGAGCGTGCGCCGGACAAGAAGGCCGAGAAGGCGCCTGCCAGGAAAGCCGAGAAGACCGAGAAGGCTGCGCCGAAGGCGCGCTCGACCGCAGCGAAGGCCAAGGCGCGCAAGGCCGGGTAACGCTCTCCCCGCATGCCACGCCGAACCACCAGCAGCTCCCTTCGCGAGTATCACGACAAGCGCGACTTCACGCGCACCGCGGAGCCACGCGGCACGCTCAAGGGTGCGCGCGGCGACCTGTTCGTGGTGCACAAGCACGCCGCGCGGCGGCTGCACTACGACCTGCGCCTGGAGCTCGACGGCGTTCTCAAGAGCTGGGCCGTCACCCGCGGCCCCAGCCTGTTGCCGGGAGACAAGCGCCTGGCGGTGCGCACCGAGGACCACCCGCTCGACTACGGCGAGTTCGAGGGCCGCATCCCCGAGGGCGAGTACGGCGCCGGCAGCGTGATCGTCTGGGACCGCGGCCGCTGGTCCACCGAGGGCGACCCACACGAGCAGCTGGCGAAGGGGCACCTCGTGGTGGACCTCAAGGGCCGCAAGCTCAAGGGCCGCTGGCACCTGGTGCACATGAAGGGCCGCGACCAGCGGGGCAAGGAGAACTGGCTCCTCATCAAGGCCGAGGACGAGCACGCGGTCGATGCGGACGGCGACCGGCTGCTGGAGACGGAGCCGCGCTCGGTCAAGACGAGGCGGACGGTGGAGGATGTTGCCAAGGGCAAGGTGAAGATCTGGCGTAAGGATGGGGCGTCTTCGCGCGCGGAATCTCCCTCTCCCCGCGCTGCTGCGACCTCGGCGCGCGCTGCAACAGCGCGGGGAGAGGGCCGGGGTGAGGGGCAGCGGCACACTCCGACGTTATCGTCTGCTGCTGCACCTCACCCTAACCCTCTCCCCGCAAGCGGGGAGAGGGAATCCACCGCAAGCGGGGAGAGGCCGCGCATCAAGGGCGCCAGGCCCGGAGCCCTTCCCGCCTTCATCGAGCCGCAGCTCGCGTCGCTCGCAGCCGCCCCGCCGGCTGGCGCCACCTGGGTGCACGAGATCAAGTTCGACGGCTACCGCCTGATGGCGCGCATCGACCGGGGCCGGGTGAAGCTGCTCACCCGCAAGGGCCTCGACTGGACCGACAAGTTCGCCTCGCTGAAGAAGGCCCTGGAGAGCTTGCCGGCGGTCACGGCAATGCTCGACGGCGAGGTGGTGGTGGAATCGGAGAGCGGCGCCCCGAGCTTCGCCGAGCTGCAGGCGGACTTGAGCGCGGGACGCAGCGACCGCTTCCGCTACTACCTGTTCGATCTTCTGCACCTCGACGGCGCCGACCTGACCGGCGTGCCGCTGCTGGAGCGCAAAGCCGCGCTGGCGCGGCTGCTCGCGGGCCACAACGGCACCCTCACCTACAGCGAGCACTTCGAAAGCCGCGGCGCCACTGTGTTCGAGCACGCCTGCCGCCTCGGCCTCGAAGGCATCGTCTCCAAGCTCAAGACCGGCACCTACCGCTCCGGCCGCGCCAAGGCCTGGCTCAAGTCGAAATGCACCGAGGGGCACGAGCTCGCCATCATCGGCTACGTGCCCTCCACCGTCCAGCGCCGCGCCATCGGCGCGCTGGTGCTGGCTGCCGCGGAGCCGAAAGGAAACCTCCGCTACGCCGGCCGCGTTGGCTCAGGGTACTCTAGCGCCGTCGCCGAGGACTTGTGGCGCCGGCTGGAGCCGTTGCGTACCGCCGCGCCGCCGCTCGATCGGCCGCCACCAACCGACGTGCGCCGCAACGTGCGGTGGGTAAGGCCGGCCCTCGTGGCGGAAGTGGAGTTCCGCGGCTGGACCGCAGACGGCATCGTGCGCCACGCCGTATTCAAAGGCCTGCGACCGGAGAAGGACACCGCCGACGTGGTCACCCCCAAAGCTGCAGCGAGGAGGAACGTCGCGCCGGAGCTGCCGGTGACACTCACGCATCCCGATCGGGTGCTGTGGCCGACGATTGGGGTCACCAAGCAGGGGCTGGCCGAGTTCTACGCCGAGATCTGGCCTTGGATCGGCCCCCACATTGCCGGCCGGCCGCTGGCGCTGGTGCGGTGCCCCGGCGGGGTCGACGAGACCTGCTTCTTCCAGAAGCACGCCTGGGCCGGCATCAGCGAGCACGTCAGCCGCTCGCACGATCCGGAGGGCGGCGAGGAGATCCTCGCGATCGACAGTGTCGAGGGGCTCTTGTCGCTGGTGCAGTCGTCGGTGCTGGAGATCCACGTCTGGGGCGCCACGCTCGACGACATCGACAAACCGGACGGCGTAACCTTCGACCTCGACCCGGCACCCGACGTGGAGTGGAGCGAGGTGGTGAGCGCGGCGCTGGAGGTGCGCGACCGGTTGAAACGGGCCGGCCTGGAGAGCTTCGTCAAGACCACCGGCGGCAAGGGCCTGCACGTCTACGCCCCGCTCAGGCCGCACGCCGACTGGGCCGCGGTCAAGGACTTCGCCCACAAGCTGGCCAGGGCGATGGCCGCCGACAGCCCGGCAAGGTACCTCGCCATGGCCTCCAAGGAGGCCCGCCGGGGGCGCATCTTCGTGGATTACCTGCGCAACGGCCGCGGCGCAACGGCGGTGGCCGCCTACTCGACACGAGCCCGCGCGGAGGCCACCGTCTCGACGCCGCTGGCCTGGGAGGAGCTCGGCCCCGAGATGCGCTCGGGCCGCTTCACCGTCGGCAACCTGCTCAACCGCCTGGCGCACCTGTCCGACCCCTGGAAGGAGATGCGCAAGAAGGCGCGCCGGTTGCCGGGGTGATCGGAAGCCGATCTGAGGGTTCTGCTGCAAAGGCTGTGAGGATCTGGGCCGACGCTATGGCGCGACCAGAGCGAAACCGGCTTGTGCGAAATGGCGGTCCCCCGTCAGCGCCCGCTGAATGCCGTGCTCTTCCATGATCAGAAAGGATGTGCAGTCCACGAGGCTCCATTCCTTGTCACGGTGCCGGCGATATTTGGCGACACCACGCCGGAAGTAATCGCTCGTCTGGCCGATCACCATAATTTCAGCCCGTGTGCGCAACAGATCGATGTAGTCGCAACAGATCGTCCGCCAACGCGGGCCAAATTTGCGAAAGACGTTGAGAACCTCGGTCAGCACCATTTCGCTGGTGACAATCTGTGAATCGCCAATTTTCTTGTATACCGCGGTCGCGATCTTATGGTGCTGATCGGGCTCATGGAGAAGCCCGATCCAGAACCATGTATCCGCGAAGTAGAACGCGCGGCTCATTTATCGACGTCGTACAGAAGCTCGTCCACACGAGATGCAAGATTGGGCGGAAGCTTCTCCCACTCCTTATCGGACAGATCGGCTACAAGTACACGTATTGCCACGACAAGATCGGCGTGTGGCGCGAGCCTGTGAATGGCCGAGGCTCGACTCGCCGTGGACCGTTCGCGGCATGCTGCCGATTTCCGCTTCTTGCGCATCTCGCTTTTCCGATATTCGCCGTTTGTTCTATATCATAGGTCCCGGCAGCTGCCAATACTCTGACGGCCGACTGATGAGATCGTATTTCCCTACCGGGTCGTCATTCACGGAAGGCAATGCCGCTCGACACGGTCCAGGAGGCTGAGGAATGAAGGATAGCGCCAGGTCCGCGAAGATTGTCGAATGGTCCGAGGAGGACCGGTGCTACGTCGGGAGTGCGCCGGGGCTGATCCTGGGCGGCTGTCACGGTGACGACGAGCGGGAAGTCTTCGACGAGCTGTGCCAGATCGTCGAGGAGGCGATCGATCTCTACAGGCAGGACAGCAAGCCGCTGCCGCCGCCCACGACCGGACGCCTCGCTGCCTGCCTGCACGGGGCGGAGTGACCAGCCGAACTCGCCCGCATGGGGCCTGCCCTCGACTGTGCCCTCGACCGGGGTAGAACGCCCTATGGCGAAATCCGGTGAAGGCCCGATGCCGGACCTCCTTCCTTTTCCCTAGCAATGGGTCGAAGCGGCATTCTTCCATCCGAGGCGGCCCGTGCACACCAGTCGAGACGAGTCCTTTACCCTTATTCCGGCCACGGCCCGGCTCCGGCCGCTGACGCGCAGCTGGTGGCTCATCCTGCTGCGCGGGATCGCCAGCATTCTGTTCGGGATTGCCGCGTTCGTCTGGCCGGGGCTGACCGTGCTGGCGCTCACGCTGCTCTACGGCGCCTTCGCCATGGCCGACGGCATCCTCTCGCTCGGCGCGGCGCTCACCGGCAGCGGCGAAAGGTCGATCCCGACCTGGTGGCTGGTGGTCATCGGCCTTTTGGGCATCGCCGCCGGCACGGTCGCCTTCCTCTGGCCGGGGCTTACCGCCTTCGCCCTGGTGATCATGATCGGCGCCTGGGCGGTGGCCATCGGCGTCATGCAGATCATCGGCGCCATCTGGCTGCGCCACGAGATCGAGGACGAATGGCTGCTGATCGCGGCCGGAATCCTGTCCGTACTGTTCGGCGCGGCCGTCCTGCTCAAGCCCGGCGCAGGCGCGCTGGCGCTAGCCTGGGCCATCGGCACGTTCGCCATCCTCTCCGGCATCCTGCTCGTCGCCTTCGCGCTGCGCATCAAGGGCGTGCAGGCGCCGGGTTGAGGCGCCTGCACGGGAGGACGCGGGCGCGATGCCATGATAGGCTGGGCCGCAGGGGATAGAACGGTCTGCATGGCCTCGCAGGTGGCAGATGTCCGACGTTGAGCCTTCTGGGCAGGAAGCCGGCCGGCCTGGCCTGATCGAAGGCTGGATCGGGCGCTGGGTCGCCTTCGTCAAAGGCCCGCCTGGCATCATGGCGGGGCTGATGGCGCTCCTCGCGCTCATCGGCACGGGCGTGACCGTCGCCGACGCGTCGTGGGCGCGGAGCTGGTGGCTCAGCCTGGTGCCGGTCTACGGTGTGCTGTGCGTCTTCGCGGCCTGGCACCGGACGGGACAGCTCACCGGCACGGTGATCCGCCAGATCCTGCACTGGCTGAGCGTGGCCGCGGCCATCGCTCTCGACTTTTCCCTGCTGCGGCGCGGCGAGCAGCCGGCGGCCGGTGCCGGGCTCAGCTCGCTGCTCATCCTGGCGCTGGGGTGCCTGCTGGCCGGCATCCACCTCGAGTGGCTGTTCGCCCTGGTGGGCCTGCTGCTGCTCGCCATCTTCGTCGTCGTCAGCGTCGCCCAGCAGTACGTGACCATCGTGTTCCTGGTGGCTGCCGCCGCGGCGCTCGTCTTCGCCGCCTATTGGGCGATCAAGCGGTGAGCCGGCGCCCGACGGCTTGGCGGTGACTTGGCCGCGACTGGGTGCGATGTCTCACGCGAGCTTCCGGCGCCCCCTGATCCAGGTGCGCGCGCGGGGGAGGTGGGAGCCGGTGGTCACGGCCGCGCCCCAGGCGACGGCGGCGTGCGTGAACGGCAGCACCAGATAGAAGAACTTGAACGACATCAGGTCCACGGCGATGACGGCCAGGCTCACCACGCGCCAGTCGAGAAAGTCGAGCTTGCGCTCCTGAAAGCGCAGACCGAGCACGATGCCGAGTGCCGCCAATGCCAGCAGGAAGACGGTGCGGATGGGCGGCTCAAGCTCGTTGTACGACCGGTCGCCGTCGATCAGCTCGGCCAGCATCTGAGCGTGCACCTCGACGCCGACGATCTGCCGCCCGGTGCGGATGTAGAACGGTGTCCAGTGGCGGTCGAGCGAATAGAGATCGGCGCCGATCAGGACGATGCGGTCCTTGAGGCGGGCGGCGTTCTCGTCCGGCGTCGTCCTGACGAGGTCGTGCGCGTCGATCGTGAGGAAGGTGTCGGAGCCGTCCTTCGGCGGCAGCAGCCAGCCGACGCGGTCGGGCGGCTCGGTGCCCGTCCAGCCGCCGGCCCTGGCCAGGCGGGTGGAGAAGCTCTCCTGGTAGCGCCACTGGCTCGATGGATAGGCGCGGTAGCGGACCACATGGTCCGTCTCGGTCTTCAAATTGATGTACCCGGCCGGCGTGTCGCCGATGAGGTCGAACTGGTACTCGAGCTGCTCCGGCTTGAGCCGCTCGAACACGCCGACGACGAGCTTGTCCTTCAGCCGGCGCAGGGTGTCCTTGAGCTTATCGTCGAAATGCTTCTCGGTGCCCCTGGTGAAGTAGAAGTCGAGCCCGATCGCCCGCGCCCCGGCCTTGTCCACCGCATCGATGATGTCGGCGAAATAGCCGCGGTTGACGGGCAGGAAGTAGGGAAAATCAGCAACGCTCTCCTCGGTGATCCTGACGATGGCGACCTTGGAATGAGAGGTGGCGAGCCGCTCCGACAACCAGGCGGTGCGCCAGTCGGCGGCCCAGTGCTCGGCGCGGAGCAGGGCTGGCTGGATGGTCGGGAGGAGGAAGATGGCGAGCAGCGCGAGCACCCCGCCCACGCAGGCCGCGAGGTTGTACCAGGCGCCCTGCCCCCCTTGGGGTCGCGTCTCGACGGCTGCGCTCATGCGCAAGGTTCCTTCTACCCGTATCGACGGGTGAGCCGTCTGGCTGCGCCGTTCGGTGCGGACTGCGGAGCGCCCCGGGAGCGCTCTGGGAGCGCTCTGGGAGCGCTCTGGGCGCGATGCGAGACGCGCCGATGGCGGCTCTCTGGCCCTAGCCGCTAGCCACCCGGGTTGGCTGGTCCGCCGCCCGGCGGGGGTGTCTTGGGCCGGGCGCCGGGTAGGCCGCCGGGGATGCTGTCGTCGTCGCCGCCCCTGTAGGACTTGCCGACGGGGCTCGGCGCGGCGCTTGGAGCGGCGGCATCGGGGGGGTGCGATATGCCCCGGCGCTTGGGAGGGGCCTTCGGCGGCTCGGGCTGCGCCTGCGGCGTCGGCTGCGACTGGGCCGGTGCCGGCCCGGTCGCGGCCAGGCTCGCCGTGGCGGCGAGGGCGGCTGCGAGACCGAGCCGGCAGATCAGCGAATGCGGCTTGGTGCGGCGGTGCGCAGCGGCATCGGTACGCGGCTGCGCGGCAAGCGATGGATTGTCGTTCATGAGACCCCCAAAATCGGAGACGTTGCGAAGTATTGGCTGCCACGTTTGCACCCGGATTGGAGCGTGAGCAAGAGGGTGGCGGTGCGCTTGGGCAGCCCGGCCGGTCATATCCGCTGCAATTGGGGCATCGCCGTGGTGTCGGGCCCAGTGCTGGATTGTGCTGGACTGTGCCAACCCGTGCCAAGCCCCAGTCGGTGCAGGCCTGAAACGAAACGCGCGGATTCCCCTCCCCCTTGTGGGGAGGGGCTAGGGGTGGGGGGAATCCGGTATGAACCGGGCTGATTCCTGACAGTCTAGACCGGGTTGACTCCTGACAGTTTGAGACGTCGACCAACGATATGCGGGAAGCAAGTCGGCATCGATAGAAACGGCGATAATCCGTT
>Ga0070705_100000590_pt1 | contig 21129 bp, 21 predicted proteins | sample KBSK5253metaG_FD_65455 | JGI IMG/M metagenome (GOLD analysis project Ga0070705, IMG submission 65455) | Corn, switchgrass and miscanthus rhizosphere microbial communities from Kellogg Biological Station, Michigan, USA - KBS K5-25-3 metaG | ecosystem: Host-associated > Plants > Roots >... | reverse complement strand
ATTCTACAATCTGCCATTTCTTTGCAAACATGCGGCGATGTATGTAGTTCCCTTGGGATATGTCCATGCCCCTGATCTTTCCGCGACCCACGACGAATGCCAAACTTAGCTATCAGTTTGCCATTGTGAAAGACCTTGGCAATATCATGGTTATTAGTCTTTTTCGCTATCTCTGCTTCTAGCTTCTTGGCAATGATAAGCGCATGGGTTTTATTCAGCATTTCGATTGGATGTATGTTTGAAGAAGCGCAAATTCGTATCTAAGTGTAGGGCCTAAATTCTCAGAGCCAATCGCCGAAACTTCGTCAAACACATCGCCTATGTAGGTCTTTAGATTCGTCAGGGCGCGTTCCATTGTATCGCCAGATGCATGAATATTCGTTTCATTAAAGCTTGCGATGAAGTAGTCCTCGTCTCTTTCTATGACTACAGGGATCGGTCGCAGAATCTCATAATCCAACCCGTCTACTGTTGCTATCGTGAGCGACAACGAATCAATTGTTTGTATGACGGGACGCGGCACAGCAATTGGCGAGAAAAACACTTGCTGATTACTCCAAAGCGTACTTGTCGGGCCAAAAGCCGGTTCTGGCTCTACCGAAGTAGATGTTTCGGATTTCCGCAATAGGGAAATGTCTCTTATGGATAACATCGACAGTCCCGCTCCTTAGTTACTTGGATGCCTTCTTGCGTTCTTCGTCCTGCCTTTTTAGGTGAGTATCCAAAGTATCTCTCAGCGCTTGTGCGAACTCGGGACTCGCAATCACCCTTGCAACCACAGGGGCTTGCATGAGCTGGCTTTTGGCGTCAACAACATGAGGCGGAGCGACTAAGCAAAAATCAATGAACACTTCCCTTAGTGAAGATGTTACATTTGCAAAATTCGCATAATAAGTAGCTACTCTCCCCTCATAACTTGGGGAAATGCCTTTTGGCAGTTTTGGCTTGGTATTTGTCTTGGCCATTTGGACGCTCCAACAGTGCTCGCAGTATAACAACAAAGTTTCTATACAATCAACACTACCCTCCTCCCGGTGGTGTCTTAAATGTGTGTGGATAATCGACGGCTAGTCTTAATAGAATGGGTTGACTCTTACGGAGCTTCTGCGACATGGCAGAATCTCAGCAATTGCCAACCCGAGTTGATGATTTGCCGGTCGGTCGGCTGGCTGGTTCATGACGATGAGGACTGCAAGGTTATTGTGCCTCATCTGTCTCACCCGAACCATCCAGCTACGGAACAACAAGGCTGCGGCGACATGACGATCCCAGTATCCGCGATCCGTAAGATAACCGAGTTAACCATGCCGCCGCCGAGCGAACCTAGCGACTCTTCTTGCCGCTAGGGTGATTGGGTCTTTGGGTCAACGCAGAACCCGCCACGCTCTTAACAGCCTTAGGTGTGCTGGGATTCCGCAGAAGCTGTGACGCTTTCGACGCCACACTCTTGGACGTTTGTTCGTTCTTTGCCATTGTCTCTTCTGCTCCTTAGAACATACGCGGTTGATTGCCATACACCAGACGTGCTAGGATGCAGAGGCTTCAAAAGGAAACGCACGTCCGGGCTGCTAGTTCATTCCATGATCCGCGAAATCTCAGATGGACTAGCAGCCTTCGTGTCTTGCGAAAAAAACGCAGCAACAGCCTACCACGACCAGCCCGATGCCATCAAACAGTTTTCGATATTTGATCGGTTTTCTGTGAACAGATTCCGAAAAAGATCGAAACTCGTGATGTCTAAATCTGCGTGGCTGAGAGAGAATCGACAAGATGCCCCAAACAAGGATAAAACTCGGCAATCAACTACCAAGAATATGTTCCAAATCTTCTAATAGCTCTAGGTGTGTGTTCGTGGGAAGTGGGGCAAAACTGTAGAATTTATTTTTCGAAAACGGGGTATCAATCTTCCGCTCAAACCGAAATGGTCCCGGCTCTTTCAAGCCCGGATCAGAATTAAATAGAACTCCTGCTAGTTCATACTTGGCGGCACAATCAGACACCGACATCAGCGCGGTCAATCGTTCGGCTATTTGATTTAGTTTTCTGTTCAGATCACTAAGAGCCCGTGAGGGACTAACGTATAGTTCACTGATATATCCCTTCTTGAGTATCATCTCAGGCTTGAATACAAGCCCAAACTCATCGACTGCCATCTGGACGATTTCATTCAAGAAAGCATCGGAATCATCGGTCGAAGACCGAGTTTCAGCGAGCAAGCCATCGTCAAATATCGTGAGATTGACCATTATCTCAACACCGGCGGGATTTGAATAAGTACCGTCTATGAATTTGTACCCAGGTGATTCCTTTATATTTGGCGTCTTATCATCCTCGTCGTACGGAGCCTTGGAGAAGTCGTATTTTTCCGCTAAGGCCGAAAACAGTCCGGTTTGGAATTCGCGTCCCCTGGGGTTCAATTCACGCGTATCGATAAACCAGAGACATCTAGCAATACCAACCGACAAGAGTTCCATGTTTTCGGCCCCTCCTTAGCGTAGTCCACCACTAACTTTCTGCTGTGGCAACCCGAACTGGTTCGTTGTTGTTCGAGTCTGTTCGTCTGCAAGCGACGGAGAGCGCGGTTCCCTCTGCACCCTAGCGGGCCATAGACCGCGTGCTGAAGCCAGAGCTTCCGGGTTCCCGTTGATAAGCCCAAACCGCGACCTACGCCGAATTCTTCGTTTTTTTCTTTTCTCTACGACCCTTTCAAGCTCTGGCAAGGCGTCCAAAAATGAAAGTGGGGCCAATCGCTTTGGTGAAAGATTCGTTTCCCAATCCCAAAGCTCAGCCCACGATCCGAACCTAACAATCAGTGGAACGTCAAAGGCATCAGCAAGTCTTTTGAGAGTTCCAATCTGCGGAGTGTATTCGTAATTGGGATTTTCAAGGTCGGATACCGTTGATTGATCCATGCCCGTCGTTACCCCGAGAGTCTTTTGAGTCAGCTTTCTCGCTTTTCGTAGAGCACGAATCTGAAACGGTAATGCGGTGCTGATATGCTCCGCATAGAAAAGCCGTCTGCTTTCCTGATCTCGCAGGTCCTTGAGCAGTCTTGTTTCATCCAAAGTGTTCACAGGTATGGCTCCCGTCTTTGATGATGTTCATCCGAGCGACTGCGATGCTAACTGCATCCCTCGGTTCCAACTTTCCGCCGTGCTCCTCTGCGCCAATTAGCAAAACAAACGTTCTTCTCTCAGGACCATAGCAGCCAAGCGTCCTATATTGTACGCCTCCAAAGACCACCCTAACTTCATATAAGCCATCCTCTGTAACCCATTTTTCAACATACGGTGGCCGAAGCTGATCGGCGGTTTGGAGATAACGGATCCTAGCATCTATCTTGAACCTCACGGGCTTGGAGAGCGAGTCCAGCCATTGCCGGATTTCATTATCCCCACGATTATCGACGAAATCCTTGAAAACCCAAGACATGATAGTCTATGGTACTAGTACCATTTTGTCAAGAAAAATGCTTGACAGGTGAATATGGAAGTAGTACCATACACCTCTAAGATGTTTTAATCAAAGCAAAAAGCCAGCAAACAGCGGTCGGTCAACCCTGACTTGCTGGCCCTTTGTTCGTTTGTGGGGAGTTGGCGGAGCGGCTTATCGCGCCGGGCTGTAAACCCGGTGACGGTGCTAGTCCCACCGTCCGTTGGTTCGAATCCGACACTCCCCGCGAGAAAGGAAGCCCCGGCGGAAGCTGTAACTTCCACCGGAGCACTACTCCGCAAAGCCGAAGCCGTACGGTGTGGCAACCAGAGTATACGGCTTGGTAGCGCGGACTTCAATAGGAGATTCCGCACATGGTCTGTCATAACTGCCAAGTCGAAGCTAAGAAGCATGGAAAAGATCGAAAAGGTAATCAACGTTTCCGCTGTGAGTCTTGCGCAAAGACTTTCAGCGACCGTCCAGAGCGCCCACTAGGTAATATGTATCTCCCGCTCGAAAAGGCTGTCGCCGTTCTCAAACTTCTGGTTGAGGGCTGTTCCATCCGAAGCGTCGAAAGAATCACAGATACAAACCGCAACACGATTATGAGTTTGCTCGTTAACGCTGGCGAGCGTTGCGAATCGCTGTTAGAGAATCGCATTCGCAGAGTAGCGGTGCGAGATGTTCAATGCGATGAAATGTGGGGATTCGTCGGAATGAAAGAAAAGACAAAGAAGGCGAATGGCCGGGCTGACTACGCGGTCGGCGATGCTTATACGTTCGTCGGTATTGAACGCCACACAAAGCTAGTGCTCGCGTGGCATCTTGGCCGACGAACGCGGCCCGATACTTTCGCGTTCACCGAGAAGCTAGATAGAGCAACAGCCGGTAGCTTCCAGATCACAACGGACGGCTTCAAGGCTTATCAGGATGCAATAGTCCACAGCTTGGGCGCGAAGAAAATAGATTTTGCTCAGTACATCAAAGTCTATGCAGCCACCCGTGAAGGTGAGCAGCGTTATTCGCCAGCCGAAGTTGTGGACTCCTTAAAATTCACGATCTACGGCAATCCTGACCCCGACCGAATTTGCACAAGCCATGTCGAGCGCAGCAACCTAACGATGCGAATGCATATCAGACGGCTAACGCGCCTCACCAACGGATTCTCAAAGAAGTGGGAGAACCTGAAAGCGGCCCTCGCGCTGTACTTCGCGTGGTATAACTTTTGTCGCGTTCATCAGACTCTAAGAGTAACACCGGCTATGGAAGCCGGGCTGACGAATCACATTTGGAGCTTGTCGGAATTGATAGCAGCCTAGTGACGTTTGCGTGAGGCGGGCCGCTTCGGTCGCCCGCCAATACCTGGCTTGAACTTCTCAACCTCAGAGCGCCACACAAATTTGTGGCCGTCGATCTCAACCATGCCCAGACTTCCCCGTTTCACAAGCCGACTGATTGCAGTTGTCGAGACCCCGCGAAGCTGAGCCGCTGTAGTCCTGTTAAACCTCAAGAGAGTACCTGAACTGCTCACTTCAGACAAACTCGTTTCTCCTTTTAGCGGCTAGAGAGGGAAGGCGGACAGCGCGGGCGTAACCCCAGGTAGCCTGAGGCCGAAGCGTTCCCTCTCTTTTTTTACCACATGGCCAGTTGGCTGTTATTATCAATCGGCTGGATTCAGCAACACAGAATTAAGACACCACCCTCCTCCCTACTTTACCTCGAACCACACGCTGTTAACCCACTATCCGTGAAAGGGCCACGCGCACAATCGCAGCCCTCGAAGTTGAGCGTGAGGTTTTTCTAGGGTCGCTTCCCGTCCGGCAGCCTTCGAGGCGCGTAATAAGGTTTCCCGTTCAGCTTTTGCACTTCCTTCATGAAACTCGTGCCGTAATCCTTCTCTGCATTCGAAAGCGCCCAGGCCTGTCGCTTGTAATTCCAGTTCGCGGGATCAAGCCGCTGAGCTTCCTTGAAATGCGCGATCGCGTCCGCGCCCAACCCGTTCTTGTAGAGATACTCGGCCAGTGCAAATTCAGAGTCGGCCATCGCGCGCTCGGGACTCGGCGGCTTGAGTCTTTCCTTGCGCTCCTGCGCAGTCATAACGAACTGACTGCGTTCGCCGTTCGTCACCCAATCGCGAATCGCTTCCAGATAAGGCCCTGCGTCGATTCCGTGCATCGCCTTGTATCGATTGTCGACGTACGCGACTTCATTCGGGCGAACGATCTCGCCTTTCTCGTTGATCCACACCGCCGTCGGCACGTTCACCATGTTGTAAAGCTGAGTGACCAGATGCTTGTCGTCGACGAGCGCGGTGTACTCGGGTTTGGCTGCGTTGATCCACTCGGCTGCATCGCGAGCCCCGCCGGTGTCCTGCGCGATTGAGATGATTTCGAAGTTCTTGTCCTTGAGCGGATGAAAAAATGCTTGCCATCCTGGCAAGTCGAATCGGCAGCCTCACCACGACGCCCAGGTGATCAGAAGGACTTTCTTGCCTCGATAGTCAGCCAGCGAATGCGTCTTGCCCGTGAGATCCGGCAGCGTGAAGTTGGGAGCCTTGAGAGATGCGAGATATGTGGTGCGTTCGTCCTCGCGCTTTCCGAAGTACCAAACGCCGTTCTTTTCGTCGCGCGCCACCGGTTGTTTTACAAGCCTTGCGAAGGCGCTGAGATTGAACAAACTCTTCGCGCCTTCTTTTGAGACGAACTCTGCTTTCCTGGCCTTTGGCAACGGGAAGCAAAGCTGCTCGCGGCAGACGCCCTGGGGCTTGACGACGAATCCGGTGGCTTTCTTCAAGTCCGCCATCGTGATCCATAGATCGCCCGAGGTGTCGGCAGACGCGTTGATAGTTGTCGCGACTCCGTCGTAAACCACGACGCGATGGGCCTGATCGGCCGCGTAAGTCATCGCGACGCTGAACAGGCTGGTTATGGCAGCGCAAGCGAACATCTTCAACATGGGCTTTCTCCTCGCGTTGGTTTCACGCATCTAGGTTGAGCGATGATGATAGCAATCAGAGCCGGCAAGGGAAACCTGAACCAGGCGCTATTGAGCGATGTTGAGCCAGCCGCGAGTCATGTAATCGCTTAGCGTGAGCGCTACCATGATCGCCAACCAGAAGAACCCCGCTCCTACGAATACCCACGTGAGCTTCGAGCTGTACCGCACGTGCATGAAGTACAACACCACCAGCGTCGCTTTGATTACGGCAATCGTCAACGCCACGACCGCATTCATTCGTCCGAGATCCATCTTAGCTACGCTCCAGGTAGCTACGGTCAAAACTACCAGCGCAATGAATATCGTGAAGTAGATGTTTCGCGAAACTATGTGCTCTCGCATCAGGGGTATTCCTTCATCAATGCAAGTGTGCGCCAACCAGATACAACAGCGGGAACAGGAAAATCCAAACTATGTCGACGAAATGCCAATACAGCCCCGACAGCTCGACCGGCGAGTGATAGTCCGGTGTGAAGCGGCCGCGCCTCGCCATCAACACCAGCGTCGCGAGTATCCCAAGCCCGATGATCATGTGCAGCGCGTGAACCCCGGTCATCGCAAAATAGAGCCAAAAGAACATCTCTACTTTGCCGTCATCAACCGGTATCGATGCAGCTTCGTGCCCGCTTGCGTGGCCTTCCCAGTTGAATTCATAGGTGGCAAAGCGAACCGGAATGTGATGCTCGACATATTTCTCGTGATACTCAAAGCCTTTGATGACCAGAAACGTCAGCCCCAGCCCCATAGTCAGAAGCAGGAACACAACGATCAGGTTTCTCTTCCCGGTTTGCGAAAAGTACACCGCAAGCGCCATCGTCAAGCTGCTGCAAATCAACACCAGCGTGTTGATGAACCCCATCGTGACGTTGAGGCTGTTGCTCGCAACCGCGAACTCAACCGGCGCTCGCGCGCGATACAGAATGTAAGCGAGAAACAATCCGCCGAAGAACATGACTTCGGTGACCAGGAACGCCCACATCCCGAGCGTGCCCGCTTCGCGTTGCTGCTCCATATCATCGAAGTGATGCGCCAGCCCCGCGTGTGTTGTTGTATGAGTGTCTGCCAAGTCTCTTCTCTATTCGCTTCCTACGGGCCGAGGCCGCAACGTTTCGTCCAGGAGGTCTCTCACGCTGACGACGACCATCTCGTCTCGCGGTGTGAACTCGTAAGCTTCCCAGGTCACCACCGGAGTTTTTTCGAAGTTCAACGTTGGAGGCGGCGAGCTTGTTCTCCATTCGAGTCCAAACGCGCCCCACGGATTCGCCGATGCGTGCGGCCCATATCTCATCGACCAGATGAAATAAATCATCGGGATCAAATAGCCGATACCCAGAATCGAAGCGCCCGCCGATGACATCACGTTCAACACCTGAAACTCCTCAGGGTAAGCGTAGTACCTTCGCGGCATTCCCATGTATCCGAGCAGGAACTGCGGAAAGAATGTGAGGTTGAACCCGACGAAGATCACGAGCGCGGCGAATCGCGCCCACGCTTCGGGATACATTCGCCCTGTGATCTTCGGCCACCAGTAATGCATTCCGCCCAAATATCCCATGATCGTGCCGCCTACCATGATGTAGTGGAAATGCGCGACAACAAAATATGTGTCGTGAACGTGAACGTCCACGCCGAGCGCTGCCAAAAACAATCCGGTCATTCCGCCGATGATGAAGAACCCTATAAAGCCGAACGCGTATAGCATCGGTGTGTTATAAGAGATCGAACCTTTGTACAAGGTCGCAGTCCAATTGAACACCTTTACCGCCGATGGAACCGCGACCGCGTAGCTCAAGATCGAAAACATCATTCCGGCGTACACCGATTGAGTGCTGACGAACAGGTGATGGCCCCAGACCAGGAAGCCGAACACGGCGATCGCCAGGCTCGCGAACGCGACGAACTTGTAGCCGAAGATGTTTTTGCGAGTCATATTCGCTACAAGCTCGCTGATGACTCCCATTGCCGGAAGCACCATGATGTAAACCGCCGGGTGCGAATAGAACCAGAACAGGTGTTGGAACAAAACAGGGTCGCCGCCCAATGCCGGATCGAAGATCCCGATGTGCACGATTCGTTCGAGCGCAAGCAACAACAGAGTCACTGCAATCACTGGCGTGCCAAGAATCATGATTAAACTGGTCGCGTAGTGCGACCATATGAACAGCGGCAGCCGAAACCAAGTCAGGCCGGGCGCGCGCATCGTGTGAATCGTTACGATGAAATTCAACCCGGTCAGAATCGAAGAAAAGCCGGTGATGAATGCGCCAACTCCGGTCAACACGACGTTGCCGTTTGAGTAAGTCGAGCTGTACGGGGTGTAGAAAGTCCAGCCGGTATCGACTCCTCCGAGGATGATTGCGACCACGGTGAACGCGGCGCCGAGAGTGTAGATATACCAGCTCAGCAGATTGATTCTCGGGAAGGCGAGGTCCTTCGCCCCAATCATCAGCGGCACGAGAAAGTTACCCAGCACCGCCGGGATCGCCGGTATCAGGAAGAAGAAAATCATCACGACGCCGTGCATGGTGAACATTCGGTTGTAGGTCTCGGCCTGAACGAAATCGCCCTTCGGCGTCAACAGCTCGAGTCGTATTCCGACCGCGAACAACCCGCCGAGAAAAAAGAAGAACGTGACCGAAGCGAGATACAGCAGCGCGATGCGTTTGTGATCGGTCGTCAACAGCCACGATTTCACGCCGTATGTGGCGTTGAGATAATGAGTCCGAGGCGGGATGACTTTCTCTGCGATTTCCATGAATACCCTATTGCTGAGGCGGCGCTGGCTTCGCCGGTTGCGCATTAGTGCTCGCGGCGCCTGGTGATTTCGATCCAATCGATTTTATGTAAGCGACAAGCTGTAACAATTGCTCCTCACTGACCTGTCCCTGAAATGTGGGCATGATCGGTTGAAACCCCGCGACTACCTTCGCCCTCGGAGTAATGATCGACTCGCGTATATAAGATTCATCGGCGATCAAACGCTGCCCATCCTGAAACTGGACTTCTTTTCCGAAGACACCTTCAAGCACCGGCCCGCGTCCCTGCGCATCCGAGCGATGGCAAGTGTTACACGCGAGTTGCTGGAAGAGCTTCTCGCCTGAAGACGCGAGCGATCCTTCGCCAGCGCCTCCCGAAAGCCACGATTGATATTCGGCGGCTTCCATCACATCGATCCAACCGATCATTCCGGAGTGACTGGTGCCGCAGTACTCGGCGCAGAACAGGTGATATCGCCCGGCTTTCGTGGGTTCGAACCACATCGTGCTGTACTTGCCCGGCACGACGTCGAGCTTCACGCGAAACGCCGGGACGAAGAAACTGTGAATGACGTCTTCGGTGGTCAGCATCAGTTTGACCTTGCGGCCGACTGGAACGTGCAGCTCGTTGATCTCGCGCTGGCCGTCAAGGTGTTGAAACTTCCACATCCATTGTTTTGCCACAACGTATACTTCAAGCGCCTCGCCGGGCGCGTGATACATTTTGTAGTAAAGACTTGCCCCCCAAACGAAGATCCCCATCGAGATGCAGAACGGGATAATGCTCCACGCAAGCTCGAGCTTCGTTGAGCCTTCGATCGGCTTTCCTACTTCGGTGTCGTGGCGGCGCCGATACTTGATTGCAAAGTAGATGATCACCAGAGAAATGACTATGCCAACCAGAAAAGTCAATGCGCACAGGAAGCCGTACAACGCGTCCACTTGACCCGAGTAACTCGAAGCCTGTTCTGGTGAAAACGGTATCGGCACTTGCATCGACTAAATCACTCCTCCCGCGCTTGCGCTTTCGACAGGTCGTTTTCGTTTCAGGAAGAGCATCATCGCCAACAGTCCGAGAACCGTTGCCGCGCCCGCGAGCCTCAGAATGTTCATCGCGACTGCGCCGTATTTTCCCGATGCCGGATCGTAGTGATAGCAGTACAGCAGCAGGCGATCGACTGGATTCCCGATCTTGTTTTCGGATGATTCGACCAGCCCGAGCCGCAAATCCTTCGGTGCGTATTCGACTCCGTAGAAGTAACGCGCGAGCTTCCCTTCGGATGTCGCGAGCATGATCCCGCTTGCGTGAATGAACTGCTTTGTCGCCGGGTCATACCTATAATGAAACCCAACCGCGTCGGTGAGCTTCTCGATCGATGCCTGATCGCCGGTCAGGAAATGCCACCCTTGGGCCGCGCCCGGACGCTTGTACCAGTCGATGTAGGTTTCCTTTTTGTCGCGAGCGAGCTCCGGTGTCTCGCGCGGATCGAAACTAACGGTGACGACTTCGAAGTCTTTTCCGATATCGAACGACACCACGTCCAATGCGCTGGTTAATCCGTTTAGCACCTGATTGCACAACATCGGGCATGTGTAATAAACAAGCGCGAGCACAACGGGCTTCTTTCCAAAATAATCGCCAAGCCTGACTTGATTCCCGCTCTCATCGACGAAGCTTGTGTCGAGCGGGAGTTGTTCACCGAGTCGCTGATCGATGCCGACGTTCTCGAGCATCCGCAGCTTATTGCCCGACGGATCTTCGCTAGCGAGCGGCGGCGGCTTTTGCGCCCAGCCTTGCGCGAGCACAGGGAGGCAAGTCGAAAGCATGATGAGGACGACGGCCGCGAAGAACCATGCGGTAGTCGCGGGTTGAATGATGCGCCGCGATCGCACACGGTTGATTCGCATTTGATTTTGATCCGTTCCTTTCAACTTCATTTCTGCCTCGCCGGAATTCCCTTCTCCAACAATCGCCTCTTCGCTTCATCAATCGGAATTCGAACGACTCCGGCTTTTTCATCCACCCATCCATAACCATTCAGCTTCCTGTCCTCTTCTTCACGCTGACGTTTCATTTCCTGAAGCGGATGATCCTCCTTCAGGTTCGGTGGCTTGTTGCCTTCGAGTTGCTCGACCGTTGACGGCGCAAGCTGAAGCCGGGGCTCGGGCGGCAACTTCTGACGCTCGCCGGCCAGCGGTGATGCCGATGCCGAAGAACGCTGTTCACGACTGCCGAGCGTACTGAATAAACCCCAAACCAGTAAGCCGATCACTACGGTCGCAACGCTCAATCCGACGACGAACCACACGACCGGGGCGATTTTTAAATCGCTCGATTCGTGGCCGACGCCAACTCCGTGCGACGAGTTTTCGTTTGCGTAATGATCAGTCATTCAATTCGCTCGCTTCAATGCCCACCCTCGTGCGCGAGCGCCTCTTCCAAATACGGATCACCCATTGGCAACAGCGGTCTTTGTTTGAGCTGATACGCGAAGTAAGCCAGCCATAATCCGCCGACACCGATCGGCATCAGCAAATCCATCCAATGAATTCGAAACGCGCCCTCATGAAACTCGGGAACAGTCAGCCATATCAAATCCACCAGGCGCATCACGATGACGGCCACCGCGACTGTCACCAACGTTCGCGAGTTGCGCTTTAAGTCGCGCGACAACAGCAGCACAAACGGAAGCGCAAATTGCAGCAGCACCAACGCGAGCCCAACCCACTTCCATGATGTTTGAAGTCTTCGAACGTACCACGGAATTTCTTCCGGCAAATTGCCCGACCAGATGATCAGAAACTGAGAGAACCCGAAATACGCCCACAGCATCAGAAACGCGAGCATCAACTTTCCAAGATCGTGCAGGTGAGAAGGCTTAATCACGTCCGACAACGGCTTGTATCGCGACAGCACAACAACAACCGCGATGATGAACGCCATCGCCGACAAGCCTTGTCCGCCCATTACCAACACTCCGAAGATGGTTGAAAACCATTGCGGCTCGAGCGACATAATCCAGTCGATCGACGCGAACGTCACCGTGAATCCGTATAACACAAGCCCCGGCCCGCTGATTCCCTGAAGCCTGGTTGTGAGCGGCCTGTGTTTGGTCCGGTCCTGCTCGAGCGACCACTTGTTGAGCAGGTAACTCAGGAGAATCCAAATCGCGAAATAGAAGACGGCGCGTCCAATAAAAAATGGCACGTTGAGGTAAGGCGCTTTGTGATCCAGTGCGTGCTGCAACGCTTCATTGCCCTGGCCGGCATGAGGCCCGGCCCAGATGTAGATCGACCGGACGCCAATCGCGATCGGGATAAACAAGACCGCAAGCAGCGGAAACGTTCGCGTCGCTGATTCGAGCACGCGTCTTATCACCAGTCCCCAAGCCCCGCCCGACATGTGCTGAAGCATCAGGATCGCGAAGCAGCCGAGCGCAATGCCAACCCAAAACACATACGCGAGGAGATACGAGCGAAAGAACTGCTCCGAATCGAAGAACGCGCCGAGCACGCATATCGCAACGCCGGCAATTCCGACGACGAGCGCGCGCCGTTGAAACTCGCCCACCTCGGGAGGAGTTTTGTCGATCGTTTCGATCATCGCTCGCGCTCTCCTGATTTCTCTGCGGCTTTGTCGAGGTTGCCGCGTTGATCCGCAGGCACGTCGGCAAGCGTTCCTCGCTGACTCAATTGCAACGCGCGAATGTAAGCAATAATTCGCCAGCGATCCTCGGGAGGAATCTGCGATGCGTAATCGGGCATCGCACCAAAGCCGTTTGTCTCGACGTCGAAAAAGTATCCGACAGGCGCGTTGCGCAACCGCTCGTCGTGAAACGACGGAGGCTTGCGGAACCCTCGCTTGACGATCATGCCCGAGCCGTCGCCAAGCCGGCCGTGACAAACCGAACAGAAAATATTGAATCGCTCTTGTCCGCGATCGAGATCAGCAGCGGTGATCGGCATCGGGAACTCGGTGACAAACCCTTGATAGCTTGGCGCGGGCGCCCCGGCAGCGCGGCCTTCTTGTGCGGCTTGTTGGGTCACCGCAGTCTGGGATGCCGCAGCCATTTGAGCGGAGCTCGGCGTTGCGTTCGCCTGAGAGCCGGCAAGCTTTCCAGTGTAGAACTCGACGTCTTCTTTTAATTGACCGCGCGCGACCGTGCCTTCGACCTGGGGCCTCGCGGACCGCTCATCGTTGATCGAGCCAACCTGATCGATGGGGCGCAACGCTCGATACCTGGGTTGATCGTGCATGTCCTGACGACAACCTGCCGCAATTAGAGGAACTGCCACTAAGACACTAAGACACAAAGACGCACGAAGCGCCTTAGTGCTTCTTCGTGTCTTCGTGTCTTCGTGGCGATCCGCTCTAGTACTCAACTTCGTTCACCTCTCTTGCACCAAGACTCTTTAAGAAAGCCGTCGTAGCTTCCGCATCGAACTTCGGATCAGTCGCTTCGATGCACAAAAAGAAACGATTGCGCGTTGCCTGTTCGAAGTTAGGCACGTTGAACACCGGGTGATAAGGCTCAGGCAAACCGTTCAACGCCAACATCCCGAACACAGCCGCGAGTGCGGCTAATAAGATCGTGCATTCAAATGTCACCGGAATGAACGACGGCCAACTGTTAAGCGGGCGGCCGCCGATGTTGAGAGGGTACGCGATCGTCGAAACCCAATAGCACAGAAAGAACCCGCCGATACATCCGACTATCCCGCCGATCAACACGATCAACGGAAGCCGCGTGGGATGAAATCCTATCGCTTCGGTCAGCTCTTCAATGGGAAACGGCGTATACGCATCCATCTTACGATAGCCTTCGTCGTGCGCCCGCCGCGCCGCGATCACGATGCGCGTCGGTTCTTCGAATTCGCCCATCACACCGTAGAGTCGCTTGCTCATCAGTCTCCCGCCTCCTTTACCTCGGCCTGAGGGAGAATGGTTCTGATCTCAAAGATCGAAATCATCGGCAGGAATCGAATAAACAGGAACAACAAACTGAGGAAGAGCCCGATCGTCCCGATGAACATCGAGAAGTCCCAAACCGTCGGCTGATACATCGCCCACGACGACGGCAGGAAATCACGATGCAAGCTGGTCACGATGATCACGAATCGTTCGAGCCACATCCCGATGTTGACGATGATCGAAATAATAAACAGCAGCGCTACGTTTCCGCGCGCGCGCCGCGACCACAGAATCTGCGGGATCAAAATATTGCACAGGATCAATGACCAGTACGCAGCCGCATAAGGACCGGTCATTCGATTCCTTATCATGAATTCTTCGTAGGTGTTCGCGCTGTACCACGCTGTGAACGTCTCCATCATGTAGCCGTAGCCAACGATCAATCCGGTCGCGAGCATTATCTTCGCCATATTGCGAAGGTGTCGCATCGTTATGAAGTTTTCGAGACCGTAAAACTTTCTCAGAGGGATTGCCAGCGTCATCACCATCGCGAATCCGGAATAGATCGCGCCCGCGACGAAGTACGGCGGAAAGATCGTCGCGTGCCATCCCGGAATTATTCCAACCGCGAAATCGAAACTCACTACCGTGTGAACTGAAACAACCAGCGGCGTTGCAAGCCCCGCCAACAACAGGTAAGCCGTCTCGTATCGGTGCCAATGGCGCGCCGAGCCTCGCCAGCCCATCGCCAGAATTCCGTAGACCACCTTGGCCGCTCGCTTACGCGCGCGATCACGCAAGGTCGCGAGATCGGGAATCAATCCGATAAACCAAAACAGCGCCGATACGGTTGCGTACGTCGAGACCGCGAACACATCCCAGATCAACGGGCTTCGAAACTGCGGCCAAACGCCCATCGTGTTCGGAACCGGAAACAACCAATGCGCCAGCCACGGACGGCCCGTGTGTAACAACGGAAACAATCCCGCGCTCGCCACCGCGAATAGAGTCATCGCTTCCGCGAATCGATTGATCGACGTCCGCCACTGTTGCCGCAACAACAGCAGGATCGCCGATATCAAGGTGCCCGCGTGGCCGATGCCGATCCACCAGACGAAGTTGATGATGTCGAATGCCCAACCGACCGGGATGTTGTTGCCCCAAATCCCGATGCCTGTCAAAACGAGATAGCCAATCGTGTAGAACAACATCATCGCGAGCAGGAATGAAATGCCCGCGCCGATAAACCACGCGAGCGGCGTGCGCCGGGCAAGCGCAATCGAACTGATTTTGTCTGTGACCGAAGCGAACGTCTGCCCCGCGCCGATCACCGACGGCGGCGATATCGTTGTTTCGCTTCGATCTGGGATTTCATCCTGCATCGTTTCGCTCGCACCGGATGTTCACTCAGCGGGCGTTCATTCGCACCGGGTGTTCAGAGTACCGACTTTAGTCGGGTCGTAGACTCTGATTTCTCGAAGCTCAAAAGCCACTGCGCGTTTTCGTCAGCTTTCCAGAACTCAAAATCCACTACCCGACTAAAGTCGGTACTCTGAACACTTGTATTTCATTTCTTCTCCGCCAATTCGGGATTCGGGTTTCGAACCGCCGCCAAATAAGTCGTTCGCGGTTTCGTGTTCAACTCTCCAAGCAAGCTGTAGTTCCGCTCTTCACTCTTCAGCTTCGCCACTCGGCTTGCAGCATCGTTGATGTCGCCAAAGACAATCGCTTCAGCCGGACACGCTTGCGCGCACGCGGGAACGATCTCGCCGTCGCGCACCTTGCGGTCTTCTTTCTCTGATTCGATCTTCGCCTTCTGAATTCGCTGGACGCAGTATGTGCACTTCTCCATCACGCCGCGGCTGCGCACGCTCACATTCGGATTGCGCATCATCTTCAAACTCGCGGTGTAGAAATCCTGATAAAGCAAAAAGTTGAAACGCCGAACCTTGTACGGGCAATTGTTCGAGCAATACCGCGTGCCGACGCAGCGGTTGTAAGTCATGTCGTTCAAACCTTCGGCGCTGTGAGCCGTCGCCGCGACCGGACACACAACTTCGCACGGCGCGTCCTCGCATTGCTGACATGGCACCGGCTGAAAATAAGTCTCGGGGTTTTGGTGACCGCCTTTGTAGTATGCGTCGACTCGCAACCAATGCATCTCGCGGCTGCGAGCGACCTGCTCCTTGCCCACCACCGGAATGTTATTTTCAGCGACACAAGCGACGATGCATGCACTGCATCCGATGCACGAGTTCAAATCGATCGACATGCCCCAGGCGTAGTCTTTGTACTCGACCTTCGGATAAAGCGACGCGGGCTCGCCTGATTCGTGCTGGCCCTCGGGCGCGAGGCTCGGCCGCTTCTTGAATTCCTCGAGCGTGCCAGATCGAACGATATCTCGCGCGCCGATTTCTTCCGCGTCGAGCAGATGATGTGATTGTGTGGTCGCAAGCGAATACGTTTCGCCAGTCTTCGAGACTTGAAGCCCTGAACCAAACCACGGCGCGCCGGAAGTTCGAATCGAGTATGCGTTGAATCCCGTACCCGTTCCCACGCGCCCCGAGGATGTCCGTCCGTAACCGAGATGCACCGTCACTACACCGTCGGGCTGACCGGGTTGAATAAACACCGGCGCGAGGACTTTGCGATCTCGATACTGAAGCTCGATTTGGTCCGCGAGAATCTCTCCGCCGATTCGCCCCATCGAATTCGTCGCGATGTCATTCGTTTTCTTTCCGACATCAAGCGTAGCGGCGGTCGCCGGGCTGATGATCGCCGCGTTATCCCAGGTCAACTTGCTGAGCGGCTTGGGCAATTCCTGAAGCCAGCCGTTGTTGGCGAAGCGCCCGTCGTGAATTGTCGGATCGGGCCGAAAAACAATTTCAAGCTGGGGGTTGGGGGCTGGGGGCTGGGGGCCGGTTCCTACATTCGCCCAGTCTGCTTTCGCCGTGACAGTCTTTGGTTGAAGAGTGGTGTTTGCGACGAAACCGTCGTGAAGTGACTTGCGCCAGAATTGTTCGAACGCGCCTGCGGATGTTTGCGATTGTGTGCTTGTCGCTACCGGCTGCGGCGTCGCGGTTTGAGTTCCAGTTTGCGGTTTGGTTGCGGCGGCGACCGTCGGCTCTTGCCCGCCGTTTGCGAAGCGCCTCCGCCAGTAATCGCGAACAATGTCGTAGCCCGTGCGCTCGGGTTCACCGAGGAACGCGGCCAGTACTTCGTGCGCGGACTTGCCTGAATAAAGCGGCGCAATCAACGGCTGAATGATCGAAGCGGTTCCGTCGTACGCGCGAGCGTCGCTCCACGTTTCCAAGTAGTGAGCTTCAGGAATGTGCCACTGACACAACTCAGATGTTTCGTCTTTGTACAAACTCAGGTGAATTCGAAGCGGCACCTTGCGAACAGCCGCGGCGAAATCCAAATCGGCAGGCGCGTTGTAAACCGGGTTTCCGCCAAGTATCAACAACACATCCACCTGGCCGGCGTTCATGTCGGCGACCAGTTCTTTGAGCGACGCGTTGCCGTCAATAGGATTCGCTTCGACGGGATCGGTATACGTTACAGTGCTGCCGACATTGCCGAGTGACTGGTTCATCGCGTGGGCAAGCGCATGCACAACGGGCGGCTGTGAGTCTCCGGCCACGACGATACTCGATCCGCGGTGTTCTCGAAGATCCTTCGCGATCACCGCAATCTGCTTCGAGCGAGACTCGTCCATCGACGATGAACCCATCTGCACTCCAACCGAACTCGCAAGCGCCCGAGCGAAGCCCTCGATCTCACTAGGTTTCATTGGCAGGCGATGATCCGCGACCGAACCGGTGTTGGTCACCGTGCTCTCGACAACATACAAACGGTTCATCGTGCCGTCGTTCGGTTTTCGCTTCGCGGCAAAATCACGAGCATACCTTAAGCTTGCCGGGCCGCACGCCAGAAAATCCGAATCAAGCGAAACAACAACGTCCGCCTTGTCGAATCGATGAATCGTGTGCGCGAATTGGCCAAACGCCAGGCGCGAGCCTTCGCGAACATTGTCGCGGCCAGCGGCGTCGTACTGATGCCACTTTGCCGTTGGCAACGCCGCAAGCAAAGTCTTTAGCTGATTAGCGAGCGTCGGCGACGCGACAGTTTCAGTCAGGATCCGCAATCCCGCGCGAGGCGGTTGCTGACTGGCCATCGCCTTCTGCGCGTTGACCGCAGGCGCCACCGCTCCAAGAAACGCAGACCACGTGACAATATCACCGAGGTGCGTGAGTGTTTGAGATCGATCAGGATCATACAAGCCGAGCACCGACGCTTGTGAAAACACATCGGTCGCACCGAGGCTTGCGGGATGGTCCTTGTTCCCCTCGATCTTAGTTGGGCGGCCTTCGTGGCTCTCGACGATCAAACCGGTAGCGAATCCGTCGAGCGGCATCGCGGTCGCGAAATAAACAGGCTTTCCGGGAACGAGTTCTTCGGGCTGGCGCACATACGGCGCGATGTATTCCGTCGGCTGCCGAGTGCAAGCGGTGAGTCCGGCTAGCGCGAACGACGCACCCATCAGCTTGAGAAATCGCCGGCGCCCAACGGGATCATTCCACTCGGTTGCGTTCTCTGGGAACTCTCGGTGAAGAGCTTCCTGGAACTCTTCGCTGTCGGCCAACTCCTCGAGGCTTCGCCAGTATTCTTTGCCTGATGACCGAGGATTGAGCATCGAGGATTGAGAATCGAAGATCGAGGATCGAGGATCGAGGATCGAGGATTGAGGATTGAGCACTGAGGATTGAGGATAGAGGATCGAGGATTGAGGGTCGAGGATTGAGGATCGAGGATCGCTGTCTCCTCGCTTGCCGATCGCGCTCATTAGTTTGACCAACTCCGCCATCTTCTATCCTCGATCCTCTTCCAACCCCCAGCCCCCAACCCCCAACCCCTATCTATGGCACGTGCTGCAACTCGTCAGCACATCGGTGTTGCGAAGCTTGTATTCACTCACGAGCTTCGGGCCTTCGATATCCTGATGCCACTCTTTGTCGTCGCTTTGACCCCAAACCGCGGGCGGCCATTCCATGTTGAACACTTCCTTGCGCGGCCGAATAAATTGCTGTGGGTTCCGATGACACTCCAGGCACCACTCCATATTCAATGAAGCAACCTGGTACGTCAGCGGCATCAGGTCGACCCGGCCGTGACAGGTCGAACACCCAACACCTTTGTTCACATGAATGCTGTGATCGAAATAGACAAAGTCCGGGAGGTCGTGCACGCGTGTCCATTTGATCGGCTTGTTGGTGCGCCAGCTTTCGCGGACCGGTTCCAGGTACGGACTGTTCGCCCAGATTTGCGAGTGGCAATTCATGCAGGTCTTCGTCGGAGGAATACCGGCGAAGGCTTGCTTCTCGACCGTTGTATGGCAATAGCGGCAATCGATGCCGTCATCGCCGACGTGATGCTTATGGCTGAATTGAACCGGCTGCTCGCGCGGGAAAAAGGCTTGAGTGTAATAGGACGATCGGTTGAATTCGAGCAGCAGGTAGATGACGATCCCGATAAAAAAGATCGCGCCGAAGATGCTGACTTTCGATATGAAATTAGTGCTTCGATGAAAGATCTGGCTCATCGTCCCTCAAGCACCGAGTATCGGTCGTTCAACCGAACATTGACTGAGCGCGCGGTGCGCCCTTCGAAGCCGTTGTGCGGGGATTGCACGGTTGTCGTGGCGTTACGCGTGAAGGGAACGCGGCACAACCGGGAGCAAACCCCTGTGCGCGTGGTTCCGTCACTGATCTTAATGACGCCCGAAACTGCGATGGCGCGCGTGCTGCTGACTGGCTCAATCGCTCCTCGGATCACATCAAAGTTGTAACGATGTTCCGAGCGTCTCACAACCCGCAAGATGCGGGATTTTTCCAAGTTCCTTATTCAACCATTCAGACTGCGAAACGTCAAATTTATCCGCAGCATTCATCGGCCCGCGACGCGCGCTAGCAGCTTGAGGTCCTTGCGCCCGATCTCTCCGGTGATCAGCAGCAACGCAAAATAGCAGAGCGCCAATCCCGCAAGCTGCGCAATTATCATGACTTTCGAAGCGGGCGCGATGAACCTCGACATTGCGTAGATCACCCCGGCGCAGGCCACGATTCGAGCCGCCGATGCGATTGATACCAACCGCCCGAACGTGGCTCTCACGTATACCGAAGCTACGACAACGCCGGCAAGCATCGATGCAGTCGTTCCGATTGCCGCCCCCGCCAGCCCGTACTTCGGAATCAACAGAGCGTTTAGCAAGGCGCTTGCGCCAAGCGTGATCGCGGCTATCAACAGCGACACTGTTGGACGGCCGCTTGCTGAAATGATCGTCGTCAGCACGTACAGCAATCCGAAGAACAACATTCCGAATGCGACGATTCCCAGAGCCTCGGTTCCGGCTTGATAGACCGCGGGGTAGACAACGCGCAGCACCTCGCCCGCGTTCGCGGAAAACAACGTCGCGGTCAGCGCCATTATCATCAGCGAATATCGCAGCGTGTTGGTGATGTAGCTCTGTGTGCGGTTGCGATCTTCTTCAAACGTGGACCGCGAAACAAGCGGAAAGATGACGAATGTAACCGAGATAATAATTTGATAGCTGATGTTCGCGAGGTCGATCGCCGCGCCGTAGTAGGCCGCGTTGTCGCTGGCGACCGTCGCATCCGCGGAAGACAGCGCCTTGATCAACATCAGATCGACCTTCTGAAGCAGCGTTAACACGAACGTAAACAACAGCAGGTAGGATTGAAGTTTGAATAACTGACCGCCGCTGACATCGCCCCGCTTCGCACTTCCGCGTCCGATCACTGCCGCAACCGCGAGCACGCATACCGCCGCGAGCGCAAAGCCGCCGACGCCGCCCATCACCCCGAACCCGAGCCATACAAGAAGAATGATGAAGCCGAGTTTGAGCGTTGAATACGTCGCGTCGACGCCGGCCTGAATCAGAAACTTTCGTTGGCCGTTGAAGTAGCCCGTGTACACCGAGTAGAACGCGTACGCGAGCGTGATCAACGACGC
>Ga0070705_100000585_pt1 | contig 21206 bp, 19 predicted proteins | sample KBSK5253metaG_FD_65455 | JGI IMG/M metagenome (GOLD analysis project Ga0070705, IMG submission 65455) | Corn, switchgrass and miscanthus rhizosphere microbial communities from Kellogg Biological Station, Michigan, USA - KBS K5-25-3 metaG | ecosystem: Host-associated > Plants > Roots >... | reverse complement strand
CGTTCAGAGTAAGCGGGCGTTCAGAGTAAGCGGGCGTTCAGAGTAAGCGGGCGTTCAGAGTAAGCGGGCGTTCAGAGTAAGCGGGCGTTCAGAGTAAGCGGGCGTTCAGAGTAAGCGGGCGTTCAGAGTACCGACTTTAGTCGGGCCTTGCCGTCGAGCAGCGCACTACCCGGCTGAAGCCGGTACTCTAAGCACCCGCGGTTCACCTTGATAACGTGCGTTAAGAGTACCGACTTTAGTCGGGCCTTGCCGTCGAGCAGCGCACTACTCGGCTGAAGCCGGTACTCTAAGCACCCGCGGTTCACCTTGATAACGTGCGTTCAGAGTACCGACTCTAGTCGGGCCTTGCCGTCGAGCAGCGCACTACCCCGCTGAAGCCGGTACTCTAAGCACCCGCGGTTCACCTCACGATCATTCTCCAATGTAACAAGCGTTCAGAGTACCGACTCTAGTCGGGCCTTGCCGTCGAGCTGCGCACTACCCGGCTGAAGCCGGTACTCTAAGCACCCGCGGTCCACCTGACGATCATTCTCCAATGTAACAAGCGTTCAGAGTACCGGCTTTAGTCGGGCTTTGCCGTCGAGCTGCGCACTACGCGGCTGAAGCCGGTACTCTGAACACCCGCGGTCCACCTGATGATCATTCTCCAATGTAACAAGCGTTCAGAGTACCGACTTTAGTCGGGCTTTGCCGTCGAGCAGCGCACTACCCCGCTGAAGCCGGTACTCTGAACACCCGCGGTTAGCCTCACGATTCAATCTCCAATGTGTATGAGTTGCTACCGCGAATAAGATCACCTTCAAATCTCCTCAAGAATGTCAACGCGATAGGACCCGACGAGGGCGGGTTGCTTTGTGCCAGCGCACCAAGTATTCTGGCGATTGGCTCTATAGAGCCCCCGGAAGGAGAATCTGATGAAGGTACTGCTCGTTTACCCCGAATTCCCTGAGACATATTGGAGCTTCAAACACGCGCTTTCGTTCGAGGGCAAACGATCGGCCTTTCCTCCTCTCGGATTGTTGACCATCTCCGCTATGCTCCCCGATTCCTGGGAACGCCGGCTCGTCGACATGAACGTCCGGCCGCTCAAACAAAGAGAGATTGATTGGGCCGATGTTGTTCTCGCGAGCGCGATGATCGTCCAGCAAGACTCGCTCAAAGAAGTCATTAAGCTGTGCAACGCCAAAGGCAAGAAAATAATTGTCGGCGGGCCCTTCGTTACCACCGCGCTTGAAGCGCCAAGCGGCATAGATCACATCGTCATGGGCGAAGCCGAGGAGATCATTCCGAACCTCGTCCGGGACCTCGAGCGCGGCGAAGCAAAACCTGTTTACAACGCGCCTGAACGCCCGTCGATGCTGCTGACTCCGGTCCCTGATTTCAAACTCACCGATATGAAGCGTTACAGTGCGATGTCCGTTCAATACTCGCGCGGGTGTCCATTCAATTGTGAGTTCTGTGACATCATTGAAATTTACGGACGAGTTCCGCGAACCAAGAGCGATGCGCAAATGCTGGCCGAGCTTGATGCATTGCGTGATACCGGATGGCGCGGAACAGTGTTCATCGTCGACGACAATTTCATCGGTAACAAAAAGAACGTAAAGAAATTTCTGCCGCACCTGGCCGAGTGGCAGGAACGAAACGGCCGTCCCTTTACCTTTATCACCGAAGCAAGCGTCAACCTCGCCGAAGACGCGCAATTGCTCGAGGGGATGCGGCAATCCGGATTCAATCGCGCTTTTCTCGGGATCGAAACACCGGTCGAGGCGAGCTTAATGGAAGCGCAGAAGGGTCAGAACACCCGCCACGATCTACTGGACTCGGTAAAGACGATTCAGAGTTACGGCATTGAGGTGATGGCCGGCTTCATCGTCGGCTTCGACAATGATCCCGATGACATATTCGATCGGATGACCAACTTCATAAAGGAGAGCGCGATCCCGCTTGCGATGGTTGGCCTGCTGACTGCTTTGCCTAACACGCAACTCTGGAGGCGGCTCTCCGGCGAAGGCCGGCTGCTGGGCGAAAGCAAAGGCAGCAACACGCACTCCGATCTGAACTTCGTAACGCGCATGGATTCCACGCGCCTTGTCGAAGGCTACAAGTCGATCTTGAAGTCGATCTATGACACTCGTGAATACTACGATCGCGCGCTCGAATGCATGAGACGCGTTTCGCAGCACGGGCCGAAATCCCAACGCGGCAATACCTTCTTGCGCGATCTGTCGGCGCTAACGCGCATAACGCTGAAGCTCGGCATCCGTGATTCCGACCGGTGGGAATTCTGGCGTTACTTCACTCAGACGCTGGCCCATCATCGCGGCGCGTTTGCGGATTCGATGCGGCTCGCCGCGATGGGTTATCACTTCCGTAAGCTGACCGAGTCTTATTGCGCGTAGCGCCGCCCCGGCTCTACCAACGCGGCTAACAGCTTCCGCTTGTCAGAACGTCATCTCAAAGGCGCGAGCATCGCGCGTTGCCTGGGCCAAACCAACAACCAACGAAGGAAGTATCGATGAAGGTCGACGGACATATTGAGTTCCAGGTGACGGAACAGACGCCCGAACGCGTGACATCCGAAATGCCTGTCCAACCCGGCATCAGAAACCCGTATGGCGGAGTTCACGCCGGAGCAATGCTCTGGTTTGCCGACGTCACCGCAACCGTTCTGGCAATGGGATCAAGCGATTTCAAAGAAAACATGCCGGGATTCCCGCTCGCGATTACGTTGAATGCCAACTTCACCGGCAATCAAAAGGAAGGCATGCTCAAAGCCGTGGCCTCGTTTGTAAAGAAGGGCAAGACGGTCAGCGTCGTGCGAACAAAAGTGTTTGGCGATAACGACAAATTGATTGCCGAAGTCACGACAACTCACGTTCCAGCAAAATAAATTCGCTCAGCGATCACTAACCTGCCTCACTCAAGGAGAAACTTACATGAAGCGCATTCTGTCATCCGCGATCGTGACGACGCTGCTATCAATCAGTCTTTGCGCGCAGACTTCGCCGGATGCCGCCGAACTGACGAAGCTCGTAAAGGATTTTCTTGACGGCGCATCGCGAAACGACGCAGCCATGCACGATCGTTTCTGGGCCGAGGATCTGATCTACACCGGATCATCGGGCAGGCGGATCGGCAAGGCGGACATCATGCGCGATCAGCGTTCTGCCGCGGCGCCAAGGCCCGCCGCGCCCGCGACGACTTACACCGCCGAAGACATTCGCATCCAGCAATACGGCACTACTGCGATCGTCGCGTTTCGACTTGTCGGCACGACGAAGAGAGATGGCAAAACCGACATCGCGAACTTCCTGAACACCGGCACGTTCCTCAAGCGAAACGGCAAGTGGCAGGCGGTGAGTTGGCAGGCGACCCGTATGCCTCGCCCCGAAGAAGAGTCTCGAAAAGAAGTCGCCGAGATCGAGACTGCGTTTCATCAAGCGATGCTCGCCGCCGATATCAAGAAACTGGATTCGTCGTTGGATGAGACCTTCATCTGGACTCACGATGCTGGCCAGCGAGTCACGCGGCAACAGTTGCTCGATCAACTCGGAGCGAACCGGTTGAAGTATTCGAAGCTCGAAACCAACAACGTCACGGTGTCAGTGTACGGCGACACCGCGATTGTGCGCGGAGAGTCGCTTCGCCAACGAAGCGCGATACCAGGTTCAACATCCGGTGACGCCAGCCCGTTCAGCGTGTACTACACGCTGACCCTTCTGAACAAAGGCAGCGGGTGGAAGGCCGTGGCTATGCATTCGAGCCGGCCCTGATCGGCTTCCCTGAATGTGGGGGTTATTAGAAGTGGGACTTGGTGTCTTGATTCACCGCTGATTTGCGCTGCCTTCGGTCCGCGGATGGCCGCTGATCTGAGAAAATCAGCGGACCGAAGGCTGCGTAAATCAGCGGTGAATTCGTTGTGTTCGTCCCGCTTCTAATCACACCCGGGATTCATTGCTCTCATTATCCCGACTTGATTCGATGACCAGCTCCGGCCGATGATAACAGGGGGTGATCATGGCCGGCCGGCTTCCACTGCGTCGTTCGTATCGCGAAGCGAGTCTTCGCATATGCTGTTTCTCCTGCCTCCTTGTGTGTGTAGCACTCGTAGCACAGTCGCGCCCCGTTTCTCCATCAACAAAAGTCAAATTCGACTCCGAAGCCTGGGTCAGACTCAAGGTTGATGCGCTCGTTGAAGCGGCACGCGCGGCGTACGAGAGTGACGATGCGCTACCCGCGTATGAGAGAGTGCTCAAATCAATCGCGCGCACAATCCGCCGGCGCAAGCTCGCTGATGACGAGGCTTTTGTGGCTCGCTATCCGCATTTCGTTGAGTACATCAAGGAAGCATCCTTCGATCAACTGCCCGGCCACGAACTTGGCTTCAGCGTGAGCGATAAACAATACTTTGAAGAGACTCGCCAGTATGTTCAGATCCCCGGGTTCCTGTTGAATCGCAGCTTCCTTCATTCCGTAACCCGCTTTGAAACGCTGGACCGAGCAAAGACTTATCTGCGGGAGCTTAATGCCGCGCGCGAACCTTCGAACCAACTGTTGTTTTTCAGCTACAAGTCGCGTCACCTCGGGACTCCGGACAACGACGATAGTTTTCTCAGGCTGTTGATCGTTGTTCCCGGAAACCCCGAGACGAAAGAGCCGGAGAAATGGGTCCAGTTCGGCGTGACCGATCCCCGGACGCGCACGCGCATTCGCAACGTTTCAGTTGTGTCCGCAATCCCTGGCTCCGGTGGAACATTCAATACTTACTTCAAGGATTACTTCCGGACGTATCGCCGCGACGGTTCGATTAGCTTGAAGGGGCGATGGGAACTGGGATACGGCGACGACAACTGCGCTCGCTGCCACAAGAGCGGCGTGCTTCCCATATTTCCCGAATGGGGCAGCGTCAGCGCAAACGAGATGCAAACCATGACGGAGGTCAATCAGCGGGTGCTGACTTATGGATCGCCGCGCTTTGACAAGTATCTGGACCCGGGCAAGTTTGGTCCCGGTCTCGGTTCAGCCGAAAGGGAGGCGCGCGATAAGAGATTTGGAAAAGGTTTCAGCGAAACGGATTTAGGCCGAGCGATGTCGTGTACGTCTTGTCATCAGCATGAGAAGTTGGGTGCCCTGAACTGGCCCGTCGATCCGGTCGTGATTAAGTCCTACCTCAAGCAAGGTCAAATGCCATTTGGACGGAAGCTGGACGCGTCCCGCCGCGACGAGCTTCATCAAAGGCTGATTGAAGAGTACTTCGCAACCGGCGAAGCAAATCCAGGGACTTTGAAGACGTGGTTGTTGGGGAAGCTTCGGTGACTTGGTTGCCCAAGCACCTTCAAAGAGAAGTGCGGGAAACAACTAACAGATCATCAGTTTTCGGGCGCTCGAATCTAGAACCGTTGTGCGCGGAGCTTTCAACATAGGGTCACTCGTGCCGCAGCGCAATGATCGGATCGACTTTCATCGCGCGGCGCGCCGGAAAATAGCTCGCCGACAGGCAGACTACGAGGAATATCAGGGAGACCGCTGCGAAGGTGGTGGCATCCTGCGGCGGAATGCCGAAAAGCAACGTTGCCAGCAGGCGGGTGGTCGCCAACGCGCCGATCAGACCTAATGAAATCCCGGTCACGGCCACAAAGGCGCCATCTCTCATGAACAGTAGCAGCACACTTCGGCGTTGGGCGCCGAGCGCTAAGCGAATGCCGATTTCGTTCGTTCTTTGGGTTACCGAATGAGAAATCACCGCATAGATGCCGATTATCGACAGAGTCAGCGCCAGAGCCGCAAAGCAGCCAAGGAGTACCAGGTTGAAACGCGGGCGGTCAAAAAAATCTCCAAGGGTCTTGCGCATACTGGCAACGTCAGTAACTGGCTGATTGGCGTCGATCCCACGCACTACTGCGCTGACAGCGGCTTCCAGCGGGCGGAGATCGCCAGGGCTTCGCAGCACCAGGCCAATGTAAGGAGCAGGCTGTTCGGCGAACGGCAGGTAAACTTCAACCTCCGAGTCGGCGTCAGGGCTACTGCTCCTAACGTTGGCGACCACTCCGACTATTGTCCGCGGCTTTCCCTTGTCGAGCACGAGGCGCTGCCCTATAGGATCTGAACCGGCCCAGAAGCGCTCAGCGGTTTCGCGGTTCACGATCGCGGTGTCCTCCTTGCCCTCATCGGCAGCCAAGAAATCGCGGCCGCGCAGGAGTGGGATTCGCATCGTTCCGAAATAATTCAGACTGACGGCGCGGACAGCGATCGACGTGTCCTCAGGCAACTGCCTTCCTTCGATACCAAGACGCGCTCCGAGCAGGTACCTGTTCTGCATGGGCAGCGAATTGCTAACCGCCGCCGATTCCACCGTCGGAATGCCCTCCGTCCGCTCCAGCAATTCGCGCGCGAATTCTGCTTGCGCTTTCGGCGCGGCGTAAGACGTTTCGGGCAACGGAATCATCATCGCCAGCAGCCCCTCTGTTTGAAACCCCGGATCCACCGATTTCAGCGAGGCGAAACTACGAAGCAGCAAACCAGTCCCGACCAGGAGCATCACCGTCAATCCAACCTCGAAAATCAGCAATACACGACGCGGATTCAACCCGAATGCGCCGCGCCCTGATTTCTGAGGAGTTCTTTGCAACGACCCGGCGAAGTTCACTCTCGACGATTGCACCGCAGGCAGCAAGCCAAACAAAATACCTGTCACAGCCGAGAGCGCGACGCCAAACAGCAACACCGTGGCGTCGGTGTTGACCTCCTCGACCCGAGGAATGTCCCCAGGCTGCAGCAATACAAACGCGCGTGCGATCCAAGTCGCAACGAACAGGCCAGATACGCCTCCGATCCCAGCAAGCAATAGGCATTCAGTGAGGAACTGGACCACTATCCGTTTCCGGGTTGCGCCGAGCGCCATTCGGATTGCTATTTCCTTTTCTCTGGCGCGCGTGTGCGCCATGAGCAGTCCCGCCAGATTAGCGCAGGCGATCAACAGCACACAGCCAACTGCGCCGAACGCGATAAGCAATCCTTGGCGGGTCTCCGACACTACCTCTCGATCCAACCTCACCACGTTCACACCGCGATCCTGAAATCTCCGCCCTTCCGACTCAAGCTGCTTTGAGATTTCGTCCATCTCTGACTGCGCTTGCTGCTGCGTGATGCCCGGCTTCAGCCGGCCGATGACCGTTACAACCGACCAGTGCCGTTTTTCGGTATACTCGCGGCTAATTGGCGCAAAAAGGTCGATGTCGGGATGGAGAAAAGGAAGAATAGTTCGAAAGCGCTCTGGCATCACTCCGATCACAGTATGCAACACACCATCGAGCCGTATGGTCTGCCCGACGACATTCGGATCGGCGCCGAATCGACGCCGCCAGAACGAATTTCCAAGCACCACCATGCGGTCGTTGCCTTGATTCATCTCTGAACTCAGGAATGTCCGTCCCAGGGCCGGGGGCACCTGCAGGCACGTGAAGAAATCCTCCGACACTAACCCTGATCGAATTCGCTCGGGCTGGTTACCCACCGTAACATTGAAACTCCATCCTCGATACCCAGCGATGGAATCGAAAGACCGGTTCAACTCGCGCCACCGGTCAGGAACATCGCTTCTCAACATCGACTTGTTCCGCGCGTTGTCGGAAACCGATGGGCGATCCGGAGAGAGTGGGCGCTTGTCGGTTCCCCACATTACCATCAGTTGCCTGGACTCCGGATATGGCAGGGGCCGCAGCATTACGGCGTTGATGATGCTGAAAACGGCACTTGTTACCCCTATGCTTAGCGCGAGCGTGGCCACTGCTGCCGCGGTAAACCCGGGCGATTTTCGTAGAATGCGGAATCCAAAGCGGAGGTCTTCCCAGAGGAGCGACAATGGCGGATTAGTCCGAAACCTCATCGTAGCCTCCCGCGACACACCTGCTGCCGTCTTCCAGCGCGTTTTTCGGACTTACCGCAATTGATGGGCCGCTCGCGCGCGTATCGTGGCCAAAGACCGTTAGTTCCACATTAAGATCAACTGCGCGTTCCTCGATAGGTGATTTATACGCATCGGAACCATCTGATATTCCTCACATATTGGCGGTATTCCCCACTTAGCACGACTGATCCCCGGACGCTAATCAAGTCTTCGCGGTAACTCCTAGCGGTCCGCAAACTATCTCCGGCCAAATCCACTGGAACGCGACTTCGGTGATGCGTTGTGTCTCAAGAAAATGAGCGAGCATCTTTTCCGCCTCTGCCTGGTCGATGAATTCTCGACTCGTGTAGATCTCCGGGATCTTGTCATCTGTCGATTTGCTATCGACGTAGAACTCGGCGCCATTGTTGAATTGCTCAACGACAGAAGCGAGTCGATCGATCGTGTCTGAACCGTCTTCCCGAGGGTGCTTGCGTTGATACTCCCGTTCAAAGTTGAGGTCGCGTTCCAAACGTGCGCGCGAAACCAGGGTCGGTTCGAATTCAATTGTCGCGCCTCCCTGCTCGGCAACGAAGCTGATGCGCACGTCAGACCAGGGCTGCCGGACTGATCTATCCCGACCCATTGGTTCCCAGCACTCGATGGAAATCAGCTTTGTCATCGCCCAATGATTATAGAGAAGTGCATCGGGGGAGAATTAGAGGCGGGTGATAACAACCTCCGCGCCCGGCCATGAACACTTTCCGGCCGAAAGTCTTCAGTAGTCGCGAATAATCACAGAGCCCGGGATGCGCCGTCCTGTTCGCCCGTAGTTCATCAGCGTGTCAGGCGCCGGTCAATCCTCCCTGTGTCAGTTTCTTCCCCATCCTTCCGTTGCAATTCCCGGATGTTGAAGTATAATCCGGCCCGGAATACGGTCGTAAATATCACACACTTCGGCGTCGCTTGCCGGCGTTGCTATTAACGAAACGCGAGTCAGTTTCTTTGGAGGAAAAGTAATGTTCTCTAAACGACGTCCGGTTCTGAGTCTCATAGCGCTGTCGTTATTTCTCGGAGTACTTCCGTACCTCGAGTTGCGAAGCGGCCTCGGTAGCCCAGTCACTTCGAAGGCAAACCAGAGCGATCTCGGGCAATGGATGGTGAGAAGCAATCCTCCCGGCGTGGTCTTGATGTCGAGGACGTTCAAAGGCTCGCCTTACGGGAATCAAGTAGTCAATGTGTTGTTTGTGGATCCGACGGTGGCGGTGTTGCGATCGGTAAAGACCCAATACCCAACGAAGTATGAATCAGTCTTATCGATGGGCAATCGCACCGGCGCGCTGGCAGGCGTGAACGGCGGCTTCTTCTGCTACACCACGAACGATATTTGCGGTTCGAGCGCATGCACATCTCCGGCTCAGTGCCCGGCGAATCAAGTCGACGGGCTAAGTCTGCTGATAGTCAACGGGCAACAGGCTTCTACGAATTGCGCGTTGCGCAGCTCGTTCGGTCTTCCGTCATCCGGCGCGCCGCAGATCAAGCAGATTGCAAGCGGTCAGGGTTGGCCGGGCGTCAGCTACGCGATTGGGGCCGGACCGAATTTGGTAACCAACGGCACAAAGAACATTACTCAAGAGGGATTCTGCTGGTATACGGAGAGCGCTCCGCGTACGGCAGTGGCGACGACGCCGGCAGGGGAGATCCTGTTGGTGACGGTTGACGGGAGATACACCGGCGCGGACGGAATGACGATCGATGGTTTGGCAAACTTCCTGATCGGCGAGTTCAATGTAGTATCTGCGATGAACTTCGACGGCGGCGGTTCTACGACGATGTATTACAACGGGTCGATAGTAAACAAGCCTAGTGACACAACGTGCGACGGATGCTGTCGATGCGTGTACGACGGACTGTTCGTGTATCCGAACGAAACCCGCCTGCCTCGGAGATGACTTATTGAGCTTGAACTAGAGAGCGGGCGAGCTGTGCTATCGTAACTGTATTGCTGGGTTAAGGAGTTGTAAGAATATGCGCTGGACAAAGCACCAGCCGACACAGAACGGGTGGTATTGGTACAGACCAACAAAGGATGAGAAGGATGACTATGGCGCACCTCTTGATCGGGAGCAGATAGTGGAGATAAGGAATTCCTATTCCCGCTTCCCATCTCATGAAGATCAAATACAAATTGAAGACTTAAAAGGTGAATGGGCAGGCCCAATCGAAGCTCCGTCCACCTAATATTAGGTTATGTATCGTGCTTACTCAAAGGGCGGGTGACATTAGGCTCGATGGCGTCGGCTTCTACCTCGATGGGATTCATTATCCGTTCGATGATGTTGACTCGTTGAGATTCTACTATGTGGTAACCAAGAAGAAGGTTAACTTTCGTTCTGCAGGCACCGATTACAATGCTGAGCTAGACATTTACCTTGTCGGGTGCGAAAGGCCTATTGAGGTACGCACGAGCCCGGTGAAACATTTCTTTGATATGAATGCAAGCGAGCCCGAAGCCGCGTTAGTCTTGGATCTGCATCGCGAGATTGCACGGAGTACATATCGGTCCCGTTTAGCGCGGTACTTGGAGATGCTCGAAAACGATGGCTACTTCTATTATGACAATAAGCAGATATTCAGGAATGGAATCGTGTCGGACGGGAGACGTGATATTAGTCTCTTACGTGACCGCCCACTCTTGAAGTCTCCATTTGAGATATTTCAACCTGCTCCTGCGCCGAAGAGTTTTGCGGATCGGGTTAAGACATTCGTCTCAGCTAGACAGGACTTTGCGATAAGTACGCAATTTGATTCCGATGTATTCTTTGCTATCTTAGAAAAATACTTCAACCTCCAGTGGGAATCGTAATATTAACGATAGGGAGCTAACCCGTAAGTCGCCCAGAAACATCGGGCGACGAGTTCGAGTTTCAACTGGTTCTGGCTAAATAGCCGCCCGACGAAAAACAAGAATCAAGCGGACCATCGGAGCCACTGTATTCGGTCGTTGAATCGGTGGTGGTCTAACTCGGCAGTGAGGCTCGAGTTGGTGCCTTGTGAATCGGTTTTGTCCCTTCAATGGTCTGGCATAAATGCGCAACGCATTCGGCTCTGAGTTTGAGGCTGCCAACAGTTTCGGGTGAGCAATTGTTAGAATAGGATTGAACAATGCGTGCTGAGGTTTCTGCTCCATTTTACATCATAGGGCTTCCTGGCCCTGTCTTGCGAGACGCTCATATTGGAAGTGGTGTTTGCATAAGACAACTAGAGGCTGAATGGATTGACGAAGTAAGAACTCAATGCCCTAAAGTGGAAGCGCGGGAACAGCTTGAAAGCCAGCATTATACCCATCGGTTATGCATAGAAGTACCCATTGAAGGAGACGCTATGGATTACGAGAATGAAGTTACCAACGATGAGAAACAGCCGATCTTGCGGGCGATTGCTCTATCAAGAATAGTAAAACCTACGGCAATAGCCTATGACAATGTCTGGATTAAATCAGTCTATTCTGACTCGGGAGAAGGTAAGCACTATGGCGAGCCTGAGATTAATGCTTATAGCGTCGCCTATGTATCTGCGACTGAAATCTGGAACATTCTCACAGACGAGGATGCATCACTGATGGCTCAGCTTTGGGATTCCTTGTTGCATTTTCTCGATAACGAACCGACATATCGCAGGATTGTTCGCGCTCTAAAGTACTACGAGTTGGCTCATGCCATCTACTTCACGGAACTAAGCCATCCGGTATTTCACGCAGCCTTAGAGTCGATGATCTGTACTAGCCGTCCTAATAACAAGGACCAAGTAACTCAACGCTTGCCCAGGTTAGTCCCGTTTGTCACACCGCAACAGGCGGGTGATATTTACCGAACGTGCTGCGACTTTAAGCACGCTGCACAAGCTCTCCGGCAAACCCAGACAGCAAGTGGAGCATTGGCTCCCAGTGATCAAAGAAGGCTCGATGCTACTATCCTGCTGCGGCAGGCCGTGCGAGAGTTGCTGCTAGAGACATTGAGGAACCGCACATTCGCTGATATGGTTGCTGACCCGACGCTTTTGAAGCAAACGCATCAAGTACATGATAGGAAAGGCCGTCTAGTATAGCCTTGAGATTAGGTTGCCCCGCGAACGATAAGATTGGGCGGTTCCAAGCCTTCCCTGGACGCGGTATAATCCCAACTCGAATTTCGCGACTTCGCTATGATCGAAGACAACACTCTCCTAAGCGAGTACTTGTCCGAATCCGAAGAGCTGCTGGATTCGTTGTTGGCCGATCTCGACTCGCTTGCAGCCGGGCGCGGTGAAACGCCCGACACCAATCTGATAAATCGAGCCTTCAGAAGCATGCACTCGTTGAAGGGTTTGTCCGGGATGATGGGACTCGCAGAAGTGCAATCGCTTGCGCATGACTTCGAAGACATTCTCGACGACCTGCGGCTCGGGCAGTTGTCGCTAGGGGAACGCACGAACGCCTTGCTTCAGGAAGCGGGCGCCGGGCTTGCGGCGTTGGTCGGCGGGGCCGCGCGAGGAACCGCCGCCGATGAAGACTTCGATCGCCTGCGGCAGCTTCTCGCCGCGATAGCTCTGAAGTCACGCGATCGAGCTAAGAAAGATGAAAGCGGACCGGGCTCGCTGAATCTGTCCGATCGCGAACGCGCATTGCTGACCGAATACGAAGAACATCGCATCAACGAAAACGCGCGCGCGGGCAGAAGCTTTTATTCAATCGCAACCGCGTTCGATGTGGATAAACTCGACGCAAGTTATCGAGCGCTGTCGGCGCGGCTCGAAGAAGCGGGCGAACTGATCACGACGCTTCCCGATAAAACCGCTGACGCATCGATGGCCGCGTTCAAGTTTGTTTTCGCGGCCGCTCTCAAGGAAGCGGACGTGAAGCGAATAGCGCAGCCGTTTGGCGGTCGCGTGTCGCGGCTCGAACGCTCAACCTGGCGAAAGGCCGGGGCCGCGCTCAGGGCCGCTGGACGTCGCGTGCCGGGCCTGGCCGCGTCGTCGAAGACCCCAATCGAGGATCTTCCCGCGGTGTTGCCTCCAAGCTTCGCCAAGGAAGCGCTACAGCCGCTGTCGCCAAGCGTGCGCGTCGAGATGTCGCAGATTGATGTGCTGTCTGGGCTCGCTCACGAGTTGTCGATCGAGATGGAACAGATGTCGTCGCTGGCCGAAAAGTTTCTCGCGGCTTCGAACCTGGGAGCGGCCGAACGGTCAGACCTGCGATTCAGCGCGCGCCGAATGAAGCGTGAGTTCATCGAACTGGAAGAACGATTGGTCGAGCTGCGAATGATCGCGCTCGCGCAGACGTTCACGCGTGCCGCGCGGCTTGCGGGGCGGCTTGCGCGCGAGCTTGGCAAATCGGTGTCTGTGGAGGTCGCGGGACGAGATACGCAACTCGACAAGATGATAGTCGATCGCGTGGCTGATTCGATCTATCACCTCTTGCGCAACGCCGTGGATCACGGGCTCGAGCTCGCGGAAGAGAGAAAGCTCGCCGGAAAGCCCGCGCGAGGGAAGATAAAGATCGAAGCCCGTCTCGAGGGCACTCGCGCCGTGATCGCCATCAGCGATGACGGCCGCGGCCTCGATCAAGTAGAGTTGCGGCGCCAGGCAATCGAAGCCGGCCTTATAGCGTCTGACGAAACCTTGACCGAAGAAGAAACCTTTCGGTTGATCCTGCGTCCGGGATTTTCGACCGCGGATCAAGTCTCCGCTGTTTCGGGGCGAGGCGTTGGACTCGATGCGGTCGAGCGCGCGGTGTACGAGCTTGGCGGCGAGGTTCGCATTTCTTCCGAACCCGGCAAGTGGACAAGATTTGAATTGGCTGTGCCGACAACACTTGTGCTGATCTCCGCCTTCATAGTGCGAGTGAGCAACTGGCGCTACGCAATCAACGTCGCGCAGATCATCGAGCTTATTTTTGTTTCTCCCGCTGAGATATTAGGTCCCGACGGCAGACGAAGCATCGAATGGCGCGGCAATAAACTTCCACTCGTTGAGCTCAAGTACGTTCTCGGGCTCGGCGGTGCACGGCCGCTTCATCAATCGATTGCCGGACAGAATGGTGACGGCCATCCACAGATCAAGATACCGGTGCTGATCACGTCGGCAGCGGACAAACACGTCGCGGTTGCGGTCGAGCAATTCGAAGAGCAACGCGAGATCGTTGTGAAATCGCTCGGCTCGCTCGGGCGTAAATTGAAGGGCGTGGTTGGCGCTGTCGATCTCGAAGGCGGCGACGTCGCGGTCGTGTTGGACATACCGAGTTTGCTGGTGCTCAGAAGTATTCGTTTGTGATCACAACATGGCAAAACAAGACACAAAATCTAGTACCAGCAGCCGGCTCGGAGTTTCCGGGCTCCCGATGGAACTCGGTATGGACGACCTCGTTGACGGCAAGTCAGATCTCGTCTCGGTTCTTTCCTTTGAAGTAGGCGGCGAGTGGTATTCGATCGGTGTCGAGAACACCGAAGGAGTGGTCGATTGCCCGAAGCTGACTCCGTTGCCCGGCGCGCCAGTCGGAGTCGTCGGGCTTGCGAGCGTGCGCGGCCGAATGACGGTAGTGATGGATCTTGGATTGAGTGCATCCGTGGAAGCGCTCAAGCAACGGCTGATCCTCGTGCGTGGTGACGCGCAACTCGGTCTGCTTGCGGATCGAATCGACGGTGTAGTCGGGCTCGAGCCGAAAAAGGTTCGGCCGGTTGCGCACGGCAAGGACAAGCTCACACGCGAGCGAGCTAAGTTCGGATGGCCTGCGCGGAGTTACTTCAAGAGCGGGACTCGCAGAGTTCCGATTATTGAAGTTGAGCGCTTAGGCGAAGCGTGAATTGCGATAACGGGGAGGATAGTTCAAGGCGCGGGGCATTGCTCTTTCATTCGCCCCGCCGCAGAACTCAATGATCTTTCTCCGTCCTAACTTCATACCCGTGCTCGTTCAGGAATCCCGGCAACCACTCGTTGTACTCGGATTGAAACTTGTTGAGTACCGCTCTCAGCGATTCCTCTTCTACCTCGGTCGTCTTCCAGTTTTTAGGATTCGCGTTCGCAAACTCATCAACAATTCGCTTTTGCTCAGCGAGAAGCTCGATCAATCGATCACGATATGAATCGGCGCGCGCGTCGATCTGAGGTAATGAGCGAACGCCGCTCAATCCTTGTTCAACCTTTTCCGTTGTTGGCTTGATGTCCGCCGCTGCGTTTCGCCGGTCAAGCAATACAGAAAACGACCTGAGCGATTCACCGAGTGCGCGGTCGCCCTCCTGCATCCGATCAAAGTATGTCTTTATGCTCGACCCGGGTTGCTGCATCAGATTTGAAATGCTGAGTCGCGGGCCGTTGTAGTTTCGAAACGCGCCAACAAACGAAGCAAACATCACAATCAAACAAATCGTCTGCAACGAGCGCCAAACCAGCGGTGTGATTCTCTCGCCCGGGCGCTTGTAAGGAACGATCAGCGCCAGCGCGATTCCCGACAGCAATCCTCCAATGTGCGCCGCGTTGTCCACGATCTGCACGGAAAGTCCGAACACAAGATTGAGCGCGATGATCGGCAACACCCGTCGCTTTATCTCGCGGCTCAACGTTTCTGGAATCTCTTTCCGATACTTGAACGCGAACGTCGCCATCACGCCGAACAAACCGAAGATCGCTCCCGATGCGCCCGCCGACGTCGCTTGCGGATTGAACGCGTAGCTTCCAAGCGAACCCAGAACGCCGGTGATCAGATACAGAAACACAAATCGAGCCGAGCCGTAGATGCGTTCGATCTCCTGGCCGATGATCCACAGCGCATAGTTGTTGAGCAACAGGTGAATGATCCCTATGTGAATGAACATCGAAGTGACCAATCGCCAATACTGATGTTGCCCGGCAATCAGTTCGTTTTGCTTCGCGCCGAACCCGATTAACACGGCGTGATCAACTCCCGTGATCGCAAGGCCTCCCGCAAGGCACATCAACACGTACACGCCGACGTTAGCGCCGATGAAGATCATCGTAAAGGGATTCGAACGAGTGAACAGCGCTTCAAGAAAGCGGTGCTCGGACGCGAGCTTGCGATGAGCGAGGATCGCTTCAACGGAATTTAACCCACAATGGGCGCATAGCGGACTGTCGGCGGGAGTTGGGTTGCCGCAGCCGGGACAAGTTCTGAGAGAAGATTGTTGATTGATCTCTTGCAAAGTGTGCGACCGCCGACCGCCTTAGTTGACGGTCGCTTTTTCTAGACAGCTTCGACAATCATAGCGATGCCCTGGCCGCCGCCGATGCACGCCGTCGCGAGCCCGTATTTCTTGCCACGCCGCCGAAGCTCGAGAAGCACAGTCAACACCAGCCGCGTGCCCGACGCTCCAAGCGGATGGCCAAGCGCGATCGCTCCGCCGTTCACATTCGTCCGCTCGCGATCGAGACCCAGTTCTTTTTCAACCGCGAGATACTGACCGGCGAACGCCTCGTTGACTTCAACAAGGTCGATGTCTTTAAGGCTCATGCCCGCAGCCGCAAGCGCGTTCCGCGTCGCCGGAACTGGGCCGATTCCCATTATCTCCGGAGGCACGCCGGCGGTTCCCCACGACACGATGCGACCAAGCGGACGGGCTTCCAACTTGCGCGATGTGTTCTCATCGGCAAGCACGACCGCCGCCGCGCCATCGACGATTCCCGAAGCATTGCCCGCGGTCACGAATCCGTCTTTTGAAAAAGCGGGCTTGAGTTTCGCAAGCACTTCGATCGTTGTGTCCGGCCGCAGGTGATCGTCGCGTTCAAACAACGTAGTTCCTTTGCGGCCCTTGATCTCAACCGGCACGACCTCATCGGCGAAGCGCCCGGCTTCCCACGCCGCAGCCGCGCGTTGCTGGCTCACAAGCGCGTACTCGTCCTGAGCGTCGCGCGAGATATCGTGTTTGCGCGCGAGGTTCTCAGCAGTCTGCGCCATATAATAACCACAATGAGTGTCGAGCAGCGCGACCATCAATGAGTCTTCGAGCTTGCCTTCGCCGAGCTTGAGTCCCCATCGCGCGCCTCGAATGACGTGAGGCGCCTGGCTCATGGATTCCATGCCGCCCGCAAGCGCAGTGTGCGCTTCGTCAAGCTGGATCATTTGCGCGGATGAGATGATCGATTGAATTCCGGACCCGCACAATCGATTGACGGTGAGCGCGGGTTTGTCGATCGGCACTCCTGCTTTGAGCGCAACATGACGCGCTCCATAAATCGCGTCGCCCGAAGTTTGAAGCGCATTGCCCATCACCGTGTGATCGATCGCTTCGGGCCCAACGCCGCTGCGTTCAAGCGCCGCACGAGCCGCAACCGCACCGAGTTCAATTGCCGAAAGATCGCGAAGCGCGCCTCCGTACTCGCCCATCGGCGTTCGCGCACCGCCCAGTATGAAGACTTCCTTTTTCATTATTCACCTCATATGTTTTGTTATTAGTTCACGATTTGATAATAGCTACTTCTTCGCACGCCCCGCCAGCGCGAGCCACGCCGCGAGGGCCGCGGCCTTCTCATCGGCGCGCCATGGACTGCCCGCACTCCGGCCCATTTCGGCGAGGTGATTCTTGATGTCGGATGGCTGAAGTTTCAACTCGGCTCCAGCGACCTCGTCGAGCGTCCGTTCATCGAATGCTCGATGCTTTTGCTTGTTCCGGCCCGCGGCGACTTCGAGCACGTGGCGGAAGAGGACTCCTTCGGCGGCGTGCGCTCTGATGTGAGTGCTCCCGATCTTCTCGAGGTCTCGATTCCCTGCCCCGGCGATTCCGATGCCGCGCACTGTGAATCCCTCAGCTTCTATTTCACGCACGAGCCGCGCGAGTGCCTTCGATGCGATGTCCTCGACGATGGCGCTTGTCTTTCGCACTGCAACCTTCGCTTCTTCCCAGGGCAGATCCAACACTTCGTGGTAAGGCTGGCTGGTTGCAGGCTGGGACGGATCGGTGAGCCGCAGCTTGGTGCGCCGGATGACCCGCGGAGAATCGGGAGGCCCACTCAATGCGACTGCGATAGCCCTTCCCGTTTTTGCGCGCAGACCCACGCTTGCGTACTTCGGTTTTGAGTTAGCCACTTTGATTACCGAGCGCGTCAATCCTGCGGCGCGGTGTGATCTTTGCGGGGAGGCTGATAATCTCGAAGCCTCTCGGTTGTATGCTCGCTGACGCTTGGGGCCGCGCCCGCGAGCCATCGATGCTCGGCGGGCTCAGGCAAGCCAAGCGGCGGTTGTTCGGCGGCGCTTTCGGTCATGCTCTTTTGGCGCTTGCTTCTCTCAGCGAGCAACCTGAACGGCGTAGACATCCACAGAATCTGAAATCGCACCGTGAAAACATTCCAGATGGCGATCGCGAGGAACAGATCGACGAAGGATGTCAGAACACCCTGACCCAGGAGCTTCCACGAATTGCTCACCTTTCGTTCAACGGCATTCGCGGGCGCATCCTTGAACACGTGCTCCGCATATCGAGCGATGAAGTGATCGAGCCCCGCATCGAGCTTTGTAAAAAAGTTGGTCGAGTCGCCGGAAAGCGCTTGCGATACGAGGTCGAGATTGGTTCCGCAGGATGAGCAGAATTTCCGGTCCGCCGGATTGTCGCGCCCGCACGTTGGACAAAACATAAGCTGATAACCTCGCCGGCAATTTCTAAGGAACTCTACGCGGTCTGCCGGCTTCGATCAATTTTGATTTCGGAAGCTGCCGCGCAAGTTCTTACGCTCGGCCCGCGCGCGCGGTTCTTCGAAAGAAGGCCCCAGGTTCGCCGAATCGTTCAGGGATGCGCATCGGCGACGACGGTCACCACGACGGATCTCTCACGCGGGCCGTTGCATTCCACGAATAATATCGACTGCCAGGTTCCCAGTTGAAGCTTGCCTCCGCTGATCGGAACAGTCACGCTCGCGCCAACGATCGAGCTGATCATGTGATCGGGCGCGTGCGACGGATCATGCTGATGACGAAACTTGATGTGCGGGATTATCCGCTCGAGCACTTCCATCAAGTCCTCGTCAGTGCCCTCGATCGATTCGCCCGTTGTCACAGCCGCGGTGGTGTGTGTGACGAACACATTGCACAATCCGTCGCGGACTTTGGATTCAGATACGCACCGCGTCACGCGGTCGGTTATGTCGAGCACCTGCTTATCGCGTCGAGTGGAGATGGTTAGCGTAGACGTCGGCATGCGTGGTCAATTATTCGAGGGAGCTGATGATCGAGATTTCAGAGGTAATAGTTTTGTGCAGGGGACATTTATTTGCGACATCGAGCAGACGGGTCTTCTGCTCATCAGTGAGCGGGCCCGTCAGTGAGATCACTCGCTCGATTCGATCGATCATACCGTCCGTAGTCGCACAAGTGTTGCAGTCGGCGGCGTGAATTCGATCGTTATGCAACCGCACCGTGACTTTCTCCAGAGGCCATTGCTTGCGCCGGGCATAAAGTTGGAGCGTCATCGAAGTACACGCGCCCAGCGCGGCGAGCAAATACGAGTACGGATCGGGGCCGGCATCCGTGCCGCCGGCCTCGCGAGGCTCATCTGCGATGAAGTGGTGGTTTCCGGCCGTGATTTCCTGCTTTAGGAAACCCGAAGACGAAACGATTATCTCAGACATAAGAAGCCTCCCACCGAGAATTAATCCTCTGAATCCTTGTTCCCCCTGGAAGCGATTCGATCCCGCTTCGAAGGCGTGTAGTACTTCCGGCCCTTCAACGACTCGGGCAAGCACTCCATATTCTCCGCCTTCCCCGAATCGAACTCGTGTGCGTACTCATATCCTTCGCCGTATCCGAAACGCTTCATCAAACCGGTAGCCGCGTTGCGCAGATGCAGCGGTACCGGCTCGCGTTCAGTGTCAACGGCGTCCTTCATCGCCGCTCCGTAAGTCGTAAGCACTGAATTCGATTTCGGCGCGGTTGCGAGATAAAGCGTCGCTTGCGTCAACGTGAGCTTTGCTTCGGGAAGCCCGATGAAGTGTGTCGCCTGCATTGCTGCAATCGCCTCGACCAGCGCCATCGGATCGGCAAGCCCGATGTCCTCGGACGCGTGAACGCACAGGCGTCGCGCGATGTACATCGGGTCCTCGCCGCCTTCGATCATTCGAGCCAGCCAATACACCGCGGCGTCAGGATCCGAATTGCGAATCGATTTGATGAACGCCGAGATCAGATTGAAATGCTCTTCGCCGGCTTTGTCGTATCGAATTGCCGCGCGTTGCATGGCCTCGCGAAGCCCGTCCTCGGTGATCACTCGCGCGCCGATCGAATCCGGCTCCGCGATCGACACCGCAAGCTCGAGCGTGTTAAGAGCAACGCGCGCGTCTCCCGAAGCGTACACCGCAATCGCCCGAAGCGTGTCTTCGGTAACATCGATCCGAAAATCAGCGAGACCTCGCGGGTCCGTCAACGCGTTGTTCAGGATCGCGACAATCTCCTCGGTCGTGAGCTGTTCAAGCACAAAGACCTTGGACCGCGACAACAACGCCGAGTTCACTTCGAATGACGGATTCTCTGTCGTGGCCCCGATCAGGATGATCGCGCCGCTTTCGACGTAGTGCAGAAAAGCATCCTGCTGAGCCTTGTTGAAACGATGAATCTCATCGATGAACACGACAGTGCGTTTGCCGAGGCGGCGGCGGTATTCGTCGGCTTCGGACATTACGGCTCGGACTTCACGGATGCCGGCCGACACCGCGCTGAACTGCACAAATCGAGCAGCAGTCTGTTCGGCGATGATCCGGGCGAGCGTCGTCTTGCCGGTTCCTGGAGGACCCCAAAACATGAGCGACTGCAAACGATCCTCTTCGATCATCTTGCGCAGCGCGCGGCCCGGCCCGACGATCTTTTGCTGGCCGACAAATTCGCTGAGGTTTCTCGGCCGCATGCGATCCGCAAGCGGCCGGTCCGCCGATTGATCGTCGCCCGATAGAACCGGCGTATCGGGCTCATCGAACAAACCCCCATCCGGATTGCGTCTCATTGCAGCCTTTCTGAGTCGAGGCATTTCAACTCCTGGCCTTAATAGTAAGGGCCAACCGACGCTAGTGCAAAGAACGAAGGCCAGTGCGCCTTTCAGATCTGTGACTCCTACACAACAATCCTCGAAGCTGCGTGAAAAGGGCCAAAAGGGTGTGCGTCAAATTTGTATAGAACTTGCTCGTTCTCTTTTTTTGAGCAATAATCTGACGGCCGGACGGCAGCCAGATATGAGAAGAGTAAAATGTCTCAAAGGAGGACGCGGCGATGGGTGAGCAGATCGAGGCACTGGAGCTGAAGAGGAAAGAGCTATTGCGTCGGCTTACGCAGGTGGGCGACTTTCGGCGGGGG
>Ga0070705_100000583_pt1 | contig 21225 bp, 17 predicted proteins | sample KBSK5253metaG_FD_65455 | JGI IMG/M metagenome (GOLD analysis project Ga0070705, IMG submission 65455) | Corn, switchgrass and miscanthus rhizosphere microbial communities from Kellogg Biological Station, Michigan, USA - KBS K5-25-3 metaG | ecosystem: Host-associated > Plants > Roots >... | reverse complement strand
GCTCGTGTTCCTGCTGCACGAGGTGGTCTGCGACGGCCAGTCGTTCGACCTGCTCGTGCGCGAGCTCGGGCAGCTGTACGCGGCCGAGCTGGCCGGCGAGCCGTCGCCGCTCGCGCCGGTGCCGCAGCAGTACCGCGAGGTCGTGCGCGCGCTCGGGCGGCAGCTGAGCAGCGCCGATCCGCAGGTCGCGCGCGCACACTGGCGCGAGACGCTCGCGGGCGCGCCGCTTGCGCTGCCGCTCGCGCACCGGCGGCTCAGCGTCGAGCCCGACGCCACGCAGGCGTTCGCGCGCAGAACGGTTCAGCTGCCGGCGGCGCTCGCGCAGCGGCTCCGCGCGCTGGCGCGGGAGCAAGCGGCGACGTCGTTCATGCTGCACCTGGCGGCCTTCTTCGCGCTGCTGCAGCGCTGGAGCGGCGAGACGGACATCGTCGTCAGATCGCCGGCGGCGAACCGCGCGCGCAGCGAGTGGGAGCAGATCGTCGGCTTCTTCTCGATGGTGCTGCCGCTGCGCGCGGACGTCAGCGACGACCCGAGCTTCCGCACGCTGCTGCGCCGCACGCGCGAGCACGCGCTCGCCGCATTCCGCCACGCCTCCTACGCGCCCGAGGACAACGCGCTGCGCGAACTGCCGGGCCTGCGCGGACTTGGCGGCTGGACGCCGCTGTTCCGGCTGTGGGATCCGACGACCGAGCAGCCGCTGGAGCTCGCCGGCGTGAGCGCGAAGCTGTTCCGCGACGCCGGCGAGGGGGGCGCGCTCGTACTCGTCGTGACCGAGCGCTCCGACGGCCGCACGGTCGCGACGCTGAGCTCCTCGGCGACTGACCTCGATGCGCGCGTGCTGGCAGAGCTGATGCGCCATTACGAGCGCTTCCTCGAGCAGATCGCGGAGAACCCCGACCGGCGCGTCGGCAGCGAGATCGAGCTGCTGACGCCGAGCGAGCGCGACCAGCTCAGCGGCCGTGCGCCGGCGCGCGGCGCGGGCGAGGCGGCGGGCGGCCTGCACGGCCTCGTCGCGGCGGTCGCCGGCCGCACACCGGACGCGGTCGCGTTCGATCCGGGCGGCGGCGCGGCCACGCTCACGTTCGCCGAGCTGACGGCGCGCGCGAACGGCGTCGCCGCGCTGCTGCGCGCGCGCGGCGTTGCCGCCGGTGAGCGCGTGGGGCTGCGGATCGCGCCGTCCGGCGAGCTGCTCGTCGCGCTGCTCGGGGTCCTGCACGCCGGTGCCGTGGCGGTGCCGCTGCTGGAGCCGGGGCTCGAGGACGACGCGCTCGCCGGCCTGCCGTCGCTCGCCGCAGAGCTCGATGCGGCAGCGGTCGCGGAGGCGGGCGCCGCCGCATCCGACGGGACGACCGACGACGTCGCGCCCGAGCAGCCGGCGATGCTCGTGCGCACGACCGGCGTGGGCGACCGACCGCGCGCCGTCGAGCTGACGCACGGGACGTTGTGTCGCGCCGCGCTGCGCCAGCGCGATGCACTGCGGCTGACCGCAAACGATCGTGTCGCGCACGTGCCCGGCCGTGGTGCCTGGTCGTGGGCGCTCGCGCCGTGGGCGGCACTTGCCGCCGGCGCGACCGTCGTGGGCCCGGAGCGGGCGCCCCAGCCGCGCAGCGGAACGCCGCCGACCGGCTGGCTGGAGGCGAACGCGATCTCCGTCGCGGCGCTGGATCCGTGGCTCGCGAACGCCACGCTTGCACGACCGGCCGCGCTGCCGGGGACGCTGCGGCTGCTGTGCGTGCAGGACGCCGGTTCGCTGACCGTGCCGGCGGAGGCGGGCCGTCGCGGGCGGCTGACGGTGCAGCGTTGCTATGGACTGACGGAGGCAGGCGGGCTGGTGATGGCGGCTGCGGCGGAGGCGGGCGCGCATCCGCTCGGCGCGCCGCTGGCGGGGGAGCCACACGGGTTGCGCGCGCGTGTGCTCGATCGCCACGGCAATGTCGTTCCCGCGGGCGTGCTCGGCGAGCTGGCGCTCGACGACAGCGCGGCGGGCGTGATCCGCACGGGCGACGTCGCGCGCCGCACGCTCGCAGGCACGCTCGAGCTCGTCGGCCGTGCGGCGGACGAGCTGCGCTGGCGCGGGACGCGACTGGGGCCGATCTTCGCCGACCTGGAGACCGCGCTCGCCGGCCATCCGGGCGTCCAGGCAGCTGCGGCCTGCTGGGAGTCGGAGCGCGAGGCGCTCATCGCGTGCGTCGTGCCGCGGCGAGCAGAGGCGCCTGATCGCGCGCAGCTCGATGAGTGGCTCCAAAGCACGATGACCGACTGGATCCTGCCGGCGGTGTACGTCACCGTCGACGCGATCCCGCTGCGGACGGACGGGCTGCCCGACCGCCGCGCGCTCGCCGCCGATCCCGCCGTCGCGCGCACGCTCGCGGCCGAAGCGGAGGCCGAGCCGCACAGCGCGAGCGAGCGCAAGCTCGAGGCGATCTGGAAGCAGGTGCTCGGCGTGCGGCGCGCCGGCGCACACGACAACTTCTTCGCGCAGGGCGGCGACCTCGCGCTCGGCGTCGAGCTGGTCGAGCGAGCGCGCGCGGCGGGCATCCCGATCGAGCCGGGTGACGTCATGTACCGCCCGACGATCGCCGAGCTGGCGGCGATCGCCGACACGCGCTGAGGGCGCCGTTTGCCCTGTGGTCGCAGTGCGAGGAGCCGCGCGTTGGTTTCCAACGCCGTCGGCGTGGGGGCGCCATCCAAGACTTGGAAGCGCTCGTGGATGGGAAAAAGTCCGAGACGTGGCGCATTTGTCCGTCAAGCCGCTCGCCGCCGAGCCGCTCGGACGCCGCACCGGAGGAGACGAGCTGTTGGCGCTCTACCACCGCACCGGCGATCGACGCGTGCGCGACCGCGCGGTCGAGTGCTATCTGCCGCTCGCCCGGCGGCTTGCGGCCCGCTATCACCGCCGGCAGGAGCCGTTCGAAGACCTCGTGCAGGTCGCGAGCCTCGGGCTCGTGAAGGCGGTCGAGCGCTACGACCCCGGGCGCGGCACGCGCTTCAGCTCCTACGCGGTGCCGACGATCTCCGGTGAGCTGCGCCGCCATTTCCGCGGCACCGCGTGGAATCTGCACGTCCCGCGTGGGGTCCAGGAGGACGCGCTGCGCGTGCGCGACGCGGCGACGAGACTCACCCACGCGCTTGGGCGCGCCCCGCGCATCAGCGAGCTGGAAGCGGCGACCGGCCTCGATGCCGAGGCGATCAGCGAGGCGCTGCACGCGCGTGCGGTGCAGGCGACCGCCTCGCTCGATCAGACGGTCGGCGCGTCGAGCGAAGAAGGCGACGCGACCCTCGGCGAGCTGATCGGGGCCGAGGACGACGGCTTCCAACTGGCCGAGCGCCACGCGGACATCGCGCCGCTCCTGCGCCGTCTGCCGGCGCGCGAACGCGAGGTGCTGTTCCTGCGCTTCGCGCGCGATCTGACGCAGAGCGAGATCGCCGAGCGAATCGGCTGCTCGCAGATGCAGATCTCGCGCATCCTGCGACGCACGATCGCTCAGCTCAGCGAGCAGGCGGAGCGACCGCAGGCTGGCGCCCCGTCGGAGGCGCTGAGAGCACGCTCAGCGCACGGAGCACCTCGGCGGCGGTGATCTCGAGCAGACCGGGGTCGGCGGCCGCAGCGTGCGGATCCCCGATCCTGCCCGCCCACAGGGCCGCGTGCCATGGCCGCTCGGCCGGCGGTCCCCAGCGCGCCGGGTCGGTCGGGCCGAACAGGACGATCGACGGGATCCGCAGCGCCGTCGCGAGATGCGCGACGCCGGTGTCGCCACAGACGACGCCGCCGGCGGACGCGACGAGCGCCGCGAGGCCGAGCAAGTCGTGCGTCGCGCCGGCGCGGTTTGCGGCCGGCGGAAGGCCGGCTTGGTCGGCGACCGCTTGGGCGAGTGGCGCCTCCGCTGCGCTGCCGCTCACGAGCACCTCGCGGCCCCACGCGCGCTCGGCGCGCGCAACCTGCGCCCAGCGCTCCGCCGGCCAGCGGCGCGCAGCGCTCGCAGCGCCGGGATGGATCAGCGTCGGGCCTTCCGGGTCGTAGGGCGGCCGGTCGGGCAGCTCGAGATCGAGCGCCGTTGGGTCGGCCGGGATGCCATGGTCGGCAAGCAGGCGGCACCAGCGCACGACCTCGTGCTCGCACTCGTCCCATGCCGGGCCCCCGGGAAGGTCGAAGCCGATCAGCCGCGTTGGCCGCGCGGCGCACAGCAGCGCGTGACTCTGCGGCCCGCGGCCGTGGAGGTTGACCGCGAGCGCACCCCGCGGCAGCCGCTCGGCAAGCGCCGGGGCGGGCGGTGCGCCGCCGACGCACGCCGACACGTCGAGCAGCTCGAAGCCGGGCGCCGCGAGCGGCAGCAGCGGCGCAAGCGAGCGCGAGGCAGCGAGCACGCGGCGACGGTCCGGAAAAGCAGCATCGAGCGCGCGCAGGGCCGGGACCGCGGTGAGGAGGTCACCGAGGCCGAGGGCACGCAGGACGAGCAGCGGCGGCTCCGCTACGGCCAGGACGTCTCCTCCGACGGGCACACCACGAGCTCGCGCAGCTCGATCCCGCGTGGCCGCTCCAACGCGAAGACGACCCCCGCCGCCATCTCTTCCGGCGGCGCCAACGGCGCATCCGCAGGCGGCTGGTACAGCGGATCGCGACCGTCGAAGAAGTGCGTCCGCATCCCACCCGGGATCAGCATCGTGACGCCCACACGACCCGCCAGCTCCAGCGCAAGCGCACGCGAGAAGCCAACGATTCCGAACTTGCTCGCGCAGTAGGCGGTCGCGTCGCTCAGGACGCGGAGGCCAAGCGTCGAGGCGACCGTCACGACGCGCGGGTTCGCTGCTTGCAGCAGCGCCGGCAGGGCGGTGCGTACGACCGCGACCGTGCCGAGCAGGTTGACCTTGAGGACGTGGTCCCAGTCCTCGCCAGTCACGTCCTCCAACTTGCCGCAGCTGTCCGTCCCTGCTGCGGTCACGACGGCATCGAGCCCGCCGTGGCGGTCGATCGCGCGCGCGACGGCCCGCTCGGCGGCGCGCGCGTCGGCGAGGTCGACCCGCTCGAAGGCGACGTCGGCGTCCGTGTCGCGCGGCGGCTGGCGGTCGAGCACGATCGGCGTGCCGTGGCGCGCAGCGACCGCGTCCACGACCGCGGCACCGAGCCCGGACGAGCCGCCTGTCACGAGCACGCGCCCAAGTGGCCGTGGCGGTGTGGCGTGCTCGGCAAGCGAATCCGAGACGACCGCCGTCCCGGCGCCGTTTCGGGTGGTGTGGTCCAGCTCAGCTCGCTGCACGGTTGGCTGCCTCCTCGATCAGTCGGGTGGTCGAATGGCCGGCGTGATGCGGAAGAACGACCACCTGCGCGCCCCAGCGCGCGAGCCCATCGGCCTCCGGCAGCGGCGCGCCGGCGTAGTCGCCGCCCTTCGCCCAGATGTCGGGCCGCAAGCGCTCGAGCAGCGCGGCCGGCGTGTCCTCGCCGAACACGACGACGGCGTCGACACACGTGAGGGCGGCCAGCACCGCGGCGCGATCGCGCGCCGGCACGAGCGGCCGGTTCGGTCCCTTCAGCCGCCGCACCGAGGCGTCGTCGTTGATGCCCACGACGAGGCAGTCGCCGAGCGCGCGCGCCGCCTCGAGCGTGCGCACGTGACCGGCGTGGAGGAGGTCGAAGCAGCCGCCGGTGGCGACCGTCGTGCCGCCGCACGCGCGTGTGGCGGCGAGGACCGCCTGCGCATGGGCGAGATCGGCTACGGCCGGCGCGCCGGCGGCAGATCCGGTCGAAGACGGAGGGGCGGACGCATGGCCGACGGCCGCGCCGGTGACGGGTCCAACGGGGGGTGAAGTGGCCGCGCGAAGGTCCGCATCGGCGGGAAGCCGGAAGCTCGCCGCGCCGCCGGCGGCGACGAAGCGCGAAGCGGCCTCGACGGCGCCGGCGACGGCCTCGTCGCAGCGCGCGCCGTCGGCCAGCAGCGCGGCTGCCGTCGCGGAGAAGCGGTCGCCGGCGCCGCACGGGTCGGCCCCGCCACCGACTTCCGGAGCGGGGATCGCGAGCGGGTGGGCGAGATCGTCTCCGACAAGCAGCGCGCCGTCGCGCCCACGCGTGACACACACGTGCGCGGCGCCCCAGCGTTGGCGCAGCGTGGCGGCGCGCTCCGCGATCGCTGGCAGCCCGTTACCGGCGAGCTCGGGGACGAACGCGGCCGCCTCGCGCTCGTTTGGCGTCGCGAGCAGCACGCCAGGGGTCGGCGCCGGCCCGCGCGGATGTGGGTCCCAGGCGATCGGCGCATGCTCATCTGCGGCGGCCCGCTCAGCCAGGGCGGCGCGGATGCTGGCCTCGGCCGCGACGCCGCGGCCGTAGTCGGCGACGAGCAGTGCGGAGGCCCAGCCGATCGCGGCACGCGCGGCGGCGGTTGCGCGGCCGATCGACCCGGTCCCGCCCGCCCGACCGGATCCGAGGCCGCCACGATCGAGCCGCAGCAGCGGCTGGCCGGCGACAGTGCGCAGACGCACCTTCTCGGGCGTCGGGCCGTCAAGCCCGAGATCGACCAGCTCGACGCCCGCGGCCGCGATCAGCGCGGCCAGCTCGCGGCCGGGGTTGTCGCTCGCGAGCGCGGTCACGAGCGTGACGGGACGACCCTCCGCAGCAGCGAGCGCAGCTGCGAGCGCGGCGCCGCCCGGGCGCATCCGCGCGTGCTGCTCGTCGAGCACGGGCACGGGCGCGTCCGGCGCGAGCCGCTCGACGGTGCCCTCGACGTCGCGGTCGAGCAGCGCATCGCCGATCACGACAAGCGGGGCGTCGCTCACCGTGCCGCCCTCCGGCGCAACGTCGCCTGCGAACGGCGGCGCGCGGGCGTGTGCGCACGCGCCGCCTTGCGGGCAGCGGGCTCGCGCAGCGCGAGCTCGCGATCGACCGCGCCGCACAGCACGTGCAGCGCGACGAGCTGCAGCTCCTGCGTCGTGGCGGCGTCGGCGCTGCGCATCCGCAGCACGTCGTCGGACACGTCGGCGAGCGGGCTCGGCTCGCTGCCGGTCAGCGCCCACGTCGCGATCCCGAGCGCGTTCGCGGCCTCGACCGCGCGCACGACGTTCGGGCTGCGGCCGGAGGTGCTGAGCGCGATCAGCACGTCGCCGGGGCGGCCATGCGCGCGGACCTGTCGGGCGAACGCCTCCTCCGCGCCGTAGTCGTTCGCGATCGCGGTGAGGCTGGAGGTGTCGCCGTGCAGGCAGATCGCCGACAGCGGTTGGCGCTCGGTGCGATAGCGGCCGACGAGCTCGGCCGTCAGATGCTGCGCCTGCGCCGCCGAACCACCGTTGCCAACGGCCAGCAGGCGCCCGCCGGCGGCGAGCACGTCGGCGAGCCGCTCGCCCCATGCTTCGAGCCGCTCGACGTCCGCCTCAAGCTCGGCGAGCGCTTCGCGCAGACTCGCGAGATGGTCGACGCCGCGCGGGACAAGCGCGAAACGGCGCGCCTCGTGCGAGGCGCTGGCGCTTGCGCGCAGCGGGTCCCCCGCCGTCCGCCGCCGCGGGCGTTCCGCAACACGCGCGTAGACGTCGAGCGTGGCGGCGGCGATCCGCGGCCAGCCGTAGCGGCGGCGGACGCGCTCGACGCCGGCGCTGCCATAGACGGAGCGCCGTTCGGGGTCCGCAAGCAGCGGCGCGAGCGCCTCGGCGAGGCGGTCCGGATCGCGCGGCGGGACGTGGATCCCGGTGACGCCGTCGACGATCGAGTCGATCATGCCGCCGACGGCCGAGGCGACGACCGGCGTGCCGCACGCCATCGCCTCCAGCGGGACGATCCCGAACGGCTCGTACCACGGCACGCACACGACCGCGTCAGCCGAGCGCAGCAGCGCCGCGACGTCGTCGCGATCCATGCGCCCGCGCAGATCGACGCGGTCGGCGACGCCGCACTCGTGCGCGAGCGCGCGCAGGCGGCGCGCCTCCGGGTCGCGGTCGAGCTGATGGCGCGGTGGGCCGCCCGCAACGACCAGCTCGGTGCCAGGCATGGACGCGAGTGCCGAGATCGCGTTGCCGACGCCCTTGCGCGCGACAAGCCGACCGACGCAGACAAGCCGCTTGAGGCCGGGCCGCCGCCTCGCGCGGCGGCCGTCTGGCGTGAAGAGGTCGAGGTCGACGCCGCACGGAACGACCGTCAGCCGTCCGCGCGCGCCGCCCATCCGCACGAGCTCGAACAGCTCGTCGCTGCAGGTCGCGACGACGTGGTCGGCGCGCCGCAGGAGCTCCCGCTCGATGCCGATCCGTTCCGCGGGGCTCGTGTCCAGCTCGCCCTGGTAGCGGCGCTTGACGACGCCGAGCGCGTGGAACGTGTGCACGACCGGAATCCCCAGTTCGCGCGCCGCCATCAGCGCCGCATGGCCGGACATCCAGAAGTGCGCGTGGACGACGTCGGGCCGGTCCTCGCGCCACTGCGCGGCGAGATCGGCGGCGAACGCGTCCATGTGCGGCAGCAGCTCGTCCTTCGGGATCGGCGCCGCCGGCCCGGCCGGCACGTGGTCGACGACCGCGCCGCGGGCGAGCCGCACGCGCTGCGGCAGGCGCGGGTCGTCGCGGCGCGTGTGGACGGTCACGTGCGCGCCCTGGCGCCCCATCTCCGTCGCGAGCGCCGCGACGTGCACGTTCTGCCCGCCGGCGTCGACGCCGCCGAGCGCAGCCAGCGGGCTGGCGTGCTCCGAGACCATCGCGACCTTCATGCGACTCTTCCTGGCGTGGTGGGGGATTGAGCCGCGGGGGTCGGGCGGCGGGACGGGGTGGCGACCTTGGGGTGGGGACGCCGGCCATGTGGCCGGCGGAGCCGGGCCCCCTGGCCGTCTCGACGGTGCTCGGCGATGACCTGCGCGAGCAGCACGTCCCAGTCGGCGAGGAAGCGCTCCAGGCCGTAGCGCTTCAGCGCGGCGGCGCGTGCTCGCTCGCCGGCCGTGCGAGCGTGCTCCGGCTCCTCGACGAAGTGGCGCAATGCGTCGGCGAGGTGGTCCACGCGCGTGGAGATCGTGCCGGCCTCCGGCGGGATCGCCTCGCTGGCCTCGGTCGTCGCGAGCGCGACGACGGGCATGCCGAGGTGCATCGCCTCGAGCAGCGACAGGCCGAGCGAGGTCCAGCGGATCGGATGCAGGTAGACGCGGCGTTTGGCGAGCTCGTCGTGCATGCGCGCCTGCGGGATGTCGCCGTGGCCGCCGAGCGACTCGGCGTCGATCCCGAACAGGTCGAGCGGCGCGGCGGACGCGAAGCGCAGCAGCAGATCCGTGCCGGTGACGCGGCCGCGGCGGCGCGCCTCGTTGATCACGACGGCGGCCCGCGGCAGCTCGCCCGTGTAGCGGTAACCGGGGTCGGGGATCCCATGCTCGATCACGCGCGTCGGCGTCGCGCCGGCGTCCCAGAAGAGCTGGTTGAAGTGCGTGACGTGGACGAGCGTAAGGTCGGGGCGGTCGGCGGCCGGGTGGCGCATGTCGGCGATGCGGCCCTGTGGTGCGTTGTGCTCGACGTAGATCGCGGGCAGGTCTTTGCCGGGTCGGCGGCCGCCGAGCCAGCGTTCGGCGAGGCCGCGCCTCTGCAGCTCCTCGGGGCGTTGCAGGATCACGACGTCGACGTCGGCGTTGGTGGCCTCCTCTGGCGTCACCTCGATGGCGTTGTTGGGCCACGTGTACGTCTGCGCGCGGCCGCGGCCGTCGGGGCCTCGGTCGGGGAGGACGGGTATGAGGACTTGGTGGTTGCCTTGGACGAAGGCTGTGGTCCAGCTGCCGTGGACGTGCCAGAGGAGGATGTTCATGCGGCTGCGGTCTCCTGGGGCTTGCGCTCGGGGGCTGCTGCGGGCTCGTGCTTGGGCTCGAACGGGGCTGCGGGCGGGTCCTGTCCGCTCCGGGCGCGCGCACACCCGCCTTCGGCGGTCGCACGTGCGTCCTCACGGCCACCCGCCCGATCGGCGAGGTGGTGGACGGCGTCGACCACGGCGCTCAGCGGCAGGTCGTCGATGCAGGGGTGGCCGGGGATCGGGCAGGTGTGGGCGCGGCAGCCGGCGCACGGGACCGTCTTGTTGAGGATTGCGTGTGGGACTTGCCAGGGGCGCCAGCGCTTTGCTGGGACGGTCGGGGCGTAGAGCGAGACGACGGGGGTGCTGACGGCTGCTGCGAGGTGCGCGGGACCGGTGTTGCCGACGACGACCGTGGTTGCGCCGTCGAGCACGGCGGCGAGCTGGTCGAGGTTGGTGGTGCCGCCGAGGTCGCGCGCGTGGTCGCCGGCGACGTAGGCGGTCAGGTCTTGCTCGCTTGGGGCGCCCGTGACGGCGACGTTCCAACCGGTGTTGGCGAGCGCGGCGACGAGCTCTTTGTTGCGCTCCGCCGCCCATGCGCGGGCGGGGACTGAGGAGCCTGGGTGGACGACGACGTACGGCTCGTCATACGGGAGCTCCGCCGGACTATGCAGCACGCGGAGATCGCCGTTGTCGTCGGGTGCGGGCTCGTGCCCCATCGCGCGCATCAGCGAGAGCGAGCGCTCGACCTCGTGCGCGTCATCGCTGATGCGGTGGCGAACGTCGAGCAGGGAGCCGGGGTAGTCCTCGCTGGTTGCGCCGATGCGGGGGATCCCGGCGAGCCGCAGCAGCAGCGCGAGCGGCAGCGGGCTTTGGTGGAACGAGGTGAGGATCGCTGCCTCGTCGATTACGCGGCGCGCGAGCTCCAGCAGCAGCCGTTGCGTTGGGCCGTTTTCGAACGGTGTTGGCTCGGGGTCGATCCACTCGGCGCGGTGGACGAGGATGTCGTCGACGTCGGGCAGCAGCGTCGCCGCCTGGAATCCGCGTGGCCCGCACAGCAGCGTGAGCCGCTCGGCGTCACGCTTGGCGGCGCGGATCGCCGGGCCGGCGAGCAGCACGTCGCCGTCGTTGTCGAGGCGGGCGACGAGGATGTGCGTCATGCGGCGGCCTCCGGGGTGGGCGCGGAGCGGGCGGCCGGGAGAGGCGCGGTCGGTGGTGTGCGGCCGCCGAGGGCGAGCTCGATCGCCGCCGACAGGTCGGGTGCGACCGCCGGTGCTGCCGCGACCTCCTGCGGGCGTGTGCGCGGGGTCGGGACCAGGATCGCGCGCGCGCCGGCCGCGTGCGCGGCCTCGATGTCGGCGCCGATGTCGCCGATCACGACGCAGCGCTCGGGCGGGATGCCGAGCCGCTCGGCTGCCTTGCGTACGAGCCCGGGCGCCGGCTTGCGGCAGTCGCAGCCGTCCTCCGGCGCGTGCGGGCAGAACAGCCACGCGTCGAGCGGGCCGAGCAGCGTGTCGACCTTCGCGTTGACCGCACGCACCTGCGCCTCCGTCAGCAGCCCGCGCCCGATCCCGCTCTGGTTGCTGATGACGGCCGCCGGAATGCCGGCGTCGCGCAGGCGCTTGAGCGCCTCGCGCGCGCCTGGCATCGGCTCGACCTTCGCCGGGTCGCCGTTGTAGGGGACGTCGCGGATGAGCGTGTCGTCGCGGTCGAGCAGGACGGCGGCGGGGCGACCCCGCACCGCACCCCGCAGTGCTCGCACGCGGGCGCGGCCGCGCAGCCGCTGCGCGACCGCGACGAATGGCATCGCCACGCTGGTGGCGACGATCGTGGCGAGCTCTCGCAGCGTTCGCGGCCCGCTGCCGACCCGTGCCGCCGCAAGCTCCGCCGTGCCGGCTGCCCACAGCGCACCGGCTACCGCGGCAGCCCTCGGTCGCCTGGCAGTCCAGGCTACGAGGGAGAGGAGAGCGGCGGCGGCGGTCGCTGTGTGACGCAGGAGGCGGCCCGGCGGCGCGCCGGCTTTGGCACGCCAGTCCTCGCCGTGGAGCGCTCGCATCAGCGCGTCGTCGGCGTTGCCGGCCTGCGCTCTCAGGCTGATCCATGGGCTCGCTCTGCCGACGGGGTGAACGATCGTGCGCCGACCGCGCGTGATCGTCCACCCGGCGTCGGTCATCCGCAGGCCGAGGTCCGCGTCCTCGCGGTAGTTCCGTCGGAACCGCTCGTCGAACCCGCCGACCTGCGCGAGCGCGTCGCGGCGGTACGCCATGTCGGCGGTCGCCCATCTCGCGCGCTCGAGCCCAGCCACGTTGCGCTCCCAATCCGTCGGCCGGCGGTCGCGCGGGAGCGGCACGACGATCCGGCCCTGCACGCCGCCCACGTGCGGGCCGGCCGCCGCGAGGTCCGCCGCGAGGGCGGTGGTCCACCCCTTCGGCGGCACGACGTCGTCATCGAGGAACGCGATCCACTCCGCCTCGCTCGCCCTCCACCCCACGTTGCGCGCCGCCGCCGGGCCGCGGCCGCCGCTGCGCAGGACCGTCACCCGGTCGAGCAGTGCGGATCTGACCACCGTATGCGCGGTCAAACCCGCAGTGCTCCGTGTGGGGCGGTCGTCGACGAGCCAGATGCGCTCGGGGAGCGGGTTTGGTTGCGCAGCAAGCGCGGCGAGCAGACGGGCGAGGGACGGGCGGCCGACCGTCGGAATGACGACGTCATAGCGCGGCGCGCGCAGGAGCTGGGCGGTGGGGGCGGTCATACGAGCGCCGGCGTTGGCTCGAAGGTCCGCTCGACGCGGGCGCTCGGACGCCGTCGCCGCACGACGAACGGGCCGATCGCGAGCAGATCGATCGGGGCGGAGCCGAAGCACTCGAGCGCGTCGCGCGGGTCGTCGGCCATCGGGCGGCCGGCCGTGTTGAGCGACGTGTTCACGACGACCGGCACGCCGGTGCGTGCATCGAACTCCTCAAGCACGCGCGCCATCAGCGGCTCGTCGTCGGCCGAGACCGTCTGGATGCGGGCCGACCCGTCGACGTGCACGACGGCCGGGATCCGCTCCCGCCACTCCGGGGCCACGGCGTGCGTGAACAGCATGTGCGGCGACGGCAGCCGGCCGCGGAAGACCTCCGCCGCCCGCTCCTCAAGCACCATCGGCGCGACCGGGCGGAACTGCTCGCGCCCCTTCACCTCGTTCAGGCGCTCCGTGTTGTCCGCACGGCGCGGATCGGCCAGCAGCGAGCGGTGGCCGAGCGCGCGCGGGCCGAACTCGGAGCGGCCCTGGAACCAGGCGACGATGCCGTCCTGCGCCAGCTCGTCCGCGACGACTGCGGCGATGTCGTCGACGCGCTCGAAGGCGACGCCGGCACCGCTGAGCCAGTGGCCGAGCTCCTCCTCAGACCAGCTCCGCCCCAGCGCGGCGGTGTGCATGGGTCGCGTGCGGTCGCCCAACTGCGAAGCAACGTGGAGCGCCGCACCCAAGGCGGTCCCGGCATCGCCGGCCGCCGGCTGCACCCACACCTCGTCGAACGGGCCCTCCGCATACAGCCGCGCATTCGCGACGCAGTTCAATGCCACCCCGCCGGCGAGCGCGAGCCGCTGCTCGCCCGTCTGCGCCTGCAGCCACGAGGCCAGCTCCAGCAGCATCTCCTCCACGCGCTGCTGCACGCTTGCGGCAAGGTCGGCGTCGGCATCCGGTCCGAACGCGCGCCAGTCGGGCGACCGCGCGTGGAAGCCGCCGTCGCCGGTCGTGTACATCACAGCGCGCAGCGCCTCCACGAAGCGCGGCCGCCCGTAGGAGGCCAGCGCCATCACCTTGTACTCGTCGCTCGCGCGGCGGAAGCCGAGGTGCGCCGTCAGCTCCTCGTAGACGAGCCCGAGCGAGTGCGGCAGCCGCTGCGCCGCCAGCACCTCCAACCTGCCGCCTCGCACATGTCCGGCGAGGTGCGAGGCCGACTCGCCGCGGCCGTCGAGCACGAGCGTCGCGCAGGTGCGCCAGCCGGCGGCGGCGTACGCGGAGGCGGCGTGCGCGACGTGGTGCGGGACGAACCGGACCACGTCTTGGTCGAGCCCCGGCAGCGCCGTCTGCAGAAAGCGCGGCGCGCGCTCGACGTAGAGCGTGCGCAAGCCCTCCCACAGCTCGTCGAGCACGTCGGTCGTCGGCGGCGCGAGCGACGGGTCGTAGGAGTAGGCGACGGCGTCCAGCTCAGCCGGCGTCAGGCCGGCGTGCTCCAGGCACCAGCGCGCCGCCTGCTCCGGCAGCTCCCACGTCGAGAAGGCAACCGGCGGCTTGCCGTGCTTGCGGCGGTTGAAGCGCTCCTCCTCGGCGGCGGCGACGATCTCGCCGTCAACGACAAGTGCGGCCGCAGGGTCGTGGAAGACGGCGTTGACGCCCAGCACCTTCACCGCATGGCTCCTTCCTCGGGGGGCGACCGGCGATCGCCTCGAGAGGCCCCGGCACTACCCCGAGGAGTAGTGGACAAACAAGTGCTTCCCAAGAAGCGCTTCCCGCTTACCCAGGCTGGCTGGTCCCGGCGCGTTCCCGCTGAGAAGCGTCCGAAGCGGGTACAGGCGCACGCTTTCGCCCGCGCTCCAGATGCCGCAGCGCCGCCTCCACCGCCGCCGGATGCGGGCGGCGCTCGCGCACAATCCACGGCAGCCCGCGCAGCGCGGCGCCGCCGCCGCGCAGTGCCTGCCAACTGGCGCCGCCGTCCTTGAGCGCGCGCAGCGTCGCCGCTGGCAGGCGCCGCGCCGGTCGTCGCAGCCACGCCGACCACACGTCGTTGCGCACGACATCGGCGATGCGCTCGGCGCGTCGTCCCGGGCTGGCCGGCGGCGGCCAGTGGCGCACGACGAGCCGCTCGTCGTAGCGGACGAGCCAGTCCGCCGCCACGAGGTCGCCGGCAAGCAGCCGCTCCTCGCCGCCGATCCCGTAGCGCGCGTCGAAGCCGCCGACTTGCAGGAACGCTGTGCGCCGCACGACCGCTCCGCAGGCGACGAAACCGAGCACCGGCACGCCCGGAACCGCGCTGCCGCCGGCGTCCGCCAACGGGCTGGCGGCCATCGCTGTACACGTCGGATCGAGCCGGCGCTGCGGGCCGACGAGCACACGCGCCGCCAGCAGCCCGAGCTGCCGATGCGCCGCGAGCAGGCCCGCTGCACGCGTCAGCGCGCCCGGCTCCCACCACGAGTCGTCGTCGGCGAACGCGACGCACGGCGTCGCGAGCGCGCGCACCGCCGCATTGCGCGCGGCGGCGCCGCGGTTCTCCTCCAGCGCCAGCACGTCCACGTCCGGATGGCGGGCACGCACCGCGTCCGCCGTGCCATCGCTGGAGGCGTTGTCGACGACGAGCAGCTGCGGCCGTTCGGGCAGCGCGCGCAGGCGCACGAGCGTCGCCAGCAGCTGCTCGCGGCGGTTGCGCGTGATGATCGCGACCGCGACCTGCGGCATCTCCGCGCGGTACCCCGCGCACGTCCGCGCAAACGGCGCGCGTCCGTCGACGGCCGTGCATCGGGGGGTTGCCCTCCCCGCGCTGCGGGGTAAATCCCTAGGGTCGATGGGAATGGTTGAGGGACCACCGGCCGCACGGCGCACCGTTCGCCTGCTTGATTACGATCCGGAACTTGGTGCGACGTTGCGTCCTGAACGGCTGGCGGACGCGCAGGCGAGTGCACAGGCGACGCTTGTCGAAGTCGACCGGGGCGCGCGCGACGCTGCGGAGCTGACGGGCGGCCACGAGGCTGCCTACGGCGTGTTGCTGCTCAACGGGCTCGCGAACCGCACGGTCGTGCTCGACCGTGTCGTCTCGGCGCAGCTGCTTGGCCGCGGGGACCTCGTGCGCGTCGGGAGCGACGGTGAAGAAGCGCTCGTTCCGACGGCGATCCGTTGGATAGTGCTCGAGCCGCTGACGGCGGCGCTGCTTGACGAGCGCTTCCTGCTGACCGTGCGCCGCTGGCCGGAGATCGTGGCCGCCCTCTTCCAGCGACTCGCCGCACAAGAGGAGCGGCGCGACATCCACCGTGCGCTCTCTCAGCTGCCGCGCGTGGAGGACCGCATCCACGCGCTGCTATGGCTGCTCGCCGAGCGCTGGGGCCGCATGACGGGCCAGGGCGTCATCCTGCGCCTGCGCCTCACGCACGAGCTGATCGGCCAGCTTGTCGGCGCAAAGCGGCCGACCATCAGCCTGGCGCTCAAGCAGCTCGAGGAGCGCGGCGCCGTCCACCGCCGCGCCGACGGCAGCTGGCTGCTCAAGCAGGCATGGACCTTGCCGCCACAGGCGGACCTCGGCGCGACGTTCGACGGAGCCGGGCTCGTCCACGACAACGAGCCGCCAAGAGGGCACCGGACGGCGTTCAGTCGATGAATTCAAACAGCGGGCCGAGCGCCGCCGACGCGCCCACAGCGGCGATCCCGCGTCGGCGTGGTCGCCCCCCGAGCGCTCGTTCCAGTTTACGGTTTGCCTTTTTGGCCATCGGGAAAAGTGGGAAGCGGCGACGGCCCCCTCCAAGATCGACCCCCCACGATCCCGGGATCGCCTGATACCCCGGCCCTTCGGTTCCCTTCGCCGAAGGGCCGGGGTCCCCCTCGCCAGCGGGGCTGCCATGGGAGTACGCTCATGCGGCCACTGACGAGGGAGACAGCGCAGGAATGAGTGAACCGCAGGGCTTTGACGCCGGCGAACTGTTCGAGATGGTCGAGCGCCACAACGGCACGGCGACCGTCGTCGCACTGAGCGGAGAGCTTGACTTCGGGACGGTCGGGCAGGTGCAGGCGCGTCTCGCCGAGCTGCGTGACGAGGGCGCGCCGACGCTGCTCGACCTCGACGGCCTGACGTTCATGGACTCGACCGGGATCCGACTCGTGCTGACGGCCTGCGAGGACGCACAGCGGTTGAACTGGAGCTTCCGCGTCACGCGTGGCTCGGAGCGCGTGCAGCGCGTGTTCGAGGCAGCGCGGGTGATCGACCGCCTGCCCTACGACGACCCCGCGGCTGGATGAGCCGACGCGGCGCATGAACCGCCGCACGCTCCCGCGCGACCCAAGCGCCGCCGCGCTCGCGCGCCGCGCCGTGGAGGCGGAGGCGGCGACCTTGAGCACCGAGCAGCTCGACGTCGCGCGCCTGCTCGTGTCCGAGCTCGTGACGAACGCGGTGCGTCACGGCGCCGGCGACGAGGTCACGTTGGCGCTGGAGGTCGACGACGCCCGCGCGCGCTTCGAGGTCCACGACGCGGGCGGCCAGCGCCCGGCGCGGCGCGAGGCGCGCGGCTCCGAGGGCGGCTATGGCCTCAACCTCGTCGCGACGCTCGCCGCGCGCTGGGGCGCCGACCCGGACGCCGGTGTGTGGTTCGAGCTCGATCGCACCGACGGCGCCGCGGCGCCGCGCATCGCCGACGCGATCGGCGGCCAGCTCGCGACGGTGCTCGACGGGCTCGCCGAGGCGGTAACGATCTCGGACGCGGACGGCCGCACCGTCTACGCCAACGAGGTCGCCGCGCGACTGCTGCGGCTGACGCCGACGGAGCGGGCTAGCGGCGCTTCCGGCGCCGAGCTGATGAGCCGCTTCGACGTCTACGACGAGACGGGGACGCCCGTTCGCCTCGAGGATCTGCCCGGCTCGCGCGTGCGCGCGGGCGAGCTCAACCCAGCTCCGCTGCTCGTGCGCAACGTCGTGAAGGCGACCGGCGAGGAGCGCTGGCTGCTGAACAAGACGACCGCGATCCGCGGCGCGGATGGCCGCGTCACGGGCGTCGTCAACGTGATCGAGGACGTGACGCAGGCCAAGCGCGCCGAGTTGGCGCAGCGGCTGCTGGCCGAGGCGAGCGACGCACTCGCCTCGTCGCTCGATTACGAGAGCACGCTCCAGCAGATCGCGGAGGTCGCCGTGCCGAGCTTCGCCGACTGGTGCGGCCTCGACGTACCGGGTCCGGGTGGGTTTGCGCAGCTGCTCGCGATCGCCCATCGCGATCCCGCCAAGGTCGCGCTCGCGAGACGGATGCGCGCTCGCTACCCGGTCTCGCTGCAGCGCCGGGAGGGGATCGCCGCGGTGATGCGCGGCGAGCCGTACTTCGTCCGCACCGAGATCAGCGACGAGGAGCTGCGCGAGTACGCGCAGGATGACCAGCATTTCGAGATGCTGCGCGAGCTGGGCATGGCGTCGACCGTGGTCGTGCCGCTTGCGGCCGGCGGGCAGACGCTGGGAACGCTCATCCTCACGCGCTCGACCCGTGGGCGCCCGTTCGATGAGGCGGACGTCGAGCTTGCCAGCGAGCTCGGCCGGCGCGCCGGCACAGCAGTGCTGAACGCGCGCGCCTACACCGAGCGCACAGCGATCGCGGCGACGCTGCAGCGCGGCCTGCGGCCGCCCGAGCTGCTCGCGCCGCCCGGCTTCGCAGTCGCCTCCCACTACGACGCGGCCGGCGCCTTCAACGAGGTCGGCGGCGACTTCTACGACGCCTTCGCGACGCCGGACGGCTGGATGCTCGTGATGGGCGACGTCGCCGGGCACGGCGCCGAGGCGGCCGCGCTGACCGCGCTCGCGCGCTACACGCTGCGCAGCGCGGGCCAGCTGACGCGCGACCCGGCGCGAGCGATGCAGCAGCTGAACGGAACGCTGCGCGACCTGCCGCAGCTGTCGCTGTGCACCGCTGTCTGCGCGCATGTGCGGATCGCGCGCGCGGGCGGCGCGGCGCTGGTGACGCTCGCCAACTGCGGCCACCCGCGACCGTTGCTCGTGCGCGACGGCACGCTCGAAGAGCTCGGCTGCGTCGGCCCGATGGCGGGTGCGTTTGACGATGGCGCGTGGGGCTGCACCGAGGTTGCGCTGCAGGCGGGCGACACGCTCGTGCTCTACACCGATGGCGTGCTCGACACGGTCGGAGTCGAGGATCGCTTCGGCGAGGCGCGGCTGCGCGCAGCGCTCGCCGGAGCTGAGACAGCCGAACCGGCGGCGCTGGTGGGGGCGCTCGCGAGCGCACTTGAGGCGTTCCGCCACGGTCCCCACCGCGACGACATCGCGATCGTCGCGGTCCACTTCACGGGCGTGCCGGCGGACGCGTACGAGGTCGCTGCAGCGGGAACGTAGGGTCGCGTGCCGCGCACGCGCCGCGTCGACTGCTCCGGACCTGGGATCGCCCGCCTGCGGCGCGGCCGCGGCTTCACGTACGTCGACGCGGACGGCACGCGCGTGGCGGACGAGGCGACGATCGACCGTGTTCGCGCGCTGGCGATCCCACCGGCGTGGAGAGAAGTGTGGATCTGCCGCAACCCGCGTGGACACATCCAGGCGACCAGAATCGACGCCGCCGGGCGCAAGCAGTGTCGGCCTGTTCCGCATCGGCGGCGAGGACTATGCAGCGCAGAACGAGACGTACGGCGTACTTGAAGGACGCCGCCGGAGGCGACTTCTCGGCGAAGGACTTCCCGCACCTGGAATGCGACTGCGCTGTGCGCCGTGGCGCTGGCGGTGCGAGCGCAGCGTGGCACCTCGCGGACATCGCGCAGGCGGCTTGTGAAGGCGGCTGTGGAGGAGGTCGCGACGTTCCTCGGCAACACGCCGGCCGTCGCGCGCGGCTCCTACATCGACCCCGCGTGATTGATCGCTTTGAAGATGGCTTGACGGTCGCCGCTGCGCTTGCGGCCGAGCACGAGGGGCTCGCAGAGGACGAGCCGGTGCCGGAGCAGAACGTGAGCGAGCGCATGCGCCGCGCCGTCCTCGACCTGATCGACGGCGACGATGACGCACCCGGGGTCGACGAGGTCGCGGCGCTGGCGGCGTAGGCCCGCTGTGCTCCTTGACGCTCCCCGTACCGACCCCTAAGGTCGGAGTCCAGCCCGATTCGTCGTCGAACCGTGGATGCCGGGGGGCAAGACAAACCAAGGGGGCACGGAAACCGTGAAGCGATACAGCAGAACGCTGGTTGTGCTTACCATCGCCATGGGCGTCGTCGTGGGAACCGCCACCGCGAGGACCCTTGAATTCAGCAGCCTGACATTCAGAGTCACTTGGGCCTCGCTGACGTTCGCCGGAGAAGTGATAAACATCAGGTGCCCGGTCACGTTTGAAGGAAGCCTCCACTCGAGGAACATGCTCAAGACGGCCGGCAGCCTAATCGGCTACGTCACCGCGGTGAGTGTGGACACGGCAGCCTGCGCCGGCGGGAGGGCGAGAGCCAACGGGGAAACCCTCCCGTGGCACGTGCGCTATAGGTCGTTCATCGGCACGCTACCGAACATAACGTCGATATCGGCCGACATCGTCGGTGCCACATTTGAAGTGGAAGCAGAAGGCTTCTGTGCATGGACACGCTTGAGGGGCACCGCCACCGGCCAGTTCAACCGCGAAGTCAGAGGTGCATTGACCGGGGTTGTCGCAAGCGGCTCGCTTCCGCGGGTGAGCGGCGGTTTCTGCCCAAATCCCACGCTGTCCGGCACCTCGTCGGCGCCGACGGTCCTAGGTACGACCACGAGGATCACTGTCACCCTAATCTAGGCACAGCAGACTATCCGCGGGGCCGCGGCTGACCCCGGGTGGCTCGCGGTCCGGCTCGGGCGGCTGGGGATCGTCGGGGATCTCGGGGCCGGTTGGGTCGGGCGAGGGGACGTTCGGCTCGCCCGGCTCGGGCTCGACTGGCGGCTCCGGGTCGGGCACCTCGGGCGCCGGCGGGGTCTCGGCCGGCTGCTCGGGCGGCGAGGGGTCCGGTGGAATGTCCGGTCCGCCGGGAGGCCCGGTCGGGGCCTCCGGCGTTCCGGGATTCGGAATCTCGAGCGTGACGGCCATGTCTACGGCTACTGGTTGGCCGGCGCGCCGCTGATGTCGGCGAGCGCCGAGCGTTCGTCGCGCGCGAGCGCGAGGTCGCCGATCGAGACGATGCCGACGGGGTGGTCGCCTTCCTCGACGACGGGGATGCGGCGGATGTGCCGCTCGCGCATCAGCTGCACGGCGCGGTCGACGTCGTCTTCGGGCCTGAGCGCCTGTATGTTGGCGCTGCAGATCTCCTGCACCTCGACCTGTCTGGGATCGCGCCCTTCTGCGATCGCGCGCACGACGATGTCGCGGTCGGTCAGCAGGCCTCTGAGATGGCCGTCCTCAGTCACGAGGATCGCGCCGCTCTCGACCTCACGCATTCTCCTCGCCGCGTCAGCGGCGCTGGCATGCGGGTCCACGCACACGGGATCCGGCGTCATGACGTCCTTGATCGCCTTCGCCATCGCTTCGCTCCTTCGCTCGGGGTCATCCCGGAGCTACCCCGCGCGGGGTCGGCGAAACGGCGGTGTGCCGGTGCGCGGACGCGCGCCAGGAGCGCGGCGTCAGCGCGCGTCCAGCAGCCCTGCGACCGCGCGCAGGTCGGCGACGAAGGCGGCGTAGGCATCGCGCCGCGCTGCCTCGTCAGGCGCGCGCAGCAGCGACGAGGGGTGGACGGTCGCGAGCACGTGCTCGGCGAGCGGGGAGTCGAGCGAGCGGCCGCGATCCTGCGTGACCTTCACGTGACGACCGATCAGCGCCTGTGCCGCG
>Ga0070705_100000575_pt1 | contig 21304 bp, 18 predicted proteins | sample KBSK5253metaG_FD_65455 | JGI IMG/M metagenome (GOLD analysis project Ga0070705, IMG submission 65455) | Corn, switchgrass and miscanthus rhizosphere microbial communities from Kellogg Biological Station, Michigan, USA - KBS K5-25-3 metaG | ecosystem: Host-associated > Plants > Roots >... | reverse complement strand
GGAATCGGCGATCACCCAGGGCTCGCCGACTCGCCCTGGGCTACATGCTGTCGCCCGCTACGCGGGCTTTGGAGGAATCGGCGATCACCCAGGGCTCGCCGACTCGCCCTGGGCTACATGGTGTCGCCCGCTACGCGGGCTTTGGAGGAATCGGCGATCACCCAGGGCTCGCCGACTCGCCTTGGGCTACATGCTGTCGCCCGCTGCGCGGGCTTTGTGTCGCCCGCTGCGCGGGCTTTGGAGGAATCGGCGATCACCCAGGGCTCGCGGACTCCGCCCTGGGCTACATGCTGTCGCCCGCTACGCGGGCTTTGGAGGAATCGGCGATCACCCAGGGCTCGCCGACTCGCCTTGGGCTACATGCCGTCGCCCGCTACGCGGGCTTTGTGTCGCCCGCTACGCGGGCTTTGGTGGCATCGGCGATCACCCCAGGGCTCGCGGACTCGCCCTGGGCTACATGCTGTCGCCCGCTACGCGGGTTTGTCTCACGCGCGAGAAAATTTTAATTATTGACTCGGGTATTGGTGGGTGTTAGAAATGGCCCGTCGCGAAAATATCATCTGATATTTGAGAAGATGTAGAGACTTGATCCCGACTCGGGATCGCTTTAACCCCTCGGCGCCCGCCCCTCGAAACGTCTCGCAGCTTCTCGTCCCCCATAAACACTGCCCCTCCCAATCGATCTCCGATGGCGAGCGTCATCGAGAAATCGGCTACGAGAACCTTCCCGGGGGAATCACATGATGCTAGGGAAAAAGAAGAAGAGCGTCGTCGGACTCGATATCGGTTCCAGCGCTTTGAAGGCCGTCGAGCTCAAACTTACCCGCAACGGTTTCGAACTGGTCCACATCGCACATCAAAATCTTCAATCCGACACCATCGTAGACGGGCACATCATCGACCTCAATCACGTCAGCGATTCGATCAGTCGAATCTGGAACGAACAGAACATCAAGACCGACCAGATCGCAACTTCTCTTTCGGGTCACGCAGTCATCGTGAAAAAGATTCTGCTTCCCTCGATGCCCGAAGAGGAACTCGACGAGCAGATTCACTGGGAAGCCGAGCAGTATATTCCATTCGACATCAACGACGTGAATCTGTACCACGAGATCACGGGTCACGATGCGACCGGCCAGAACATGGACGTACTGCTGGTTGCCTGCAAGCGCGACAAGATCGCGCAGTTCACGCAGGTCATTTCGCAAGCCGGCAAGCAGGCGGTGATCGTCGACGTGGATGCGTTCGCTCTGCAGAACGCATACGAAGCGAACTATCATCCATCGGAGAATCAAACGGTCGCTCTGCTCGACATCGGCGCGTCGGTGATGACAATAAACATCGTTCGCGGCGCGACCTCGATATTCACCCGCGATATTTCCGCCGGTGGCAATCAATACACGGATCTTCTTCAAAAAGAGTTGAATCTTACTTTCGAGCAAGCCGAAGCCATCAAGCGCGGCGGCACGCTGGATGAACAGCCTTCGATGGATCAGGTTGGTCCCGCGATTCAAAGCGTGTCCGAAATGCTGGCGCTCGAGATTCAACGGACGCTCGACTTCTTCCGCGCAACCGCGGTTGACTCGCCCGCGATCGATCGGATGCTGATCGCCGGCGGCTCATCGAAGGTTTACGAGTTGACCGAGTATCTATCCGACAAATTCCAGATGCCGGTGGAGCGCTTCGATGCGTTCCGCTCGATAAAAGTGGATTCGAAGAAATTCGATGACGAATACCTGCGAGAGCTTTCACCGAACATGGCCGTCGCAGTCGGGCTGGCCGTGCGAGTCGCGGAGGTGCCGCAATGATCAGAGTCAATCTACTTGGAGGCACCGCCGAGCATCGCGTCGCGGTGCAGAAGACAAAGGTAGCCGCGCGGCGCGGACAGCAAATATTCATGCTTGCGGCGGCGCTTGCGGTTTTTGTTATTGCGATCGGCGTCGATCACCTGTGGACCAACAGCGCGCACGCCGCGGTTCAGGTTGAGCTCACTCGCGAAGAGGAAGAGGCGAAAAAACTCGAAGCCGACATCCAACGCAAGAACGAATTGGAAGCCGAGTTGAAGCAGCTCGACGAACGCATCAAGGTGATCAAGCAGCTTCGAGCCGAACAGAAGGGCCCGGTCGCGATGCTGTCGGCCATCAACGAACGCATGCCGGGCGGCCAGGCTGATTTCAAACTGGATACGATCGTGCAAAAGGGAACTCACCTTCAGATCGTCGGCACATCGCTCAGCCAGCAAGTCATCGCCGATTTCTCTCGTCAGTTGGAATTCTCGAACGGGCTGTTCACCGGCCTGATGCTGTCGATCGAAGGCAAAGAGGTAAAGGCCGACGATTTGTCCGACAGAGCCCTGAACAAAGAACCGGAGCCTGAAAAGAAGGATGCCGCTAAGAAGAACCCGGCGAAGGATGAGAAGAAACCCGAAGTGGATGATGTGGCCCGGGTGTTCCAGTTCACCATCGACTGCGACTATAACAAGCCACGAGCCGAGGCCGACAAACCAGCGCCTCAGAAGTAAGTGAAGGAGAGGAATCATGGCAGCGACAATGACCACCGTAGTGAAGGGTACCGAAGAGGGCGGCAACTTCTTCAGCCGGCTGGCGTGGTACTGGCAGATGGGCGTGCTCCTGCTGCTTTCAGGCCTGCTGATCTTTGCCGTCGACTATCTTTTATATAGCGACACCCGGGCAGACACGGTCAAGATCCAGGATAAGGTTCAACAGCTCAAGGCAAAGAATGCACAGGGCAGCATCATTCGACAGAATCTTCTGGCTACGGAAGAAACTCTGAAATCGAAGCGCGAAGAAATTGATCGGCTTCGCGATCTGCTTCCCGATCAGGTCGAGATATCGCGCGTCTATGACAACATCAAAGACTTCCTGCGCGAGCAGAAGCTCGAGTTGAAACGATTCGTGCACTTGAAGGCCGCTAACTCGGACTTCTATACCGCGCAGCCAATCCAGATCGAAGTGACCGGATCATACGACGCGCTTGGCCAGTTCTTCTCGCGTCTCGGTTTCTTTTCGCGCATCGTCAGTGTAACCGATGTTGAGATCAAGACCGCTGAAGATAACGCGCAGGAAATGGGACGCTCAATAAACGGAGCGTTCGTGGTGACCGCTTATTACATCGCCCCTGAAAACCTCGAGAAGTTGACAATGAAGAAGGCCGCCGCGCCGCCGCCCGTTCCAGGCACATCAGCGGCGCCGGCAAAGTAGCGGAGAGTGGAAGCCATGAATGCAAAAGCGATAAAGGGAATAATCATAAGTGGGCTTCTGGTCGTCTTCTCAGCCGTCTCGGTGACGGCCCAGGAAAAGGCGGACCAGACGGCGAAGAATGAAACGGCTCAGCCGGCCAAAACAGGTAAGGAATATCTCGGACCGACCGCCGACTCGATCCGTCCGTACCGGCCGTCGGGCCGCGACCCGTTCAAAAAAGCAATCAAGCCCAAAACCGCGCGCGGCAAGTCCCAGCAGGCACGACTTCTCGGTTTCCCGCCGCTCGATACGCGGCGCGCCGAGTTCCGGCAGAAAGTCGAGACCGCACACGCCCGCGATGGCGCCGAGCCCGATCCGGTCTCGCAATACCTTGTCAGCGAACTCGACATAACCGGAGTGTTTCGCGACGATCGAGGCCCTGGCGCATTCGTGAGAGCGCAGCCGACCGGCACAATGTTTTTTGTGCGCAACGGCGCCAAGCTTTATAACGGCGAGGTCGTGCGCATCGGCGGCGATTCATCCGACCCCGGCAGCGCCAAAGTGATGTTTCGCGAAGTGTCTTATATGGAAGTCAACGGAAAGCAGTCCCCACAAGAAAAAGTCGTCACGAAGACGGCCGCTGACAAGAAGTGACGCCTTGTGTTCAGAATGGTTCACACTATAATCACAGCACAAACGCAGCGCCGCTCACTTGCGAGTCAGAAGATTTACTCAAACGCGATCGGCGAAAAAGAAAAAGAGGATCGCGTCCGTTACAGCTTGTAAATGAAGAGGGGAGATAACGCTATGATGGCCAGGAGATTTGTCACGGCACTTGCGCTGGTTGCTTTAGTGAGCAACTTGAGCGTGTTTGCGGGAACGAGTGCTCGCGCGGAAGCGCAAGCATTCGCGTTGGTGTCGCTGAAACACGAGACTGTAGGATCGCTCACGCGAATCCTTATCGAGTCCAGCGCGCCACCCCTCTACACCGTCTTTAGACCGACCGATCGATTGATCGTTGTCGATTTGCCCGGCGGCGAGGCGTCGCGCCTTGCTTCCGAATACAGCGTCAAGGACACGTTGGTCGATTCGATCGCGGTGCGACAGTCACGTACTGTCGTAGGCTCGACTGGCCGCGCAGTCGCCAGGATCGAAGTCAGCGTTAGAGCCGATGTTCGTGACCGCTCGTCCATCGACGGCAATACGTTGGTGCTCGAGATTTCGCCCGACGCCAAAGCGGCCGCCAAACCCGCCAGCGATTCCGGCGAACCCGCAAGCGCCAAGCGAGTGATCCAGCCCGCGACCCCAGGAGTGTCGGTGTATTCGGCGCCAGTCGCGGTCAAGAACGCGGCGCCCGCTCCTGAAAAAGTTGTCCCGCAACCTCGCGACCTTAAGCCGGCCACGCTGATAAGCGCGGTCCGTTCCGAAGCAATCGACGGCGGAGTGCGGATTGTGGTCGACACCAACGGCACGGCGCAGTTCAAAGATTTCGTGTTGCCGGGTCCCTGGCGCGTCGTAGTCGATATCACCGGAGTGCGCTCAGCATTCGGCAACAGGACTACCGAGGTCGGCACCGGTTCCGTCGAGCGCTTACGAGTGGGACAGCCGAGCGCGAATGTGGTTCGCATCGTCCTCGACACTAAATTAAAAGTAGCTTATCGCGTTGTCCGCGAAGGAGCGTCACTGGTTATCACCGTTGGCGGAAACGGTACTTCAGAGGAAAGAAACGCCAAGCCCAATCTTGATGTGAAAGCCCAGCAAGAAATCAAGCCCGGGCAGGACGCGCTATCAAAGACATCGGCGACCGCGAAGGATGCCGCGCAGCCCGTGCAAAAGCGCGAAGTAAAGGTCGCCGGCGAACGAATCGAGAACAAGAACAACGATTCGAAGCCTGTTGCTCAGCAAGCGAAGGAAACAATAACTGCTTCCAATCTGATTGCACAGAACACTCAGTCTTCGGGCCAGCGCGTCACTCCGCAGCCCAATCGTTCCTTGCCGCTGCCCACGCAGCAACAGCCTGCGCCGCAATCGGGTTCCCCGAAGTCCGTCGCCCAGCCTTCAGCACCCTCGACCACGCGAAGCGTGATGGATGTTCAACGGCCAGGCGCGGCGAACGCTCAATCGCAGATGCAGAAGCGATCGGAGCTTGCGTTTTGTGATGCCGGATACGTCGGCGGATTGATAAGTTTCGATCTGCGCGCAGGCGTCGATCTCCGCGATATGCTGCGATTCATCTCGCAGCAATACGGCGTGAACTTTATCGTCGACAAGTCGGTCGCTGCGGTCCCGGTTGATATCCGTGTGACCGATCTTCCCTGGAACCAGGTTATGGAATCGGTGCTTCGAGCGAATCGTCTTGGAGCGGTCTGCGAGAGCAACGGCCGCATGATCAGGATCGCCACGCTCGGGGCAGTGAAGGAAGAAGAGGAGCAGCAGCGAGCAATACTGGAAGAAAAAGCCAAGCAGGTCCCGCTGGTCACCAAGATCATTCACCTCAAATACGCGCGTGCTGCCGGACAACTCGGAAGCACCGGCGCCGGCGCGTCCGGACGGAGTTCCGGTGGTGGCGGTGGAGGCGGCGGCTCGTCTTCAGGTGGCGGCGGTGCAGCCGGCACCGGCTCGCTGATGAACATCGTCAACAGCCGATTGAGTTCCCGCGGCCGCATCGAGATCGACACGCGGACCAACAGCCTGATCATCACCGATCTGCCCGAGTATACCCAGGTGGTCGAAGACATGATCTCCAAACTCGATCGGCCTGAGCCTCAGGTCGAGATCGAGGCCCGCATCGTGATTGCGAATCGCAACTTCCTTCGCGACATCGGAAGCGAACTTGCGGGCGGTGCGCTTGGTCGAAATGGACGCGCCGGAATATTTGAAACGACGCCGGCGCAATTCAGCGGTGGCGGACTGTCCCCGGGTGGCGCTGGTGCAGGCGGCTCGAGCGGTTCGAGCGGGGGTACCGGGTCAAGCGGCACTACCACAAAAGGATTGGGCCCGAACCTTCTGGGACCGTTTGCCGATACCTCGCTTAGAGCAGGCGTTGCCAACACCGTGCTCAGCCTCACAACCGGCGCGCTCGGAACCGGGATTCTTTCGGCGGCGCTCTCTGCTTCGGAAACAAAGGGTCAGATTCGCACGATCGCAAGTCCGCGAGTCACCACTACCGACAACAAGACGGCTGAAATAGTCAACGGCGTGCAAATACCCGTTCAAACAGTCTCGAATAATACGATCACGACAACCTTCGTGACCGCGGCGTTGAGGCTCGAGATCACGCCGCAGATCATCGAAGAGAACGGTCAGGTGTTGATGCACGTCGTAGCCGAAAACAACAGCGTGAATTTCTCGCTTGCCAATCAGTTCAATAACGGCACGCCGGGCATCGACACCCAATCCGCCGAATCAACCGTGCTTGTCGGAGACGGTGGAACGACGGTGATGGGCGGAATCAACATCGACTCCGAAGGCAGCACGATAAACCGGACGCCGGGAGTTTCGCGAATACCATTGCTTGGTGAGCTGTTCAAACACAGATCAACCCGGCGAGAGGATCGCGAGATTCTGTTCTTCCTGACGCCGCGCATCGTCCGCAATGATGGAACGCTTGGACCGCGCGTGCCGCAACGCAGCTCGGTTGAGGGAACTCCTAATCCGAACGATCCGCAGCGCGCGGCAGTCGTACCCGCGCCCAGCGTCGCCGAAAAGAAGCTGGAGCAGAAGCCAGTTCCGGTCGCGCCGGTGACAGCTCCGGCGGGCGGCAAGGGCGGACAGTAGAGGAATTTCGGATTGCGGATTTCGGATTGCGGATTTGCTTGCGCGATCCGCAATCCGCAATCCGCAATCCGCAATCCGCAATCATCAATCATCATGGGTTTCACTGAGACTCTTTCAACAATCGCCAGTCGAATCGAAGGGTGCGCTGCTGTCGTCATTCTTGGAATAGACGGCATCGCTATCGAGCGCCACGTTCATGATCTGGACCCGAGATTTGACATCGACGTAGTGGCGACCGAATTCACAAGCCTTGTGTCTCGAGGGATGCGCACCGCCTCGGACACCGAGCTTGGCGACATGAACGAGATCGTGCTGGCGGCCGACAAGCTGACCTTGCTGCTTCGGCCAATCACTCCGGAATACTTTCTCTTTCTCGCGCTGAACACCGGCGGGAACATCGGCCGCGCGCGCTTCGAATTGCGAAAGGCCCAACTCGAAATGGAAATCGAGTTCGCGATTTGATCTAACGCGGGCGTTCAGAGTACCGACTTTAGCCGGCTCTTCGTATCAGCAGGAGCCTCGGCCGCGGGCGTTCAGAGTACCGACTTTAGTCGGCTCTTCGTAATCAACCTATCAAGTAAACGAGCGTTCAGAGTACCGGCTTTAGCCGGCTCTTCGTAGCAGCAGGAGCCTCGGCCGCGGGCGTTCAGAGTACCGACTTTAGTCGGCTCTTCGTAATCAACCTATCAAGTCAACGAGCGTTCAGAGTACCGGCTTAGTCGGCTCTTCGTATCAGCAGGAGCCTCGGCTGCGGGCGTTCAGAGTACCGACTTTAGTCGGCTCTTCGTAATCAACCTATCGAGTCCACCTTCCATTCGGCATCCTCACCGGCCCCGGATGAAAAAACTTCTCCGGCGTCATCACCCCATCCTTCTTGAACACCATCCCGTTCTTCATAACAAACTGAACATCTCGCAACGCATCGATGTTAGTCAGCGGATCACCCGCGACGGCGATCATATCCGCGAACAAGCCGGCCTTGATCGGACCTCTCTCCTTGATGATGTCCGCTGCCTTATAACCGGTAAGCGTCATCGCGCGAAGAATGTCCGCCGCGGGAATGCCCGCCGCCTTCCAGGTCTCGATGAAAGCGATCGTCAACTCGCCGCGGCTCAACCACTCGCCTGTCTTGTCGTCCTTCATCCGGTCGTTCCAGTAATCGAAGTCCGTCGAGAAAGTCAGCGGGACTTTCTTCTCCCACGCATCGCGAAGAAGCGCGACCGTTTGTTTGAACGCGTTCTCGCTGCCGCGATACTTCGTGAACGGCGTGTCGGTGCCCGCGAGAAAAATTCCTTTCGCGGCCATCTGTCGATGATGCTCGGGAGTGAGTGCGTTACCGTGAGCGATGATGTATATACCCGCGTCGATCGCGCGCTGTGCGCCGTCGGGAGTCTGCACGTGGCCTTCGACTTTGCATCCGCCTTTTGCCGCTTCGGTGATCGCGAGCTTGATGTCTTCAACCGAGTAGCCCCACGGCTTACAGTCAATGCACAGCTTGATGGTTCGCGCGCCGAACAGCATGTTCTCGCGAATCGCGCGGACTATTTCATCGGGACTGTTTGCGTCGAGATACTCGGGATACACGATGTTGTTGCGCTTGTACGCTTCGGGTGTCGGCCAAAGTTGCCCGCCGGTGCTTCCGATGATAATGCCGGATGGAATGACGGTCGGTCCCGGCAGCCAGCCTTGCTCGATCGCCTGACGCAACGCCGTGTCAGCGTAGAGCCCGTTGTTGCCCACATCACGAATCACGGTGAATCCCGAGTTGAGAAGCTGAATGCCGTTGGACGCGGCTTGAATCGCGCGCAACGCGGTCGAGTCCATAACTACGGTGAGGTAGTAGTAGTTATTCTCAGGCTGCTCCTTGTAAGTCAGCGCCATGTGCGTATGCGCATCGACCAGCCCCGGCAGCACGGTGAGCTTGCTGAGATCTATGACCGTTGCGCCGGCGGGAATCGCCAGATTCGTTCCGACTTCTTTGATCTTCTCGCCTTCGACGATGATGACAACGTTTGCGGCCGCAGTCCCGGTTTCAGGATCAACAAGGCGCCCGGCTTTGATCGCGGTTATTCGAGCCGTCGGGGGCGGAATTTGCCCCGAGGCCAGCGCCGGCAACATTGCACTCAAGAGCAAACAGAAGCTTGCTGTACGTTTCATAATGGGTTTGTACCTCGAGATTGGTTTTGATTCTCTGCGTCCCTCGGCGGCCTCTGCGGTTAAGAAGCAGTTCAACCGCGGAGGGCGCTGAGGACGCGGAGGCAGACGCTCATTCCGGGAGTTCCTCTTTCGCCGGTTCCGGCAGCCAGAAGCTCGCAATCAGTCCAATTGAGTAGACCAGAAACGCAACTGCCGCGGCTCCATAAGCCAGATGAGTCGCTGGAGTAGCTCCGGGCATCATCGCCGCAAACTGAGTCGTCAGCAGCGCAGCCGAAGTCCCGATCATTCGCCCTCCAACGTTCGCCGCGAAGCTTTCGCCCGTTCCACGAAGGTGCGTTGGATACATTCGCGGCAAATAATTTCCCCAGAAGCTCAACTGCGCAACCGTGAACAGTCCCGCGAAGAAGATTCCCCACTTGAGCAAAGCGAGATCGTGCACCGCAGGATAGACAAACACTAGCGGCACGATAATCAGTCCCGGAATTTGAAACACTCGGAGCAGCTTGCGGCGCGAGACGATTCGAATCGCCAAAAACGCAAGCAGGAACCGGCCAAACAAACCTCCGAGTTCCTGGAGCGTTTGTACTCCGGCAACGGTGCCCTGAACGATCTGCTGTCGCCCGGGCGGCACATTCGGATCAACCTGAACTAGCGCCGGCACGATTTGCGGAAGCTGTTGTATCGCCCCGAACGCAACCCCAAGGCTGCACGCGAAAATCAACGCGCTGACCAAAGTGGTTCGACGATACTGAGGTCTGAAAATCTCCGTGAAGCTCGGGCGCTTGAGCGTTCCCGCGAGCTTCTTCTCTTTCCACACCGGTGATTCGGGAAGGAACGGACGAATAACGATCAACGGGATCGCGGGGATCAAACCGGAGATCAACAGGTAGCGCCAGGTGTCGTGACCTGCGTGAATCGCCGGAAGTGAAAGCGAGATCTTCGCGATCAGCACCGCCATCAGACTGACCATGAATCCGCCGAGCGACGAAAACGCCTGAGTGTAACCGAGAATGGCTTCGCGGCGTTTTGGTTCGGGAAAGAGTTCCGCGAGCCACGCGACCGCGGCTACGAACTCGACGCACACCCCGACGAACGTCGTGGTTCGCAACACGAGCAGCATCGGGAGCGAAGTCGCGAAACCGGCTCCCAGAGCCGAAAACGCGTAAAGCAGAATGCTCCAGGTCAACACTCTTCGGCGGCCCAGCCGGTCCGTCAGGTAACCTCCGAGCAAGCCGAAGACACCGCCGCACACCGCGGGAACATAGAACATCAGGTCTCGCCATCGAGTGAATTCCGGCGTGCCGAACGTCAACCCGCCGAGTTGTTCGAGGGCCGGTCGCAGGATCAGCGGGAGCATCAACAGTTCGTAGGTATCAAAGGCGAAGCCAATGACTGCAATGATGCAGATGAGCCATTGTATTCGTGTCAGCGGCGCAGAACTTTCAGATCCCTGAGAAGCCATAATGGGCAAGCATTCTTCGCGAATTCGGACCGGACAGTCAAGCCAAATGTTCGGGCTCGACCGTAGTTCGCTAAGAGAGTCCGGAGGACAAGCGACAGACCTTTGTTCTCACGCCTGCGCATATTAGACTTTGCTCCGTGCCAAAGCCTGAGTGGACCGAGGTGACGAGTGAAGATCGAAGGCGTGATCTGGCTTAGTGATGTGGTCGAGAAGCTTGCCAGTAAACACCACGTAGACACAGCAGAGGTGGAAGAAGCAGTGCTCAACGATCGTCCGAAGTTCCGATTTGTTGAGAAGGGCATGCGAACGGGCGAAGACGTATACATGGCTTTGGGGCAGACTAATGCCGGACGATACCTAGCCGTGTTGTTTATTTACAAAAGGACCAAAGAGGCATTACCCTTGAGTGCGAGGGACATGGCTCCAAAGGAACGAAAACGATATGGCAAGAAGTAAGTCGCGAGCGCCTAGCCTTCCTAAGAACCTCGACGATTTGGTTGAGTTCTTTGAAACTCACGACATGGGTGAATATTGGGATCGAATGCCCGAAGCACAATTTGAGATCGACGTTAAGAAGAAGACCACTGAGGTTCCCATTGCGAGATCACCGGTCATCCTGTTTCTCGGTGCTGGTGCATCCGCACCTCTTGGCAAACCTGTGATGGAGCAATTTGTTAAGAGGCTCGCTGACAACATCACGTCCGACCCGGAAGCGTCCTTGCTTTCGGCATTCATCTCGGAACGAGGCTACGATCTTGAGTTAATCATGGGGGACATCGAGAATCTGTTGAGCCTTTCTTATGTGTCGACCTTCGTATTCGATAGCGGATATGAAGTTAACAAAAGTGTCGCCGCAAGCTTACGCTCCCTTATACGTCATTCGATCATTCGTGAGTACCGGGCAATTGATATGAAGAGTGCGATCGAGGTTTATCAACCCCTATTCGACACAATATTTTCACACGTCGACTCGGCCACCCACTGCCTACCAATTTTTACGACGAACTATGACCTTGCAATCGAGAGGTTTTGCAGCGAACAATACTCCCAATATGAACTTACTAATGGTATGGACAGTCCCTCGTTGGAGGGAGATATTCTCTGGACTCCTCGGAGCTTTGAATCTTTCCGGCTCCGCGATAGGGTCCGGAACCTTGCACTGTTTAAACTTCATGGATCGGTTAACTGGATGCGTCTAACGTCAACTGGGAGGATTGTTCAATCTCTCCCTATGTATGATGTCGTTGATTCGGATGAATACCAGAATGCGATAATATATCCGGCGGGTAGAAGAGTAGCCACGTCGCAACCCTACTTGACTGGCTACCACTATTTCTCCAAGTGTTGTGAGTACGCCAAAGTCATACTCGCCATCGGATACTCTTTCCATGACTATGACACACTGGCCAGTCTTCTCAAGGCAAGACAAGTGAACGAAGACTTAATGCTAATACTGCTGTCTCCAAACGCCCACGACGTACTCAAGACTACCATACGAGCGCATGATGAGGATGCTATTGTTTGGGCTCGACCAATATATGGCCGTTTCGGAAATCTTGATAGTCAGGCCGAGTACTTGAAGGAAATCAATCATTGTCTTGCGCATCAACTCAAGAGTGAGTAGCACACCATTCTTAAGGCTGAAAGTAGCGCTTGAGAGTATGGTCGCCCGGTCTTGATGTTAGCGAAGATACCACGATCAACAACAGAGCTGAGACGATTGTCATCGGAACCACCGGCATCAATCCAAACACCGCGGTCCCCCCTGGCGTGCGAGTAAGAACTTCAACCCCATCGATCGACCACATCGCAACCGGAGGACCCGCCGGCGCCGGCACGACATACTGAAAAACAGCAACCGCTGCTACTGACAACGCGCACCAGACGGTGCTCGCGAGAGCTCCCCACTTCGTGCTCCGCTTCCAAAATAATGCCGCCACCAGAAGCGGCGATAACGCCGAGTAACCTGAGAACGCGTACTGCACCGCAAGGTCAAAAATGTTCTGAGGGGCGCGCAACGCAACGGCATAAGCGAAGATGGTAATGAGTACGATAAACAAGCGGCCGGTGTGAACCTGCGCGGCTTCGCCAAATCGTTTCTTGCCGCCGTAAAACGCAAACACGTCTTCGGTGAACATCGTCGATAGCGCGAGTATCTGAGAATCGCTCGCCATCACCGCCGCCATGATCCCCGCGCCCAACAAACCCGCAAGCCACAACGGAGCGTAGCGCTCGAGCAGCAACAAGAGAACGTCGTCGCCGTTTGTCTTTTGTCGCAAGCTCTCGCGCTCATCGGCGCTCAGTGTTGGACCCGCGGTTGCGAGTGCGCGGCGCGCTTCGATCTTTTCCTGGATCTTCGGAACGTCGGTCGCGCGATTCGCCATCACTCCAAGGAACACGCACGGCATCCACAGGGCCAGCATGCAAACCGGATAAAGCACCACCGTCTTTTTGAACTGATTCATCTTGCGCGCGGTCAGGCAAAAAATCGTGATGTGCGGAAACGCGATCGACGACAGCGGAATGAATGTGTAGCTGAAAAAGAACAGCGGTGAAATGCGCTCGCGAGAAAGCAGCGATGCGGTCCCGGGCGATCCGAGCAGCCCTTCGGTTGATTGTTGAAAGCCTCCCATCCCGATTCCTATCACGATCAGCGCGATCGCGCCGAAGCATAAAAACAGAATCGTCTGAAACGTATTCACCCACGCGGTTCCGCGCATGCCCCCAAAGAACACATAAGACATAACCACCATCGCCACCAGCGCGCCGCCAAACCAGTAAGGCACCCGGCCTCCGCTGATCGCGCCGAGCGCCGTTCCTCCACCCATTACCCCGATGATGATGTATGGAATCAAGAGCGCCGCCTGCACAACGAAGATCACCGTGCCGATGTGACTGCATTCCCAGCGATCGCGAAACATCTGCACGGGCGTGATGAATCCGTACTTCTTGCCGAGCGCCCACACTCGCGTGCCAATCAAAAACAGCGAGAGCGGAATTATCAGCGCCGACGATGAAGCCATCAGTCCGAACGTGACGATTCCGTTGTTGAAGGCGTGACCGGATGAGCCGAGGATCGCGAACGCGGTCATGTTTGTTCCAAACAACGAAAACAAGAACACGTATGGACCGAGCGAACGATTGGCGAGAAAGTAATCCTCAGCTTCTTCGCGATGACGGGACTTGCGAAATGCAAAGATGCCGATGTAGAGGACGACTCCGAGATAAGCGAAGACAACCAGGGCTGGGATCAATGCTCGACGTCCTCCTTGTTGCGAGCGACGGGGCGAAGGGGCGACGCGGAGAGGGGGTGACCCGGCGCTTCGCCCGCTCTCCCACTCGCCTCGTCTCCCACTTGTTCTTCAAGCTCAGTGGGCCACGCATGCTTGACGATAAGCAGCATGACAACCGCTGTCGCAATCGTGTAGCACGCGTGGTAGAACAGCCCGACAGGAAGGAAACCGAAGACGAGGGAATGAGCCGCGCGCCAGAACCAGAAATCCTGATGCAAGACGTAAAGAACGCCGACAATAATCACCAACAGAACTCGCTTCATCCGGTTTTGCGTGTAGCCGTGGGCAAAACGTCTGCGTACTATGGCATATCGTTTGAGAAAATTGCAACGCGCGCGCGTGGTTGTTAGAATGAATGTCGATTGCGAGGAGGCGCGCCTTGCTTCGAATTCTCAAAGAGGCCCACGATGATCGATGCATCACCAACCAGGACCGAGGTCGGCAATTACTTTGTCTCGAATTACCCGCCGTTCTCGCAATGGAAACCCGAGTACGTACCTCGCGCCCTTGAAGCGCTCGATCAACCTGCACGCACCGAAGAACCCTTTGGCCTCTACCTGCACATTCCCTTCTGCCGCAAGCGCTGCAAGTTTTGTTACTTCAAAGTCTATACCGATAAGAACGCCTCGGAGATTGAGCGCTACCTTGACGCGCTGATCAAAGAGAACGAGCTGTACAGCCGCATGCGAGCCTTGCAAGGACGCAAGCTTCGCTTTGCGTATTTCGGCGGCGGCACGCCCTCATACATAAGCGAGAAGCAGCTCGACTATCTTATCGAGGGCTTGAATCGTCACGTGAGCTGGCAGGACGCTGAAGAAGTGACATTTGAATGCGAGCCCGGCACGCTGCGCAAGTCGAAGCTCGAAACTCTCAAACAGATCGGCGTTACTCGATTGAGTCTCGGCGTCGAGCACTTCGACGATGCGATCCTTGAAGCAAACGGGCGCGCGCATCTGTCGCCCGAGATTTATCAGGCGTACGAGTGGGCCCGCGAGGTCGACTTTCCGCAAATCAACATCGACCTGATAGCGGGAATGCAGGGCGAGTCGGAAGAGAAATGGCGCGACACCGTAAGACGAACCGTTGAGCTCGATCCGGATTCGGTAACGATCTATCAGATGGAATTGCCCTACAACACGGTGATCTCACGCGAGATGATCGAGAAGGGACTCGATTCGCCGATTGCGGATTGGCCGACCAAGCGCCGCTGGGTTGATTACGCGTTCGAGCAGTTCGAGGCTCGCGGCTATCGCGTCCTAAGCGCGTACACCGTCGCTACGACGAAGAAGCCTTGCCGTTTCATCTATACAGATGCGTTGTGGCACGGCGGCGATATGATCGGACTGGGCGTGTCGTCGTTTTCACACTTTGGCGGCGTGCACTCGCAGAACGCGCACGACTTCGAAGAGTACGTTCGGTTGCTTGATGAAGATCGCCTGCCGCTCTTCCGGGCATTGCAGTTGACGCCGAAACAAAAACTGATTCGCGAAATGGTTCTTCAGTTGAAGACTGGCGCGATCGATACCGCGTACTTCAACGAGAAGTTCGATGTTGATTTGTGGAGCGAGTTTCAACCGGTCTATTCGAGACTTTCGAAGGACGGATTACTCGCGCGGCAGAACGGATCGATAAACCTGACCCGACGAGGATTGCTTGAGGTTGATACATTTCTTACTGAGTTTTTTGAACCGGAGTTGAGAACCGCCCGGTATGCTTAGCCGTCTTTGCGACTCTTGGCGTCTTTGCGCGAAACGAGATCATAGTAGCTTTCGTTTAGCATTAGGAGTTGACGAGCAATAATGGAAAATAATTTTGATGTTATCGTGATGGGCGGCGGGCCCGCCGGAAGCAGCATCTCGAGCATACTCGCTCGCGAAGGCCGCACCGCGATCCTCTTCGAGAAGGAAGTATTCCCTCGTCATCACATCGGCGAATCGCTGATGACCGATACTTACTGGACCTTTCAGCGTATGGGAATTCTCGAAAAGCTCAAGCAGAGTCCATTCGTTCGCAAGTACAGCGTTCAATTCGCAAACTCCGCGGGCCGCGAGTCTCGCCCGTTTTATTTCTTCGAAGCCAATCATCACGAGAGCGCGGTCACGTGGCAGGTTACTCGTTCCGCCTTCGACCAGTTTCTTCTCGAACACGCCGCGGAGCAGGGCGCGGTCATCAATCAAGGCACCGCGGTGAAGCGTGTGCTCTTTGAGGGCGATCGAGCCACGGGCGTTGAGGTTCAAATGAAGGACGGATCGCTTGAAACTTTTCACGCAAAGGTGATCGTTGATGCGACGGGTCAGCAGGCGATGCTGTCAAACAAGTTCGGATGGCGAGTCCGCGATCCGAAGCTCAAGAAAGCCGTGGTCTATTCCTACTTCAAAGGCGCGCATCGCGAACCCGATCTGAACGGCGGCGCTACGCTCGTGCTGCGAACGGAGCCAGGCAGCGCGGGTTGGTTCTGGTACATCCCGCTCGAAAACGACATCACAAGCGTCGGCGTCGTCGCAAATCCTGAGTACCTCGTCAAAGGCCGAGGGCAGGATCTCGCAAAAATCTTCGAGGAAGAAATCGAAAAATGCGAAGCGGTGCGCCGCCGTGTGGACGGAGCCGAGCGCGTGGACAAGATTTATTCGATCGTCGATTATTCGTACCGGTCTCGGCAGAACGCGGGTGACGGCTTCATTCTGATCGGCGATGCGTACGGCTTTCTAGATCCGATTTATTCTTCGGGTGTGTTGCTTGCGCTGAAGATGGCCGAGCTTGCGGCTGATGCGATTCACGACTGTTTCAAGAATGACGACTTCTCGGCCGCGCGGCTCGGACAGTTTCAGCCGAAGCTGGATCGCGGCATCGAATCCATGCGCAAACTGGTCTACGCGTTCTACGATGAAGACTTCAGCTTCTCGAAATTTTTGCAGAAGTATCCCGATCAACGCGTGAACATCATCAACCTTTTGATCGGCGATGTGTTCCGCGCCGGCGTCGATGAGGTGTACGGGCCGTTGTCTGAATTCGCGGAGATCCCGCCGCCGCTTTATGAAAAGCTCCCCGCGCCGGAAGCCAACGGCAACGGCTCACGAGATGCGGCGCTGCACGAGGTGCTTTCCGCCCAGTACCTTTATTACGACGATCGAGGGTTGAAGCAGGAATCAACGGAGCCTTAGAAGGTTGTCGCCGCAACTCGGTGAATAGATCGATGTTGATACGTGAGCCGTGTCGCATCGCCGCATTGAAGCCGCCATTCCAAAACACCCATGCCTACGCTTGAGCTGCTGATTGCGCAGATCCTCACGATACTGGCGGCCGCGCGGCTCATCGGCTGGCTCTTCTGCAAGATTCATCAGCCTCGTGTGATCGGCGAAATGGTCGCGGGCATTCTGCTGGGGCCGTCGCTGTTCGGCTGGCTCGCGCCCGGTCTCCACGAAACTCTTTTCCCAGCCGCAAGCCTCGGTTATCTGAGCGCGTTGAGTTATGTCGGATTATTGTTGTTTATGTTTCTCGTAGGGCTCGAGCTTGATCTGACACACCTCCGCGAATTGGGCCGCGCGGCAATCGTCACAAGTCAGGTCAGCATCGTCTTGCCGTTTGTGTTCGGTTCACTATTCGCCCTTTATCTCTACCCGAGATTGTCTGATCCGAGCGTGAGCGTCGCCGGGTTTGTTTTGTTTATGGGCGCGGCCATGAGCGTCACCGCCTTCCCGGTCCTTGCTCGAATCCTGACCGAGCACAACATGCTGCGAACGCGCATCGGCTCAGTCGCAATCACCTGTGCCGCGGTTGATGACGTAACCGCGTGGTGTATTCTTGCCGGCATCATCGTGATCGTACGATCGTCCAGTTCCGCGCTCCCGTTGTGGCTGATGCTGACTTGCCTCGTTGGATTCGTATTGCTGATGCTATTCGTGGTGAGGCGCGCCGTTGTTCCCCTGAAGTCGCTTTATCAGAAGCGCGGGTCGCTGACGGCCGACACGATTGCGATCGTACTGTTGTTGGTGCTGACCTCGAGTCTGATCACTGAGAGCCTCGGCGTTCACGCGTTGTTCGGAGCTTTCCTCGCGGGCGTCGTGATGCCTCGACATCCTGGCTTATCACGCGAGCTGTCGCAGAAATTCGAAGCGGTTGTAGTTGTGCTGCTCCTTCCACTTTACTTCGCGCTCACCGGTTTGCGTTCGAGTTTCTTTCTGATCGCGGGCGCGCGCATGTGGTTTTACGCCGCCGCTATTATTGTGCTCGCGGTTGCCGGCAAGTGGGGCGGTTCGATGATCTCCGCTCGAATGAATGGAATGACGTGGCGCGAATCGGCGGCCGTCGGTGTTCTGCTGAACACGCGCGGGCTCGTGGAACTGGTGATTCTCAACATCGGGCTCGATCTCGGAGTCCTTTCACCCGCGCTGTTTTCGATGATGGTATTGATGGCGCTGGTCACGACTTTGATGACCACGCCTTTGCTTAACTGGATTCATCCCGAGGCGATTAACTTGAACTCCTCTCGACCCGCCCACTAGAATCGTGTTTAAGCTCAAAGCGTGTCGACTATGATGGAACAAGGCGTCATCAACTTTCTTCAGCAGCATCCATTCGTCCCGCATCCCGCGTTGAGGAACGCTCACGCGCAGACACTCGCGGGATATTTCATTCGGCGGCGCTTCAAAATAATCAATACGCGCACCGAGTCGCGTTACTTCGACACGGCGCCGGGCGTGCGAGTGTTGACTCATTGCTCGTGGCAGGATGATCCGGCTTCGAAGCCCACGCTTGTGCTGGTGCACGGAATGGAAGGCTCGACCGATTCGCGTTACATGCTTGGCACCGCGGAAAAGGCTCTGGCAGCCGGTTTGAACGTGGTGCGGGTTAACTATAGAAACTGCGGCGGGACCGAGCACCTGACACCGACGCTTTATCACGCGGGGCTGACTGATGATCTTCGGCACATTGTCTCGGAGCTGATCGAACGCGACAGCCTTGGCGAGATTTATCTGATTGGCTTTTCGCTTGGCGGCAACATCGCGTTGAAGCTCGCAGGTGAGTACGGCGCTACTATACCTCCGGAGGTTCGCGGTGTTGTTGGTATCTCAGCTTCGATTGACCTGGCAGCGTGCGCCGATGCGATCGAACTGCGCGGGAACATCATCTACAGCACTCGTTTCGTCATGAGCCTCAGAGACCGGCTCCGGCGCAAGGCCGAGTTGTTCCCCGAACGATACGATCCTTCTTTGTTGCGAGGAGTGTGGACGATTCGCAAGTTCGACGATGCTTACGTTGCGCCACTCTGCGGCTTCCGCGATTCGGCTGATTACTACGAACGAGCGAGCGCAATGAGAGTGATCGATCGCGTGAGCATTCCGACCTTGATCATCCACGCCAAGGATGATCCGTTTATTCCCTACTCTCAGATTGAACGTCCGGAGGTCGCATCGAATCCAAACATCGCGGTGCTCGCTCCCGAAAACGGTGGACACGTTGGTTTCGTCGCCGCTGAGGTTGACGGTGAGGATCGATTCTGGGCAGAGCGGACGACGATTCGATTCGTGGAGTTGATCAGGCTTTGAACTCGCGCCGACTCATCGTAGAATCGCTCAGTGGTCAAATGGCAGGGCTTCATTCCTCAAGACTATGAATATGATTTTGAAAACGACAAACTCGCTCGACACCATGTCACGTATGACGAGGCTGTGGAGTGCTTTTTCTCTGACCCTCAAATCCGTCGAAGCAAGAAATACAAAGATCGATATCAACTAATCGGCGCGAATCTCGGTGGTCGGAGACTGAAAATTATCTTTCAACTCAAGCCAGGTAATGTTGTTCGGATAATCACAGGATGGCCAATATGAAGTCGAAACAGAAGATCACGAGAGCACAACCTTCAGAAGCAGAAATCGACGCGATTGTGGAGTCACAAGCCGATGACGATTCGGCTTGGACCAAGCCGATCAAGGTGCGTAAAGCAAAGCTTGAATCGGTGTCCCTTCCGGCTGACCTCGCCGCTCGCGCTGCTTTTCTGGCGAGAATGCATCGAGAGAAGAAGGTAGAAGACTGGCTGAGACGGATTATTAAGGAGCGAGTCGAGATGGAAGAAATCGCGTTCGTCGAGACCAAGCGCGAGATGGCAACCAGAAACGGAGCCTGATAGCCTCATCAACTCAATTGCGTGGTCGATCATCGAGTACTTTACGTTGCCCTTCAACTTTCGCGGAACATCTGACTTTCTGGATCAACCAGCCCAGGGAACAAATGCTGGACTTCGCCATACGAGTAGCTCGAGACGCCGGGCGATTGCTTCGCGATCGCGTCGGCACCGGGTTCGGTATTGGACATAAAGGCTCGATCAACCTCGTTACCGAAGTCGATCTCGCCAGCGAAAAGCTGATTCGCGAGACGATCTCGACCTACTATCCTCGTCACGAAATCCTTGCCGAAGAGGGCGGGCTCACCGAAAGCAGCTCCGAGTATCGCTGGATCGTCGATCCGCTCGACGGTACGACAAACTACGCACACGGCTATCCGATGTTCTGTGTGTCGATCGCGCTCGAACACGCGGGCGAGGTAATTCTCGGTGTGGTCTACGATCCGATGCGCGATGAGTTGTTCGCGGCCGAGCGCGGAGCCGGCGCGGCGCTCAATAACCGGGCGATTCACGCGTCCGCAACCGATGACTTAATGCAGAGCATTCTGTCGACTGGCTTCCCGTACGACATAAAGACCTCGAAGCTGACGAATCTCGAACACTGGGCGAACTTCGCGATGAACGCACAAGCGCTCAGGCGCGATGGCGCCGCGGCGCTCGATCTGTGTTACGTTGCGTGCGGGCGCTTCGATGGATTCTGGGAGTTGAATCTTAGCCCTTGGGACACGGCCGCGGGGACGCTGATCGTAACCGAGGCAGGCGGCCGCGTGACAGACTTTCTCGGGGGCGCTTTCTCAAACTACAAACCTGAAGTAACGGCGAGCAACGGCTTGATACACGATCGAATGATCGAAGTGTTGAAGATGGGGGTTGGGGGTTAGGTGCTGGGGGTTGGCAGATAAGAACCAGTGAAGACCGAGATCATTGTTCCGGCATCCACTTCAAATCTTGGCGCGAGCTTCGACGCTTGCGGCGTGGCGCTGTCTCTCTATCTGAAGGTCACAGTCGAAGAACAACACTCGGGGTTTCAAATCGAGCTCTCGGGCGAAGGCGCTGATCGACTGCCACGCGATGAATCGAATCTGATCCTGCGAGTAGCCCGCTCGGTGGCTGAGCTGCGCGGCGGCACAATAAAGGGCGTGAGCTTGCGCGTGGACAATCAGATACCGCTCGCGCGCGGCTTGGGCAGCAGCAGCGCGGCGATCATCGCGGGCATCTCGGTCTACGAGACGCTGACCGATGATCGGCTGACCGAGGAAGAAGTGTTCGGCTGCGCATTGCGTTTCGAGGAGCA
>Ga0070705_100000572_pt1 | contig 21334 bp, 22 predicted proteins | sample KBSK5253metaG_FD_65455 | JGI IMG/M metagenome (GOLD analysis project Ga0070705, IMG submission 65455) | Corn, switchgrass and miscanthus rhizosphere microbial communities from Kellogg Biological Station, Michigan, USA - KBS K5-25-3 metaG | ecosystem: Host-associated > Plants > Roots >... | reverse complement strand
CCTCCCGCCGCAGGACCAGCCCGAGCCGCTGCGCTCCTTCTCGCTCGAGCTCAAGGCGCGTCCCGCCGGGCAGTGGGTCCTCGACATGTTCCGCAGACACCGCGGCGCGTCTGCCGAGGTCAGGCGGGGGGAGTCGGCGCCAGTGCAGCCTCCGGCAGCCGTCTCCGCATGACGGCGACCGCCTCTGGATTCGAATCGACCAGCACGTAGCGGCGTCCGAGCTGTGCGGCGACGTCCGTCGGCAGCTTCCCCTTCGCCGCCTTCTCTTGCGGTCCCCCTCGTGTCGCGGTCGGCGGGGGTGGGCGGCATCGCGCGGCGCAACGTAGCGCAGCGTGCACCCGGCCCGTCCTGGCTGGCTGGCCAGTAGCATCGCTGGCACCACCCGCGCGAAACAGGAGGGACCGATGGCAGCGACCGGCCGCGACCTCAGAGACGTCCTCGTCGGAGATCCCGAGCACTGGCAGGACGGCCCGCCGCACGCATTGTTCAAGCAACTGCGCGCCGAGTGCCCCGTCCACCGGACCACGCACATCCCCGACTTCCCGACCGAGGACGGCTACTGGTCGGTCACGACGGCCGACGACGTCCACACCGTCAGCCGCGACTGGCAGACCTACTCCTCCGAGCTGGGCGGCGTCACCGCGCTGACGGATGCGATCGTCCCGCTGGAGCTCTCGCGCGCGATGTTCATCGCGCAGGACCCCCCGAAGCACGATCGCCTCAAGGCTTTGTTCCAGGCTGGCTTCACGCCGCGGCGGATCGCCGAGCACGAGGACGCGATCCGCGCGATCACCGGCGAGGTGCTGGAGCGGCTCGCCGGCCGCGAGACGGCCGACCTTGTGACCGACGTCGCACAGCCGGTCGTCTCGCGCGTGATCGGCTCGTTCATGGGGATTCCGCCCGAGGACGACGCCGTCTGGGCGCGGCTGATGAACACGATCTTCGCCGCCGGCGACCCGGAGGTGAACCCGGAGGGGCTCGACACCGTGATGGGCCGCGACGTGCCGGAGGTGTTCGAGCGCTGCCGCGTGCTGATCGCCGAGCGCCGTGCGCACCCGACCGATGACCTCACGAGCGTGCTGGTCGAAGCCGAGGTCGACGGGTCGAGACTCGAGGAGCACGAGATCGTCATGGGCTTCTTCCTGCTGATGGCGGCCGGCAACGACTCGACCAAGGCCACCTACTCCAGCGGCATGCGCGCGCTGCTTGAGGACCCGGCGCAGATGCGGCTGCTGCTCGACGACGCGTCGCTGATCCCGAGCGCGGTCGAGGAGGCGCTGCGGATGTTCCCCGCCTTCGCGCACTTCCGCCGCACCGCGACGAGAGACGTCGAGCTGAACGGCACGCAGATCAGAGCCGGCGACAAGGTGATCATGTGGTACGTCTCCTCCAACCGCGACGAGTCGCGCTACGAGGACCCCGATCGCTTCGACGTCACGCGCAACCCGGAGCACCAGGCGTTCGGCGCCGGCGGCCGGCACTTCTGCCTCGGGACCGCGCTGGCGCGGCTGGAGCTGCGGATCCTGTTCGAGGAGACGTTGAAGCGCTTCCCGCAGCTGGAGCTCGCGGGCCGCCCCGAGTACGTCGTCTCCGGCTTTGTGAACCAGCTGCGGACGTTGCCGGTGCGGCTGGACGGGCGCTGAAGGCCGCTCCGCGGAGGCGACCGCATCGAGAGACGCCATCGGCTACTGTTGGCAGGTGTCGCTTGGGGGAGCGATCGCGCGTCCACGCAGATTGGGGGTTCGGGTCCAGATCCCGTCCTGGACTGCTGCTGCCTGGTGGGCGATCGGGGCGACGTCCGCGTTCGTGCTGCTCACGCTGTGGTGGCTCACGCAAGACCACGCCGTCCCGTCGGGCGACGCCGCAGAGGAGCTGTGGGCGGCGTTTCGCTTTCGCGACTACGTGCTCGAAGGCGACCTCGGGGCGATCTTCGACTACCCCTCGTACTACCCGCCGTACGGGCTGCTGCTCGGCGGGATCGTATCGATCGTCGGGGGGATCAGCCGCACCGCGGTGGTGCTCGGCGTCAACCTCGTCTGCGTTCCGCTGCTGGCGGCCGGCTGCTACCGGATTGGATCGCTCGTGGCAGGCCCGCGCGCCGGCGCGCTGGCGGTCGTCTTCGCGCTCGGGGCGCCGCTGCTGATCGAGCAGTTCCACGTCTTCATAATCGACGCCCCCGCGGCGACGCTCGTCGCGGTGTCGGTCTGGTGTGTGCTCGCGAGCGAGCGCTTTCGCCGGCCGGGCATCGCCGCGCTGGCCGGGCTCGCGATCGGGATCGGGATCGGCACGAAGGAGCAGTTCCCGCTCTACGTGGCCGGCCTGCTGGCCGTCGTGCTGGCTCGCGGTGGATGGCGCAACACGCGCGGCCTTGCCGCGTTCACCGGCATCGCGTTGGCGATCGGCGCCCCGTGGTACATCCACAGGGCCGAACTCCTGACGCACATCTACAGCGCGTCGCAGACCGGCGAGGGGCTGCTGTTCCCGGTGCCGCCGCTCGCGCGGCCGCCGTTCTTCTCGCTCGACAACGTCGAGTGGTATGGGTGGGCGACGCTGAACGGGCTGCTGTTCGCGCCGCTCGCAGCGTTCGCCGCGGTCGGCGTGGCCTCGGCCGTGTGGCGGATGCGACGGCCGGATGAGCGCGCCGGCGTCGTTCCGGAGCTGCTCGGCGGACTGCTCGGCTCCTGGCTCCTGCTGACGATCCTCACGCACAAGGACATGCGCTACTCGCTGCCGATGATCGTGTACCTCGCGGTGCTCGGCACGGCCTGGGTCACGCGGCTTGGGCGGCCTGCGCGCACGGTCGCGACAGCGGGGCTGGTCGCGGCGGTCACAGCCACGACCCTCGGCATGACGTTTGGCGTGGGCGGCGCCGTTCCGGTGCGGCCGCCGGGGAACCTCGGCGCCGCGCTCGGCGTCGGCGTCCCGCCCAGGGATCGCGTGATCGTGTACGACAATCACAACTACCTCGTGGCGGGTCCGCGGCAGGACGGGGACATGTTGAGGTTCTTCCGCGGGCTCAAGCGCGGAGGTGTCCGCAGCGTCTATTGGGATCCGTCGAGGGCGGGACCCGAGCACGAAGATTTCAACGGGGCGGGGTTGAGCGTCCTCGCACGGATCGCGGGGCTGCCCGTCGCCCAGAGAATCGCGATCGACGCCATCCTTCCCGGCCAGGCGCTGTTGGTCTACCGGCCGGCGCCGCGTGACACGCACGCGTGCGTTCGCTTCCACGACGGCATGGGCGTGTCGGCCATGATCGGCGTCGGCCTCCGCGCCTTCGAGTTCTGCCCCGGGGTCGGCGCCATCAGTCAGCTGGTCCCGGTGCCGGCGATAGACCCGGCAGGTGGCGCGACGCGATTGCCCTGACGCTGGGGCGGTTGGACCTGCGGATCCTAGGCTTCCGGTGCGGCTTGGGTGAGGCGCTCGCTCAGGCGTCCAGCCGTCCTGCCAGTCCGGGCTGTCGACCGGCCGTCCCAGTCTCTTCTGGGGCCCGCGGCCGCCGGCTGAAGCTCAGGCCCCGTCCTCGCCCAGCCAGAAACGCAGCTCGCGCTGGCGGGCGGCGCCGTCGGCGCCTGCGAAGTACCCGTCCTGCCAGCCGTCGTCGTCGACCGGGCCGTCCCAGTCGTGCCCGGCGGCTCTCGCGTCTCTGGAGCGCACGTAACGCCAGCGGTACGCGTCGTAAACGGCCTTGATGTTCGTCGCGTACGCGGCGGCGAGCGCCGGCTCGTCCTTGACGATCGTGAGGTTGTCGTCGTTGTCCTCGCTGGCGGCGGTCCCGAGGTTGTGCGAGCCGGTCAGGACGTACGGGTTCTCGCCGAAGGGGTCGATGACGATGACCTTCGAATGCACCATCACGATGTTGTAGCCCTTGAGCTCTCTCTCCCAGTGGCCGAAGCGTCTGTCGATCGCGGCCGGCATCACAATCGCCGGATCGGCCGGGTGCACTCTGCCGCGCTGAATCAGCTTGAACTCCGATCTGGCGACGTCGTACTTGTCGTTCGGGTCCTGATTCATGACGCCGTGGACGTAGAGGTCCGGGTCGTACGTGGGGTCCCCGGGATGCGTGCGGGCCATGATCGCGTGGAAGAGCGTGTCTCTGGTCCCCGGGTTGAACATCAGGAACAGGATCCCGTCTCTGGCTCTTCTGATCAGCTCACGTGCGTCGCGGAGGTCCGCGCCGCCTCTGAGGGGCGTGAACCAGGTGGCGACGCTGCCCTGCCTCGGCAGGTGCGCCTCTTTACGTGTCGCGTTCTCCGACTCGAGCGCGGCTGGGTAGGCGCTGCCGGCGTCTGCCAGCCGCTGCCACTGCTCGAGGTAGTAGCCGGCGACGTCCGCGTTCGCGATCAGCAGCGCGTTGTTCACCTGCGTGCAGAGACCGGTCATCGTCCAGTTCGTCGAGCCGGTCCACACGCTCACGGGCTTGCCGTCCTCGCAGACGACGAGGAACTTGTTGTGGGCGAGGCCCTTCTGCACCATGCGGTTGCGCACGTCCACCTTCGCGCTCATGAGCGTGACGCGCGCGGGAGCGTTCTCGTCGGCGCCCTCGCCGGTGCCGTTCGCGAGGACGACGTGCGCGCGGTCGCCGATGCCGCGCAGGTAGCCGAGCAACTCGGGGTCGTTGAGCTCGAACAGCGCGGCGTAGATCGTCATGTGGTCGTCCAGGCGCACGCGATCGAGCAGCGCACGGAGGCCGTCGCGCAACGGGCCGGCGAGGTAGTTGCGCGTGGCGTCGCCGGGCGTCGCGATCATCGTGCTGAGCCGGTGCTTCCACGGCTGCTTGCCTCCGAGCCGGCGCGCGATCCCCTGCGTGGCGACGACGCCGCGGTTGAAGTAGGCCGACAGTTCGTCGGTCGCCTGCGGCGTGATGTCGATCGGTCTGCTCCACGGGGTGGCGCGGGTCTCGTCCTCTCTCAGGGGAGCGCCGGCGCCGTCGCGCAGCAGCGGGACGGCGCGGTAGGAGACCTGCGTGAAGCCCGCGCGGACGAACACGTCGATCCACATGAAGCGCTGAATCGGCCACTCGGTGCTCGGACGGTCCTCACCCTCGGCCGCCGGCTGTCCCGAGAACGGGGTGAAGGTGTGGACCGGCTCGATCTTCTCCTCGCCGGGTCTGCGCTCGTCGCCGTGCCCGACCTCCTCCCGGAATCTGCGGTAGAGCGCGAAGCCGCGCGACTCTCTGATCGGCTCGTCGTAGTGCCACACGACGAGCGCGTCGTCGCAGTTCGCGTACGCACGGATCTGCGGCTGCCCCATGTCCCTCGCCTCCCGTCCCCGATACACCGGCTTGCCGGACTTCGGGCCGGGACACTACGTGGGTGGGGTGGTGGTGTGTCGCGGTTGGGGGTGGTGCGCCGGGACCGCGGCGGCGCGCCAGGCGGTCACAGCTCTTTGGGGTGGTGTCCGCGCGTCGCGGCGAGGATGATGATCGACGACGATCCTTCCGAACGACTGAAATGTGCGCCGACTACGACAGCAAGGCGAACGTCATCTCGATCACGCTCGCCAGTCGAGCACGCCGAGCGTGCGGACCAGGTCCACGAATGCGCGATCGTCGCGCTGCATGACGGCGATCCCGTCGAGCTGCAACTGCTCTATCCCGACCTTGGCGTTGAGGAGCCGATCGCGGCCGTCGCCGGCCGCTACGTGCTGGACCGGGCGCCGCGCTCGCGGACGACGACTGCGGCTATCCGGACGACGTCTCTTTTCTGCCGGGCGATCAGGCGTGGGCTCACGAAGCCGCGTGGGAGCTGTTGCACGATGAGCGCAAGGCCGTCGTAATCGTGACGGCCGAGCACGAAATCCTGCTGATTCCGCGCCGGCGTAACCCGCTGCTGCACTGGGTCGACGGCGTTCGCGGTTCGACACCCGTGCTCCTGCTGTGGCGGGCGCACGGCCGTGACGCAAGCCGTAGGCGGTGGCGACGCACGTCGGCCGGCATCCGCTCGGCCGCATGCGGGAGCTGGCGCACGCGGCTTGACCGTTTGCGGCCTGGCCGTACTGTGCAAGCCGACTACATCGTGTCGGGCAGGCGCGATCCGCTCGCTCGTCGGCTCGACGCCGCGCCGATCGACGACGAGTCACTGACGGATGAGGAGGAGCACGAGTCGCTGCGCGAGGCACGGGAGGACACCGCTGCCGGTCGCGTGATCTCGATGGAAGAACTTCGTCGGGAACTGCTTGAGTGAGATGCAAGCCATGGCGTCGAGTATGTGCCGCGCGCCGAACGAGACGATCATCCGATCGCGGTCGCAAGGACAACGCGCATCCAAAAGGTACAGTTCATCCGAGACTGGGTCCTTCGGAGGAGATAAATCGTATAATTATTTAATCATTTATACATATGATTGAAATGCCGATCAGAGGGCTGCGGCTACAAGCCAGCGCCAGTGACCAATGTCCCAGAACCCTCGTGCGGCAGCTGAGGTGGAGGGGAGCGCGAAGAGTCGCGTCTCAGCCAGTCGCTCGGTTTGCGGACCGTAGGCAATGGGGTGACCAAGGACGATCTGTGCAGCCCGCTTGCCGTTGAACGCAAGGATCCTCGGCTGGTATCGGTCGATCAATGAGACAACGCGCGCGACATCGAAGTCTTTCCGTCGGATGGCACGGTCCGAGCCGGAACGCCGCTTGCACACATCAGTCAGGCCGATGCCGTATTCCAGCAGGCGCGCATAGTCGGACGGCGCAAGGCGTGTCGGTGTCAAGCCGATCTCGTGAAGCACCCGCCAGAAGAAGTTCCCCGGTCCTGCGTAATACGCCGAAGCCCGCGCAGAGGCATCGCCTGCTGCCGTCCCGCAGAAGACGACACGGAGATGGGGCTTGATGACGTCTGGAAGGATCAGAAGGCAGTCCTCATCTCCCGAACATCGGCTCGGGGCAAGCGCTACTTCTGCTGATGGTCCTCGGGCTTGCGGTCTTCTGGGAAGCCGGGCCATCGCGGATCGACGCCCTCGCTGCGAAGCAGCTCGGCCTCGATCGCGATGATCTCCTCGACATCCTGCTTGGTGGTCACCGTGTAGCCCTTCGGCGGCGTCAGTCGTTCCATGTGCTGATCCTCCTCACAAGCTGGTAGATGCGGTCATCAAGCCAGGGAGGCTTTCCCGTCTCGCCGCGGCGGCGGCGAGACATGAGCAGCGCGTAGATGTCGGCGACGAGCTCATGAGTGAACTGGCTTCGACGGTACCCCGCGCGCCGGATACGTTCACTGACGCCGCGCGGCGCGAGAGCTAGGAGCCGCTCGCCGTCTGCGATGTCTTCTGTCTCCGCTCGGACGACACTCAGTGCGTGTCCCCACTCGTGCCAGGCGATTCGTGCCAGCATCATCTCGAAGCTCTGATCGTCGAGATCGCTGAGCGCTGGGTGACCGGCGTCGACCAGCACGAGCCGCAGCTCCTCGATCCAGACGCCCACGGCATCGGCAAGGCCCCGTCGATCGGTCGGTGCCATCGGCGAGTGACCGGCCGACCGCAGAAGGTCGTCCACGCAGTCGTCGAGCGCTCGATCGACCACGCGCCACCGTGCCGCGCCGATGTTCTCCAGCAGCAGACGGTGCTCCGTCGGAAGGTCGGCCCACGCCAATTCGATGATGCGCGCGGCGCGTGCATGTCGGCGCTCACCGAGTGGTCCTCGCGCGCGTCGTCCGGATGCCTCCCTGCTCGCCGTCATCCGTCCGAATGTATCGGCGGTGGCTCGCCTGGAGCGAATGGAGGCGGGGGGAATCGAACCCCCAACTCCGCCTTGCAAAGGCGTCTCGGCGCTCCGGACGACTCCGGAATGCGCCGGTCCTGCGGGGCGTTACCTGCGCGGCAGGGAGCGCTCGGGAGCGGCCGGTGTACGTGGGGTGTACCTGATCGGTACCCGCGCAGGCGTCAGCTCGCGGCGAGCGCGGGCGCGAGGTCGGCGGCGGTGGTCTCGATCGTCTCGGGGATGGTTACGACGAGGTGTCCGTCGCGTTCGAGGATGCGGCGCGGGCCGAGCATCGTGAGGCCGGCGATGCGGCTGGTGCCGGGCACGTAGCGGATGACGTGGCCCTCGGGGGTCTCCTCGCCCTCGCCGGGCTGCGGCTCGCCGACGTGCAGGTAGAGCACGTCGTGCTCGGCGTCGTAGTCGGCGTGATCGAACGTGACCTGGCCGATCGTGATGTTCACGCGCTCCATGACCGTGGGTCCTTTCGGTTCCCGAACGCGGAGATGATCCGCGCCGGCTCCTGCTCATAGCTTACGACCACCAGCAGCCACCGACTCGGACCCGCTCCCCGCAGATGGAAGCGCGTCCGGTGTTCGTAGACCGGATCGGGCTCGATGTGATCGGGCGCCCCGACCGCACGCAGCACGTCGGGCAGGTACCCGTCCAGCTCGGCGTGATCGCGCAGCACCTTGTCGTGCCAGACGCGCGCCAGCAGAACGACCCGCGCCCCGTCCGGGCCAGCCGCCTCGCCGATGACCTCCTCCCCGCTCACGATGCCGAGGATGCCCGCGGTCGCGGACGGCTCCCAGCTCTGTGTTGGATCGGGTGGACGTGCGCTCGCGCCTGCTCCATGGCCTGGAGTGGCTCCATGGCCTGGCTGTCATGGGATCGCGTTCTAGCCCGACTGTCATGGCGTCGTGCTCGTGCGTCCGTGATTGCCGCTAGTTTGGCCGGCGTCCTTTGCTCGGGGCCGGCCCTCGGTGCGTGGTCGTGCCGGGGGCCGCGTGCTTCTCGGCCCAGGATTCGGTGTGTTGGCGGTGGGGTTGAGTAGTCGCCGGCTCGTCTGATCTCGGTCCGGCGGCCTGCACGTAACACCCGAGCGAAGGAGGCGGCGATGGCCGCTCAGGAGCCGGTTTTCAGCCGGCTTGGCAAGACCCCGGAAGCCAGCGTCGATGTCGAAGCGGAGATTGCCCGCGCCCGTGGAGGAGCATGCGGACATTGGCGGTCCTCAGTGCACCGGGCCGGCTAGTCCGAAGCGGACATGCCGGGCTGCTCATCGAGTTGGGCGCGAAGCGCAGCGTAAGCGGTACGTGTCTCGTCAATCGCGATTCTGTAGGCGCGGGCGGCGCTCTGGAGGTCTTTGAGTGTCCTGCGACGTCTCAAGCTCCATGGCGTGTGGTGTCGCCAGCGATCGAGTCGGTCGAGCCATGGGTGACGCCCGCCAGTGCGGATGGCTCGTCCTGCGAGCCGCGCGAAGCTGTCGAGCGATTTCTCGGCTGTGAACTGTTCGTGTTGGCGGTCGGCGTCCCAGATAGCGCGTGCGGTTGCTTCGCTGCCCTCAATCCGGTCATCCACGTCCAACGGTTTTTGGCAGCCCCAGAGTGCGAGGGTGATATCTGAGGCTGCCTCCCAGCCCTCTACGGCGACTGCTGAGTCCGGGCCGAAGATCAGATCTACGCGTCGGCTCGCGTGGCGCGCAGCCGTGATTGCAGAATCAGTCTCGGAACCACCCACGGAGGGCTCCGGCGTGAGCAGTACCGTCGCGTTTTGCACCGCGTCTACCAACTCGGTAGCGGCGTCGAGCATGCGTTGGCGAAGTTGCGCCGACCGCTGCTGACGGCCAGTCCCCCAGGCGCCGAGCAACGCGCCGACAAGCCCGGACAGTGCCGGGGCGGCGATCGAAATGGTGGTAGTGCTCATCTTGCGTAGACGGGTGGTGGTGGGCGGAATCGCGAGTCTACGATCGTCCGTCTGTTGTACGTGTCCTGTACGCGGCTACGTGATCCGATCGGCGGGAGGCGGGTTCCCTCGCGAAGCGACGATCCACGGCTCGCCGACCGTCGCCACCCCGATCTTTCGAGGCGGCGTCTCCATGTCGAGATACCGCTCGACCTCGGATCGACCGAGCGACTCGACGGCTGCGTGCGCCCGCGCAGTCGGGCGGCCCTCGTCGTAGCAGCCGCCGAGCATGTGAGCGCTGATCTCGACCACCGTGAACAGCGGTCGATGCCCGTCGCGACGGAGCGTCCACTTGAATGCCGCACCATCAATTTCGGTTCGGATTTCTGTGCCTTCGCCGATTGTCCACAGACTCATTGGCGCGAAATGTAGGCGGCGGCGACGACGCTTCCGTGACACCCGGTATGCGCGCACGCACCGCCCTCGCGCGTGCCTGACTGAAGGTCAACGCGGCCGGGGCCGGCACACGGGGGGTAGGAAGGCGATCGAGTGGACGCTCCGATGGGTCCCATGCGTGTTTCGCGGATTTTCTCGCCGTAGCGCTGTCTTTACAGCCGCCCACATCTATACACGCGCGGTTGCCGCCGGAGGCGGTGGTTAGATCCTTTCTGCTAGCTGCGCTGCTCCGCACTGGCATGGCGGCGGGCTTTCCACACTGCCGCACGCATCGAGGCCCGCTCTAGGCGGGCTCTCGGTCGTTCCGTCCACCTGCGGGCGTACCGTCGTTCGCTGTTGTGCGGTGCCGTGGAAAGCACCGGAAGCGATGAAGGAGCAGCGTATGCGAGCAGTACCCGAGCAGTACGAAGCGTGGGCGCAAGCTCCGGCCCTGACGGTCGAGCTGTCCGCGAAGCAGGCGGCGCGCTTGAGACGCGCCTGTCAGCGCCGCGTCCGGCGGCTGATGCGCAAGCGTCGGCGGCAGACCGAGCGCGAACAGGCCCGCCGGTTGCGTGAGCTGCGCGACCTGATGACTCACCCGGACGTGAAGCGGTTGCGTGAGGATGTCCGCGCTGCGGCTCGTCCGTGTCCGGCTCCGTCGTCGCGGCTTCGCCGTGTCGGGACGCGCCGTCGTGGTGCGGGGCGTCCGCGGGGGATGTCGCGCTCGTGCGCGCACAGCGGCGACAGCGGCGATAGCTCCGGCTCATCTGACCCTGAGCCGTCTTCGGCTCGCCGCTTTGGGCGGCGGGCGTGGCTGCGCGCCCTCGCGGCCGGGAGGGCGGAGCTGTGAGCGCGCCGGCTCAGCAGGTCGTCGCGGCGCTCGCCGGCCTCGGCTACGACACCCGTCCTGACGAGTTCGGTGCGCGTGCATGGGATGCGGATTGCCCGTGCTGCAACCCGATCTCGGATGCGATGTGGCCGCTGCGAATCACGGAGCGCTCACCGGGCGGTCCGGCGCGGCTGCGATGCATCGCGCGCTGCGACGAGCACGCGATCCTGACGGTGCTCGGCCTCGCAGTAGAGAGCGCCGACGCGGCTGCGTTGAGCGACCGGCTCCGGTCGGGGCTGCGGCTGCTCGACACGGACCGCATGGCCGTGACCGAGCCTCCGAAGGTGCCGTGGCTCAGCGAGCCGCTGCTTGCGCGCGGCGCGGTGACGATGCTCGTGGGCCGCGAGGGGCAGGGCAAGTCGATGCTCGGGCTCGCGCTGGCCGCGGCGATCGGGCACGGCGGAACGGTTGCCGGAATCGCGTGTCGGCCCGGTCGCATGCTCGTGATCGATGCCGAGAACGGCGAGGCGGAGATCCACCGTCGCGTTCGTGGCTTGGGCGTCAAGCCGGGCACGCTCTTCTACGTCGAGGCGGAGCGGTTCGACCTGCGCGCCGACCTGCGCGACGTGGAGGCGCTGCTGACGCACTACCGGCCGGACGCGCTGATGCTCGACTCGCTGCGCTCGCTGGCGCCCGGCCTGGACGAGAACGACTCCGGCCCCGTCGAGGCGGTCCTCGGGCCGCTGCGCGGCCTCTCGCGGCGCCACAACCTCGCGACGCTCGTCCTGCACCACGCGGGCAAGGCGAGCAACGGCTATCGCGGCTCGACCGCGATCGGCGCGGCTGTCGATCTCGGCTTCACGCTCGCCCGCGAGGGTGACGATCCCCACCGCCCACGCTGACGTGCTGGAAGTCGCGGCTCGCGGCGGAGCCGCCGCCGCTCACGCTCTCTCTCCGGGCCCGTGATGGACGCATCGCGGTCACGGCCGCGCTGCCGGCGAGGAACACCCCGTCAGCGTCGCGCACGGACGACCTGGCGGACCGGCTCGCGACGATCGTTGCTGGCCGCGGCGTGCTCGCGTGGAGCGAGCTGGCAGCGTTCGCCGGAGTCGAGCCGGAGTCCGGTACCGCCAAGCGCGCACGCAGACGCGCGATCGATGACGACAAGCTCGCGGCGCACGGCCGGGGCCTCTACGGGCCGCCCGACGGATCGACCGTCCGGCCGGCCCCCGTAGGGGGCGTGGACGGCCGGACGGTCGCCGAAGACGGGGAGCGGGCGGCATGACCGCGCCCGCTCCCTCCCTCGGCGCTGCGCTGCTCGCTGCCCTCGATGAAGAGGCGGTCGCGCAGCTCGCGCAACGCATGCGGCCCTACCTCGAAGACCAGTTCCGCACGGGCGGGCTGCTGACCGCGACCGAAGCGGCAGAGCGGCTGCGGCTGCATCCCAAGACCGTCGTGCGCATGGCACGCGACGGACGCCTCCCCGCCGTCAAGGTCGGGACCGGCTGGCGCTTCCATCCCGACCGGCTCGCGGTCGAGCCGCGAACACCGTCGCAGACGCCGCGTGCGGCTCGCTCACGGCCTCGCGCGTGCGTTGGCGAGGTGCTGGCCTCGGTGCGCGCGATCCGCGGCGAAGGCGGGGCGCAATGAAGCACGGCAGCTCAGCCGGTCGGCGTGACGCCGGCCTCGTGGAGCGCGTCGTAGACGGCGCGGTTCGTCATGCCGGTCAGCCGCGCGATCTCCGTCGCGCCAATGCCGGCTCTGTAGGCGCGTGGGATCAAGCCCGCGATTCTTCTCGTCGCGGCTCTGCGCGCTTCGATCGCCCGCTCGCGCTCGTGCGCGCTCCGCGAGCCGAGCATCGCGAGCAGGTGCGTGCGCTCGCGCCCGCAACCGTCGAGCGCATCCGCGCAGCGCTCGACGCCGAGGGCGCGGCGCTCGTCTCCGTGCTGGCATACTCCGGCCTGCGGCCGGGCGAGCTGCGCGCGCTCCGCTGGAGCGACGTGCGCGAGCGGACCATCCTCGTGCAGCGCGGCGCCGACCCGACCGGCAGAGCGAAGGCCACCAAGACGCGATCGGTGCGGACCGTGCGCCTGCTCGCCCCACTCTCGGCCGACCTCCGGGAATGGCGCATGGCGTCCGGTCGTCCCGCTGCTGACGCGCTCGTGTTCGCACGCGAGGACGGCGGCGCGTGGACGAAGGACGACTGGGACGTGTTCCGCGCGAACGGCTGGAAGACCGCGTGCAGACGGGCAGGGCGCGCGCCCGTTCCGCGTCCGTACGACCTCCGCCACTCGTTCGCCTCCCTGCTGCTCGCCGAGGGCCGCACGGTCCACTACGTCGCCGCGCAGCTCGGCCACTCGCCCGCGCTCACGCTTTCGACGTACGGCCATCTGATCGCCGAGTACGCCGACGCAGGTCCCATCGACGCCGAAGTCGAGGTTGCCGCTGCCCGTGAAGGGATCGACCATCTGAGTCTTGCTGCCTAGACGTGTCGCTCGACGGCACTAGCGGTTGTACTGATGCAACCGCTAGGGTTGCAACCGAGAAGCACCCCGACGGCGACCCTACGAATGGCCGTCCGCCGGGGGCTTCCCCGCCGCCCTAGTCGTGGTTCCTCCTTACGAGAGAGGGTGCCGCGGCTAGGGCGTCTCCATGAGCGGGCCGTACAATGTCCGCTCGTGATCGAGTCTACGGGCCGATTCGCCAGTCAAAGCTCGATTGCCTGTGGAAATCCGTATCGACCTCGCAATTTGCGGACGTTCTTGAGTCGCGAAAAGCGTCGATTTGCTGGGAACTCGCCTTGTAATGGGTTTACAGGCTGCCGGCGAACGCTTTGCTTGGCACGGCGGGCCATGACGGTGAGTCGAGCACTTGGGATTTCGCTCGGTCTGAGTGCACGAGTACGTGATCTGTACGTGCTCGCCGCTTCTCGGGTTTGACCCGGACGCGGCGCGCGAGAGAAATAGCCGACGCCACGGGCAATCCCACGTCAATGGAGGCGGGGGGAATCGAACCCCCAACTCCGCCTTGCAAAGGCGGCGTGTTCCCGTTAGCACCACGCCCCCGGGGCGGTTCGAGTCTAACGGCGATGTCGGGCTGACCGCGGCGTGGTTGCCGCTTCTGCGGGGGATCTGCTGTGATGCCGCGCGATGCTCGCGACGATCGCCGACGTGGTGCTCGGGCTGGTGCTGCTCGGCTCTGCGCGCGCGAAGCTGGCGGCGCCTGCGCGCACCCGTGCGGCGCTCGCGACGTTCGGGCTGACGACGCCGCGGGCGCGTGCACTGGCGTGGGGCGGCGCGGTCGCGCTGGAGATGCTGCTGGGCGTTGGCGTGGCGCTCGGGCTCGACGCGGTGGCCTACGCCGCGGCCATGCTGATGTTCGCGTTCGCCGCGCTGCTCGTCCGCGCGCTCCACGTCGGTCGTTCCGGCCAGCCGTGCGGCTGCCTTGGCGCCCGCTCGCGTGTCAGCCCGCTCGCGCTCGCGCGCACGCTTGCGCTCGCTGCGGCGTATGCGCTGCTTCCCTTGGTGCCGGAGCGCGAGCTGAGCACTGACGCATGGCTTGCGATCGGGCTCGGCGTCGCGCTCGCCGCGATCGCGACCCTCGCGGTCCTGCTGCTCGCGCTCGCGCGCGAGGTCGGCGAGCTGCGTCTCGCGCTGCCGCCGCAGCTGCCGCTCGAGATCGACGGCGAGGGGCCGCCGCGCGGAAGCCGGATCGCGCTGATCGAGCGCTTCATCCCGGCTCCGAGCAACCGCTACGCGCTCGCCGTCTTCTCGTCCGAGGGCTGTCCCATGTGCCAGGCGCTTGCGCCTGCCGTGACGGCCCTGCAGCGCGACCCGCTGCTCGCCGTCGAGACCTTCGACGAGCGCGAGGACGCCGACGTGTGGCGCGCGTACGCGATCCCCGGCAGCCCATACGCGCTCGTGCTCGCGCTCGACGGCACCGTCCTCGCGCAGGGCACGTTCAACAGCGCGCGTCAGCTCGAGGCGCTCGTCGCCGCCAGCGAGGCGCGTGAGCGGGAGCTCGTGCGTGCCTGAGCTGCGAGGCGCCCGCGAGCAGGGCGACGCGCGGGGAGCGAACGGCGGCATGTCGGATGCGGGCGCCGACGACAAGCGCCGCCGCCTCTCGGATGCCCTCGCGGCCAACACCGACCGCCGCGGCTTCCTCGCGCGCGCGAGCGGCTGGCTGCTGGCGACCGCCACCGGAGCTGCCGCGCTCGCGGCCGGAGAGGAGGATGCCGAGGCCTATCACTTCTGCGGCCACATCTACACGACGGCCTCCTGCCCGCACCCGACCGGGATCCCGCGCGTCGACATCCACGGCTACCCGCTGCGCGCGAGAGACGGCAAGCCGGTCGACGACCTCGGCCGCCCGATCGACCGCAAGGGCCACCCGCTCGACGAGCAGGGTCGGCGCCTCACCGACCCGGACGGCCGCTCGCTTCCGCGCGCGCCGCGGACGCGCGTCTGCCAGGACGGCATCCCCGACAGATACGGCTTTCCCGTCACGGTCGACGGCTCCTGGTACCGCTGCTGCGGCGGAAAGGTGCGCCGGCTGATGGACTGCTGCGCCTACCACCGCACGCGCATCAACGGCGACACCGCGCTCACCGGCTACTGCTACGCGGGCCGCAGAGTCTTCTGCGTCATGTACTTCCAGACACAGGTGCCGTGTTGACCCGATGAGCGCCGCCGCCGCGATCCTGCTGGCCACCGCGTTCGTCGCCGGCGTCACCGGCGCGTGGTCGCCGTGCGGCTTCTCGATGGTCGAGACGCTCGGCAGCCGCCGTGCTCACCTCGGCGGTCGCACGGTCGCCACCAGCTGCGCGACGTTCGCGCTCGGTGCGCTCGCGGGCGGGGCGATCACGTTCACGACGCTCGCCGCCCTCGGCGCAGGCCTCGGCGGCGCCGGCAGCATCGCGGCGCTCGCAGCGGCGGCCACCATCGCCCTCAGCGCCGCGCTCGGCGAGGCGCTCGGCGTACGGATCGTCCCGCAGATCCGCCGCCAGGTGCCCGAGCCGTGGCGGCGCACGCTGCCGCTGCCGCTCGCCGCCGGCCTCTACGGCGTGCTGCTCGGGCTCGGCTTCACGACCTTCGTGCTGACGCTCGCGGTGTGGGCGCTCGCGGGCATCTCCGTGGCGATGGGGGCCCCAGGGGCTGGCCTGCTGATCGGCCTCGGGTTCGGCGCCGGCCGCGCGCTGCCGGTCGTGCTGATGGCGCCCCGCTACGAAACGCTCGGGCAGCGGCTCGAACAACAGATGGCCGAGCGGCCGATCCTGCTGCGGCGCCTGCGGCTCGCCGACGGCGCGTTGCTCGCGGCGCTCGCCACAGCCTTCCTCGCAAGCGGCAGCGCGAGCGCCGCGCAAAGACCGCAGCTCGTCGCAACCGACGGGACCGACCCCTCGCGCGCCGGCTCGCTGCTCGCCTACGAACGCGTCGACCACGCAGGCGCCGTCCTCGTTGACGGCGACGCGATCGCTCAGCTGCCGGCGCAGAACGTCGCGATCGGCGGCCGCTACCTCGCGACTCGCGCCGGCACGACGCTCACGGTGCAGGACCGCCAGAGCGGCGCGACGGTCGCACAGTTCGACGCGCCCGGCGCGACGCAGCTCGCCGTCTCGGACCGCTGGCTCGTGTGGCGCGCCGATCGGCCGGGCGGCGGCGACCGCCTGTGGGCGCTGCCGCTGCCGGTCGCGCAGGCGGTGCCGGCCGCCGGCGTCGCGCACGTCGTCGCGGGCGGCAGACGCCGCGAGGCGATCGACCGCCCGGCGCTGTCGGGCGACCACCTCGCCTACGCGGCCACCACGCGCGGCATCAGCGCGATCGTGATCGCGGACCTCGCGACGCAGCACCGTCGCCGCGTGCTCGCGCTGCGCGGCGGGCAGCTGTCGCAGCCTGCCCTCGACGGCGGTCGCCTGCTGTACGTGCAGTCGTCCTTCTGCAGCCAGCGGTTGCGCGCGGTGAGCACGCGCAAGCTGCACCACCCGCGCACGCTGCTGCGGATCGGCGCAAACGCACACCGCGACCACGCCCACGAGCACGGCTACACGACGCAGGGCAGCGAGCCGAGCCGCTGTCCGCGCGGCACGCCACATCGCACCGACACGCTGCTGTGGACGACGGCGCTCGCCGGCCGCAGCGCCTACGTGACGCTGCTACGCCCCGGCGCTGACGGCGCGCCCAGCGCACGGATCGTGCGCGTCGGCTTCTAAAGGAAGCGCTGCCGCGCCCGCTCGAACGCGCGCACTTGCGCCCGAGAGTGCATGCGCTTATTGTTAACCACATGGCTAACAGTTCCGCCGCCACGCTCGACCGCTCGTTCGTCGCCGTCGCCCATCCGCTGCGGCGCACGATCCTCGAGCGGCTGGCGAGCGGCGAGCTGACGGTCGGCGAGGCGACGCACGACTTCCCCATCTCCAAGCCGGCGATCAGCAAGCACCTGAGGGTGTTGGAGGAAGCCGGCGCGATCGTGCGCGTGATCGACGGCCGCACGCACCGGCTGCGGTTGCAGCAGCGCTCCCTGGAGGAGGCGTACGCGTGGCTTGCCAGACAACGCGAGCTGTGGGAGCGCAAGCTCGACGTCGTCGAGGAGTTCCTGACCGAGCAACAGGAGGACAGCAGATGAGCGAGATCGACGTCGACACCGGCACGGTGCGCGTGGAGCGCACGTATGAGGCCCCGGTCGAGGCGGTCTTCGACGCCTGGACCAACCCCGAGGTGCTGAAGCGCTGGTGGAAGGCCGACCCAAGCTACGAGGTAACGATCGCCACGCTCGACGTGCGCGCCGGCGGCGCGTACCGCCTCGCGATGCTCAGACCCGACGGCGAGGAGGTGGTCGTCCACGGCACCTACCGCGAGGTCTCCCGCCCCGACCGGCTCGTCTACAGCTGGGAGTGGGAGGGCACCGGGCCCTACGCGAACCACGAGAGCGAGGTCGCCGTCACGTTCGCCGAGGACGAGCCCGGCCGCACGACCGTCGTGATCGAGCACGCCGGCCTGCTCGACGACGACTCGCGCGCCGCTCACACGCACGGCTGGAACGCCGTGCTCGACAGCCTCGCACGCAGCGGGATCCCCGCGACGCGCTGACCCGCACGACAGTCAATCCCCAAGAGAAGGGAGCACCACCATGGCGAAATACGTGCTGGCCTACACCGGCGGCCGCATGGCCGACACGCAGGAGGAGCAGCAGGAGCGCATGGCCGCATGGCAGACGTTCCTCGGCGGCCTCGGCGACTCGCTCGTCGACATGGGCAACCCGTTCGGCGCCTCCGCCACGGTCACCGCCGGCGGCGGCAACGGCAGCGCGCCGAACCACCTCAGCGGCTACTCGATCATCACCGCGAACAGCCTCGAGGAGGCGACCGACAAGGCGAAGGGCGCGCCGGTGCTCGACGGCGGCGGGACGGTCGAGGTGTACGAGGCCCTCGAGATCGGCTGATCGCCGGGCTGCAGGGCGGGAACCGCACGACCGCGTCGCGGACGGTCACCGTGCGGCGGCGCTGAGGAAGCGTCACTCCATCACCCGCAGCGTCGCGGGCACGTCGAGCCGCCGCAGGCGCCGCAGCATCAGCAGCGGCGTCAGCGCGGCGGCGCCGATCCCCACCGCGCACGCGGTCGCGAGCGAGCCGCCGGCGATCGTCGTGCTCGCGAGCAGGTCGGGGAACGTGTCGCGCAGCAGGTCGCCGACGATCCACGACGCGAGCGCCAGCCCGCCTGCGATCCCGACCGCCGTCGCGAGCACGCCGACGACGGCGCTCTCGGCGATCGACAGCCGCGTGCCGACGCCCGGGGACAGCCCGTACGCCTGCATCGTGGCGTGCTCGCGCACGCGCTCGTCGATCGAGACGCTCGTCGAGTTGAACGCGATCATCACCGCGAGCGCGAGCGTGATCAGCACGGTGATGCGGATCGCGCCGAGGAACGAGTCGATCGTGCGCCGCATCCCGTCCGTCGCCGCGCGCACCGGCTCGACCGCCGCCACGCCGGGACGGCCGAACAGCGCCCGCTCCACCCGCTCGTGGCTCGATCCCGCCGCCGGCACGACGACCGCCTCGTTGACGAGCCCGCCGAGTCCGAGCCGCGCCGCCGCGGTTGTCGGCAGGTAGGCGCCCGTGCGCAGCGGGCTGGCGTGGATGCCGGCCACGCGCAGGCGCGTCTCGACGAGGTCGAAGCCGTCGGCCGTTCGCCGCGGGTGGCGCACGCGCAGCCGGTCGCCGACGCGCACGCCGAGGTCCTGCGCCGCGAGCTGGGCGATCACGAGGCCGCCGCCGCGTCCGCCGAAGCGACCGTCCGTCGTCGCCGGCGTCCACAGCCGGCTGCGTGGATCGGCGAGCGTCAGCTCCACGACGACGCTCCGCCCGCCGGCGCGCAGGCGACCTGGCACCGTCAGCTGCGGCTCGGCGCGCCCGACCTCCGGGTCCGCCGCGAGCGCGGCCACCGGCGACCGCGCAGCCGGGTAGATGCGGTCGAGCGTCACCGTCAGGCGGTCGGGCGAGCTGCGCAACGTCTCGCGCGCGATCCCGTCGACTGCGCCGCTGAGCGAGTCGACCATCGCCGTCACCGCGATGATCGCGACCACCGCGCCGGACAGGCCGATCACCGTCGTCGCCGTGCGGCGCGGGTTGCGCGCGAGGTTGCGCAGCGGCATCTGCGCGACGCTGCCGCCGGGGACCGGCAGCCGCCGCAGCAGCGGCGCCAGGCCGCCGCCCCTGGCGGCGCGAAAGCCGGTGCGGATCGCCTCGATCGGGCGCATCCGCACGCCGCGCCAGACGGGGATCGCCGCCGCCGCCAGCGGCAGCGTCAGCGCGACGGCCGTCCCGACCGCGAACAGGCCGGCGTCGAACGACGGCGCGTACGCCGGCAGCGGCATCATCGCCTTCACCTCGCCGCTGATCCAGGCCGACAGCGCGAACGTCGTGCCGACGCCGAGCAGCGCGCCGAGCAGTCCGATCTGCGCACCGAGCAGGAGCGGGCGCAGCGCAAGGCGGCCGGGCGGGACGCCGAGCGCCATGCCGATCCCGATCTCGCGCCGCTGCGACTCGACCACGCGAGCGATCAGGTTGAACGCCGCGATCGCAGCGGCGACGAGCACGAGCACCGCGAAGACGAGGAAGACGGCGCGGTCGTTGCGCGCGTCGCGGTAGAGGATGCGGTGCGCGTCCTCGTCGGCGCCGAGCGTCGCGGCGACGCCGACGCCCGGCAGCGCGGCGTGCAGCGCGCGGACGGCGGCGCGCGCAACGCGCGCGGGCGCGACGCCCGGCGGCGCGTCGAGCAGCAGCTCGTTCACTTCGCCGCGCCGGCCGGCCGCCGCCTGTGCGAGCGCGAGCGGGGCGTACACGACCGCGAAGCCGAGCTCCCCGCCGGCGACGCCGTTCTGCGCGATCACGAACCACTGCGGGCTCAGGCCTGCCCCCACGTAGCGGACGCGCCCGATCCGCGCGAGCCGCAGCGTGCCCGTGCCGGCGAGCCCGTGCTCGTCGGCGAAGCTCCAGTCGAGCACGACGGCGCGCCGCGCGGCGTCGCGCGCGGCGAGCGCGCGGCCCTCCTGCGCGGCGACGGCGTCGATCCGCGGGCCGCCGTGCGCGAGCGGGATCCCCACCAGCTGACCCGGCACGAGCACGGTGCGGCCGCGCTGGGATGCGTCGACCTGCGTCGGGACGATCAAGCGCTCCTCGGCGCGCCGCACGAGCCCCTGCGCGTGCAGCCGCTCGACGGCCGCCGCGAGCCGGCCGGCGCGCACGGACGACCCGGGGGCGAGGTCGAGCCGCACGTCGTGCCCGTTCAGCAGCGCGAACGAGCGGTCGTTCGAGCGCTCCCGCCAGACGGTCGTGCCGGCGAGGCCGGCGAACGTGCCGGTGCCGATCGCGAGCACGAGGGCCGTCACGAGGATCTGCAGCCGCCGTCTGCGCGCATCGCGCGCGGCCCATGCGAGCCAGAAGCGCGGACGGTCGATCGCCGTGCGCGTTGCGCGCGCAGGCCTCACCAGCGCAGCTCCGACGTGTCCGTGCGCCCGCCGGGCGGCGGCCCGTCAGACACGACGCGCCCGGAGGACAGCTCGATCACGCGGTCGGCGACGCGCGCGATCTCGCGGTTGTGCGTGACGACGAGCACCGCCGTGTCGCTGCGGTGCGTCTGCTCGTGCAGCAGCTCGAGAATCTGCACGCCGGTCCTGAAGTCGAGCTCGCCGGTCGGCTCGTCCGCCAGCATGAGCGGGTTCCCGGACGCGAGCGCGCGGGCGATCGCGACGCGCTGCTGCTCGCCGCCCGACAGCTCGTGCGGGAAGTGCAGCGCGCGCTCGGCGAGACCGACGCGCGCGAGCGTCTCGCGCGCGACCGCGGTGGAGTCGTCACGCCCGCCGACGTCGGCGCCGAACGCGACGTTCTCCAACGCGGTCAGCGCGGGGAACAGGTTAAACGTCTGGAAGATGAACGCCACGGTCTCGCGGCGGAAGCGGTAGAGCTGCTTCTGGCTGGCGCGCGTGATGTCCCGGCCG
>Ga0070705_100000565_pt1 | contig 21451 bp, 20 predicted proteins | sample KBSK5253metaG_FD_65455 | JGI IMG/M metagenome (GOLD analysis project Ga0070705, IMG submission 65455) | Corn, switchgrass and miscanthus rhizosphere microbial communities from Kellogg Biological Station, Michigan, USA - KBS K5-25-3 metaG | ecosystem: Host-associated > Plants > Roots >... | reverse complement strand
GGCGAGGGCATGTCGATGCAGCTCGCCCGGGACGGCCGCCGGATCCTCTGGCTCGCGCACGAGAGCGCGCCCAAGAATTTCACGGCGGTCGACGTCAGCGACCCGCGCACCCCGAAGGTCGTGGTGCAGACCGACCTGCCGCACGCGCAGATGCGCTCCAACTCGCTCGAGGTGGCGGGCGACCTGATGGCGGTCGCCTACCAGGTGACCAAATTCGGCCTGAAGCCCGCGGGCTTCGAGCTTTTCGACGTGGCGAGGCCCGAGGCGCCGCGCTCGATCGCGTTCTTCGACGCCTCGGGACCGCATTCGCGCGGCTGCCACCAGCTCTGGTTCGTCGACGGCAAGACGGTGCACATGGCATGCGCCGACCCGGAGCAGAAGCCGCGCAATCCCAAGGACGACCAGGTCTACCGCATCGTCGACGTGAGCACCCCGACGAAGCCGCGCGCGGTGGGTCGCTGGCACCTTCCGGGCACGATGGAGGGCGACGACGCCCCGCCGCCCGAGCGCCTGCCGGGGAAATTCGACGCCGGCTTCCGCGCCCACAACACCAACGTCTATCCCCAGCGCCCAGACCGCTGCTATCTCGGCTACATCGACGGCGGCATCATGGTGATCGACATCTCGGACCAGAGCCGGCCGAAGCTGGTCTCGCGCTGGACCAACTCTCCGCCGTACAACGGCTTCAACCACACGGTGCTGCCGCTTTTCGAGCGCGGCCTCATCGTGGTGAGCGACGAATCGGTGAAGGACAACGCCGGCGACTGGCCCAAGCTCGTCTGGATCCTCGACGGGCGCGACGAGCGCCACCTCGTGAGCATCGGCACGCTGCCGATGCCGCCGGTGGATGCGTTCAGGAGCCGCGGCGGCCGCTACGGCGCCCACAACCTGCACGAGAATCCGCCGGTGCCGGGCGCCTGGAAATCCGAGAACGTCGTTCTCGGGACCTTCTTCAACGGCGGGGTACGCGCCTACGACATCTCGGATCCATACTCGCCGCGCGAGATCGCCTACTTCGTGCCCGAGGCGCCCGAGGGCTCGAAGATCGGCGCGGTGCAGATCAACGACGTCTTCGTCGACGACCGCGGCGTCGTCTTCACCGTCGACCGGCATAACGGCGGGCTGTACGCGCTCGAAATGAAGGTGTGATTCCCGACGGACGCACGCCCGTCTTCGTCGTGACGGGGTTTCTCGGCAGCGGCAAGACCACGCTTCTGAACCGCCTTATCGCGACCCCCGGGTTTTTGGATTCTCTTGTGGTCGTCAACGAGTTCGGCGAGGTGCCGGTAGACCACCACCTCCTCGAAGCCTCGGAGGAGAAGACCGTCGCGCTACCGAACGGGTGCCTCTGCTGTCACCTGCGCGGCGACCTCGAGGAGACCCTGATCGGCGCGGCGATGCGCCGCCGCCGTGGCGAGATCGCCGGCTTCGATCGCGTGATCGTCGAGACGAGCGGTCTCGCCGACCCGGGACCGGTGGCGCAGACCCTCTACGCCGACCGCGCGCTCGAGCGTGACTTCAAGCTCGGCCCGATCGTCACGGTGGTCGATGCCGCGGACACCGGCAGTCGGAACCTCGGCCTGGACATCGCCAAGTCCCAGATCGTCGCGGCCGACGTGATCGTTCTTTCAAAAGTGGACCGAGCGACCGACCTTTCCACCCTGACGGAGCAAGTCAAGGCGCTGAATCCCCATGCCCGCCGCGTCGCGGCGCGTTTCGGCGACGTCGACCCAGCGCTCCTCGAACAATCAGGGACAGACCGGGTTTTTTCCCCGGTGGCGCACCACGACCGCGGCATCAACACCTTCCATCTCCAGTTCGACCAGCCCCCGCGAAAAGACCTGCTCGAGCGCTTCCTCGCTGTGCTCGTCGAGCTGCGCGGCGCCGACCTGCTGCGGGTGAAAGGCATCGTCGCGCTCGAGGGCGGCGAGCATGTTGCAGTGCAAGGCGTGCGCCACGTATTCGACCGGCTGCGGCCGATCGACAACCGGCCCTCGACCGGCCTCGTTTTCATCACCCAGAACATGGCCGAGCGCGACGTGGTTGCGCTTTGGCAGGCAATGTCATCGCTGAAGGGGGCTTCATGAACCGGCTTTTCCTCATTGCCCTTGCCCTTTGCTTCAACGGCGCGTGGGCGCAGGGCGACTACCCCAACAAGCCCGTGCGCATGGTGGTCGGCTTCGCCGCCGGCGGGATCTCCGACGTGCTCGGCCGAGCGATCGCGATTCCGCTCTCGAAGCAGCTCGGCCAGCAGGTCATCGTCGAGAACAAGCCCGGCGCCGGCACCACGATCGCGGGCGACTTCATCGCCAAGTCGGTGCCCGACGGCTACAACATCTGGCTGCAGGACATCACCACGCACGCGATCAACAACACCCTCTACCCGAAGCTGCCGTACGACTCGACGAAGGACTTCAGCTTCGTGGCGATGGTTGCCTCGACCCCGCTCATGCTGGTGGTGCACCCGAGCACGCAGGCGGCGAGCGTCCGCGAGCTTATCCAGCTCCTCAAGGCGAATCCCGGCAAGCTCTCGTACGGTTCTTCGGGAAACGGCACCATCGTGCATCTCTCGGGCGAGATGCTGAAGACCGCCGCGGGCGTCGACGTGCTGCACGTCCCGTACAAGGGTAGCAATCCCGCGACGCAGGCCATCCTCGGCGGCGAGGTGACGTTCGTGTTCTCGACCATGCCGCCGGCGATCTCGAACTCGAAAGCCGGGAAGCTGCGCGCGCTCGCCGTGACCACGCCCAAGCGCGTCGCCGCTGCCCCCGAGGTGCCGACGATGATCGAGGCCGGGCTGCCGAACTTCGAGATCGTGCTCTACTCGGGCATCCTCGGACCCAAGGGGATGGACCGCGCGCTCGTGCGCCGGCTGAACGCCGAGTTCGCGAAAGCGGTGCAGTCGAGCGAGATGCAGCCGGTCTGGCGGAACATCGGCGCCGACCCGATCGTCATGACGCCCGAGGCATTCGAGGCCGCGACCGCGCGCGAGATCGCGAAGCTCGCGCCGGTGGTGAAGGCATCGGGGGCCAGGCTCGAGTGAGGCTGCTGCCGCAGCACTCACGCTACGATTGGCTTCCGCTCCCCGAACGCGAGCCCTTCGCCTGGCCGCGCGGCAGCCGGCTCGCTTTCACCGTCACGACCAATATCGAGTGGTTCGCGTTCGGCGCCGGGCTCGGCCACGATCCGGCCAAGACCGGCGAGCCGCAAACCCACCGCAACTATGCTTGGCGCGACTACGGCAACCGCATCGGCGTATGGCGCCTGTTCGAGCTCCTCGACGAGCTCGGCCTGCCCGCAGGGCACTGCACCAACACCCTGGTGTACGACTACGCACCGCAGATCACCGATGCGATCCGGCGGCGCGGCGATGAGCTGATCGCCCACGGCCGCACCAACGCCGAGAACCTTCTCGGGCTGTGGCAGCCCGACGAAGAGCGCATCCTGCGCGAGGTCACCGAGACGATCGCGCGCCACGAGGGCCGCGCACCGGCGGGCTGGTTGGGCGCCGGGGCCTACGAGACCCCGCACACGCCCGACCTTCTGAAAGAGCTCGGCTACCGCTACCTGATGGACTGGCCGATGGACGACCAGCCGGTGTGGCTCTCCACCCGCGCCGGCCCGCTCCTCTCGGTGCCCTATCCGATCGAGACCGACGACGCCCAGGCCATCATCCATCGCAAATGGAGCGCGGTGGCATTCGCCGACGCCGTCGTCGACCAGTTCGACGAGATGCTCGCGCAATCCGAGCGCGATGCGCTCGTCATGAACGTCTCGCTCCACCCGTATGTTTTCGGACAGCCCTTCCGCCTGCGCCGCCTGCGCAGCGCCCTGAAGCACTGCCTGCTGCGCCCGGGCGTCTGGTACTGTCGCCCTGGAGAAATCGCCGCGCATTGTTATTCACTCGGAGAATCCGTGACATGAAACGAATTGTTCTGGCGTTGGCGTGCGCCATGCCGGTTTTTCTCTTTGCCCAAGACTATCCATCGCGGCCGCTTCGCGTCGTAGTGCCGTACTCCGCCGGAGGCTCCTCCGACGGCCCGATGCGGGTGATTGCCCAGGAAATGTCGAAGCAGCTGGGGCAGCAGATGGTGGTCGAGAACAAGCCCGGCCAGGGCGCGATGATCGGGAGCGCCGAGGTGGTGAAGGCGCCGCCCGACGGCTACACGCTGCTTCTCGCGTCCAATCCGAACGCGATCAGCGCGTCGCTTTATTCCAAGCTGACGCACGATCCGGTCGAAGACTTCGCGCCGATCTCGCTGCTCGCGAGCGAGCAGGCGGTGCTCCTCGTTCATCCTTCGATCCCCGCGAAGAACCTGCAGGAGTTCATTGCCTACGCGAAGGAGCGTCCGGGGAAGCTCGATTACTCGTCATCGGGCAACGGCAGCGCCCAGCATCTCTTCATGGCGATGTTCCTCTCGATGACCGGGCTGCAGATGAACCACATCCCGTACAAGGGCAGCGCGCAGGCGGTGACCGATCTGCTCGGCGGGCAGGTCGCGGCCGCGATGCCGGGCCTCGCCGCGATGCGAGGGCACATCCGTGAAGGCAGGGCGCGGGCGCTTGCCGTAACCGGCGCAAGGCGCGCAAGCGCCGCGCCCGAGATTCCAACGATGATCGAGTCCGGTCTGAAGGGCTACGAGCTCTACGTGTGGATGGGAATACTCGCGCCGAAGGGCACTCCAGCGGCGGTGATCGAACGGCTGCACCGCGAATTCACTGTCGCACTGCGCGCCCCCGCGGTGAAGAGCTTCATGGAGAGCGCCGCGATCGAGCCGGTGGGTTCCACGCCCGCCGAGTTCGGCGCCTTCTTCCGTGAAGAAAAGGCGCGCTGGGCGAGGATCATCAAGGAAACCGGTGCTCGCGTCGACTGAGTTCGTCCGTGCCGGCAAGTGGGTCTTCGGCACCGGGCTGCGGGAGCGCAATCCTCACAAGCTTTTCGAAAGAATTGCTTTTCGGCTTGATGCCTTGGGAAGCTCGATGTCGCTGGTGGCGAGGCTGGACCAGTACTATCCACACGCGCGCTGCGTCGCGCCTTACCAGGCGGCTCGCAAGCGGGCATTCGAGCGCCGCCAGGTCGCGCCGAGCACCTCGGTCATCGCGAGCGGCCTGCAGGACCCGCAGGCCGAGTTCGACGTCCAGGTCGTGGCGGCGACCGCCGAGAGCGGCCTCGTGCCCGAGGAGATCGGAGCGGGCCTCAACCGCCCCGAGACTTCGGGCTATGCGCCCTGCCTGCGGGTCGGCGACCTCGTTTTCGTGGCGGGACAACTGGCGCGCGACGGCTCCGGCGCGCTCGCCGCGCGCGGCACTGCCGAGGAGACCGACTACATCTTTCGCGAGCGGCTGCTGCCCGCGTTGGAGGCTGCCGACAGCGGCCCGGACCTGGTGCTGAAAGCGCAGGTTTACCTCAGTGAAAACCTGAGTGGAAACGGAGCACTGTCTCGCTTTCACACGGTCTGGAGCAAGGCATTCGAGGGGGGAGTTCCGCCCACGACGGTGGTGGCGGTGCGCCATCCCGCGTTTCTCACCACCGAGGCCACGGTCGAGGTGAACCTGATCGCGGCGCGTCGTGCCGCCGGCAGCCGCGTGCACCGCTTCGGGCGCGGCGAAGCGCACGCGAGTATGCTCGACGGCCTGCTCTTCGTCGGCGGCCTCGGCGGCGCCGATCTGGACGAGGTGGTGGAGAAGGCGAGGCCGGTCTTCGCCGAGGCCGGGGCGGAGCTCTCGAACGTGGTCAGGGCGCTCGTGTTCCACGCCGGACGCCGCGGAATAGCCGAGGCGAAGCTGCCGTTTCGCTTCACCGCGGTCGAGGTGCAGGCAGGCTTGACCATCGATCTCTGGGGCTACGTGCCGCAACCATGAAAGAAAAGCCGCTTCTTCCGCAGCACAGCCGCTACGACTACGTTCCGCTCACCGAGCGCAAGGACTACAGCTGGCCGCACGGCAAGCGGCTCGCCTTCGCGCTCACGACCAACATCGAGTGGTTCGCCTTTGGCGCGGGCCTCGGCCACGATCCGGCCAAGACCGGCGAGCCGCAGACCCACCGCAACTACTCCTGGCGCGACTACGGCAATCGCATCGGCGTGTGGCGGCTGTTCGACCTCTACGACGAGCTGAAGCTCCCAGCGGCCCACAACGCCAATTCGCTCCTGTACGACTACGCGCCGCAGATCATGGACGCGATCCGCAAGCGCGGCGACGAGGTGGTAGGGCATGGACGCACCAACGCCGAGAACCTGCGCGGGCTGTGGCAGCCCGACGAGGAGCGGATCCTGCGCGAGGTCACCGAAACCATCGCGCGCCACGAGGGCGCAGCGCCGGCCGGGTGGATGGGAACCGGCGCCTACGAGACACCGAACACGCCCGACCTCCTCAAGGAGCTCGGCTACAAATACCTCATGGACTGGCCGATGGACGACCAGCCGGTGTGGCTGCGCACGCGCTCGGGGCCGTTGCTCTCGATTCCGTATCCGATCGAGCTCAACGACGCGCAGGTGGTCATCCATCGCAAGCAGGACGCTTCGGACTTCTGCGACATGGTCGTCGACCAGTTCGACGAGATGGTCGAGCAGAGCGAGCGCCACCCGCTGGTGATGAGTGTCTCGGTCCACACCTACGTGTTTGGCCACCCGTTCCGCCTGCGCCGCCTGCGTGCCGCCCTGCGGCATTGCATCGAGCACGCCGGCGCCTCGCGGGTGTGGTGGACGCGGCCGCGCGAGATTGCAAATTTCTGCGCGAGCCTGCCAAAAGGTCTCATCCCCGGAAGCACTTAGTGAGGGTTTGTCAGTCGGCGCGGAGCGCCGGCCGGGCGGCGGGTACAGTGGCGGTCCCATGCAGCCCGCCCCGGAATTCCAGCCGGTCGAGCACACGGTAAGGGTCCTCCTTCTCGAGGACGACCCGGACTTTGCCGCGCTCGTACGCCGCTGCGTCGCGGGGCTGTCGGGGCAGCCGGTGCTCCACGCCGCGCAGACGCTGGGGGAGGCGCTGCTCGAGCTGCGCTCGAGCATGTTCGACCTGGTCCTGGCCGATCTGTGGCTTCCCGACTCGTCCGGCCTCGACACGCTCGAGCGCATCGCCTCGGCGACCACCTGTCCGATCATCGTGCTTACCGCGAGCGACGACCCGGGGATGCGCGAGGCGGCGCTCGCCGCGGGAGCTTACGAATTCGTGCAGAAGAGCGAATTCGACTCGCGCGTGCTGGCGCGCCTGGTGCGCCTGGGGGCGATCCAGGCGCGCACCTTTCGGTCGCTCCGCCAGAGCGAGGCGCGCTTTCGCAGCCTGACGCAGCTCTCGTCCGACTGGTACTGGGAGCAGGACAGCGAATTTCGCCTCACCTTCATGTCGAGCCACATGGGCGAGCGCACCGGGCTCGCGCCCTCAGACTACCTGGGCCGCAAGCGCTGGGACCTGCCGGCGCTCAACCTGACCGAGGCCGACTGGCAGCGCCACCGCGCCCAGCTCGAGCGCCGGCAGCCGTTCCGCGACTTCGAGATGCAGCGCGAGGTCGAGGGCGGAAGCGTGTGGCTCTCGATCAGCGGCGAGCCCGTATACGACGCGGACGGGCACTTCGTCGGCTACCGCGGCGTGGGACGCGACATCACCGCCAGGAAGCGCAGCCAAGCCGCCCTGCAGCGCTTCCGTACGGCGCTCGACCGCTCGGCCGACATGTTCTTCCTCGTCGACATGCAGGAGAACCGGCTGCTCGACTTCAACGAGACCGCTTGCGCGGCGCTCGGCTACGCGCGCGACGAGCTCCTGGGAATGCGCTCCGACATGGTCCTCGTGGGGCGAACGATCGAGGAGATCCGCGCCTCGCACGAGGAGTTGGTGCGGGAGCGCACCCAGACCGGCGAGACGACCTACCGGAGGAAGGACGGCAGCACCTTCCCGGTCGAGGTGCGCCGCACCGTCCTCGAGACCGCCGAGGGCCGCATCCTCGTCATCAACTCGCGCGACCTCACCGAGCGCAAGGCGGAGGAAGCGCGCAAGTCCGTGCACCTGCGCTACCAGCAGCGCATCGCGGCGTTCGGCCAGTCGGCGCTCGCCTGCAGGGAGTCCGGCGAGCTCGGCGCCGACGCGGTGCAGCAGGCGCTGCTTGCGCTCGGCGCGGACACGGTCGGCTATTTCGAGCGCGGCGCCGAGAGGGGCCAGCTCGTCGCCCGGGCGCTTGCCGGCTACGATGCAGAGGGCAAGCGCACGGCGGTCTCGAGCTACGACCCGAGCACCTCGGCGTCGACCGACGATCCCATCTCGCACGTGCTGCAGACCGGCGAATACTTCTCGGCCGAGCAATGCTCGCTCCCGTTCGAATGGGCGCGAACCGGCGCCACCGCGGTCGTTCCGGTGCCCGGCGACTCGGAGGTCCGCGGCGCACTGTGCGCGGTGTCGCGCGAAGGAAGCTTCGCCGCAGAGGAGCTCAACTTCCTCGATGCGGTCGCCGCGGTCCTGAGCGCGGGCCTGAAGCGCCTCGCGAGCGAGGAGCGCCTCGCCTACCTCGCGCAGTTCGACTCGCTCACCGGCCTGCCGAACCGCGGCCTGCTCTCGGACCGCTTCGCGCAGATGATCGAGCAGGCGCGCCGGCACGGCCGCATCCTCGGCGTCCTGTTCGTGGATCTCGACGACTTCAAGAGCGTGAACGACACGCTCGGGCACGCGGCGGGCGACGAGCTCCTCACGGAAGTCGCGCGGCGCCTGTCCGAGACGGTACGGCTGGGCGACACCGTGGCGCGCATCAGCGGAGACGAATTCGCGGTCGTGCTCGCCGACCTGGCGCGCCAGGAAGACGCGGCGCTCGTGGCGCAGAAGATCGTCGACGGCCTGTCGGCGCCGTTCCAGGTCTCGGGGCACGAGGTTCTGCTGACGGCGAGCGTCGGCATCGCCTCCTTCCCGGCCGATGGCGACGACGCCGAAAGCCTGCTCGGGGCCGCTGACGCCGCCATGTACCGCGCGAAGCAGTCCGGCCGCAACACCTACCAGTTCTTCACCTCCGAGATCAACCAGCGCACCCGGGCGCGCGCGCTCCTCGGGGCGGACCTGCGCAGGGCGCTCGAGCGCGAGGAGTTCACGCTCGCCTACCAGCCGAAGTTCGACCTCGCCACGATGCGGCCTTGCGGCGGCGAGGCGCTGCTGCGCTGGAATCATCCCGAGCGCGGGCCGGTGCCGCCCGCGCAGTTCGTCCACGTGCTCGAGGAGAGCGGCCTCATCGTCAAGGTGGGCGAGTGGGCGCTCGCGCGCGCCTGCGCCGACCTCAAGGCGTGCACCGCCGCAAGCGCGCGGCCGGTGCCGATCGCGGTCAACCTGTCGGCGCGGCAGTTCCGCCAGCCCGACCTCGGCGCGCGCATCCGCGCGCTGATCGCCGAGGCCGGCGTGCCGCCCGAGCTGATCGAGCTCGAGATCACCGAGAGCCACCTGATGCACGATCCGGCGCAGGCCATCCACGCCATGCGCACGCTGCGCGACGAGGGCGTGCGCATCGCCATCGACGACTTCGGCACCGGCTACTCGAGCCTCGCCTACCTGACCCGCTTCCCGGTGGCGGCGCTCAAGATCGACCGCTCGTTCGTCGCCGGCATCGGCCGCGAGGCGAGCGACGCGGCGATCGTGCGCACCATCATCGAGATGGCGCGCAGCCTCGGCTCGACGGTGATCGCGGAGGGCGTCGAGACGCAGGCCCAGGTCGGCTTCCTGCGCCGCTTCGGCTGCCACCAGGCGCAGGGCTACTTCTTCGCCGCGCCGATGCCGATCGGCGAGTTCATCCAGCTCATCTGCTCGGACAACCTCGCCCCGCCGCGCAGGAAGGTCAGCGCTGCGCGCTTGATCTGAAATTCGGTATCGTGGTCAGAGCCCGATTTCGGCTCTGAGGGCCTTGATCTCCTCGGATGCCGCGGTGTCCTTGTCGAACGGCCTTCCCGCCTTGCGGAACCAGTAGCGCGCGTTCGAGCGGTCGCCTTCCATGATGTGCACGATGCCGTGCGCCCAGCAGAACAGGCGCGAGTCCTCGTCTTCCTGCACGATCGCGTGCGCGGCCTGCCAGTCGCCGTTCTCGAGGTGGGTCACCGCTCGCCGCAGATCGGTCGGGGGTTTTGGTGTGGTCAATCGACGCGAGCTCCAGAGACCTGCACCAGCCTGCGCATCTTCTCCGATTCGGCGGCAACGAAGGCTGCGAAGTGCTCGGGCGAATCGGCCACCACGGCGAGGCCGAGCTGCTCCAGCCGCTCGCCGACCTTCGGATCGCGCAGCGCCTTGGCGATCTCGGCATTGAGCTTCTGCACCACCGGCCTCGGGGCGGCCGCGGGCACGGCGAATCCGTACCACACGCCGACCTCGAAGCCCGGCAGGCCAGACTCGTTTGCGGTCGGCAGCTCGGGCGCCTGCGGATGGCGCGTCATCGCCGTGAGCGCCACGGCCTTGAGGCGTCCCGAGCGCACGTGGGTGATGACATTGGAGAAGTTGTCGCACATCAGGGGCACGCGGCCGGCGATGACGTCCTGCAGCGCGGGCGCGGGACCTTTGTACGGGACGTGCAGCAGGTCGACCTTGGCGGTCGTCTTCAGCAGCTCGCCGCACAAGTGGCTGGTGGTGCCGTTTCCGCCCGAGGCGAACGCGAGCGCGCCGGGTTTCGCCTTGGCCTGCGTGACCACGTCCCGGATCGTCTTCACCGGCGTGTCGGGATGCGCTACCCATACGTTAGGTGTGGTCGCCGCGTTGATCACCGGGGTGAGGTCTTTCTGCGGGTCGTAGCCCGGCTCCTTGTACAGCCACTGGTTGGTCGCGAGGATCGCCGATGGCGCCATCAGCACCTGGTGCCCGCTCGCGTCGCCGCGCGCGACGAGCGCGGCGCCGACGTTGCCGCCGGCCCCGGGCCGGTTTTCGACGATGACCGGAACGCCCATCGACTGCGACATGAGCGGCGCCAGCGCGCGCGGGATGAGGTCCGAGCTGCTCCCCGGCGGGAACGGCACCATGATGGTGACGGTCCGGACGGGGAATGTCTGGGCGAAACCCAGGAGAGGACAGAAAAGCGCGAGCAACGCTAGGCGCATGCGTGCTTCCTCAGGCTCTCTATCATCGAGATCCTCAGCATATAGTCGCGTGCCAGCCGAGGGTCGGCCGCGGTGCGGGTCATCTCCGCCTTCCAGCGGGCGTGCTCGCCGGGGTCCCTGGCCTCGAGGTTGCGCTTGTTCGCAATCGTAATCTTGTTCACGTACTCCAGGGCGACCGGCCTGCGCTGGCGCTCGTAGCGGTCCAGCTCAATTTCATCCAGACTCTTGCGGATTACCGCGGCGAGCTTTTCGGCCAGATTAAAGGCGTCGTGGATGCCGCCGTTCATGCCCATGCCGCCGAGCGGATTGTTGAGGTGCGCGGCGTCGCCGGCGAGAAAGCAGCGCCCCTTGCGGTAGCTCTGCGCCACCCGCTGATGCACCGAATAGAGCGTGCGATGGCGTATCTCGTATCCAGCAGGACTTGCGTGAACGCGGTGAAGGCGACGCTGTATCGAAGCTTCGGAAATGGCCTCCTCGTCCTTTTCCTCCTCGCGCACGGGAAACATCGCGCGCCACACGCCGGGGACGCGCAGGAGGAAGAACCATTCTTCGGGATCGGCGAAGTAGGCGACGTCGCAGAGCCCGGGCAGGGCGGCGGCGAAGTCGAACGGCGTGCTCGCGACGAGGAAGCGCTCCGGCCAGGTGAAGCCTTCGAGCCGGATGCCGAGCGCTTCGCGCACGCGGCTGCGCCCGCCGTCCGCGCCGATGAGCCACTGCGCCTTGATCTCCCTTTCTTCGTTTATGCGTACCGTGACCGAAGCCGCGTCCTGGCTTACGTCGGTGACTGCGCAGCCGAATTCGATGCGAGCCTTTGGCGCGAGACGCTCGGCCAGCACCTGGTTCAGCCTGTACTGCTCGCACTGCACCCGGTAGGGATGAGCGGTTTGGTCGGCGATCACGCCGAAGTCGAGCTCCGCCACCCATCCCGCGCGGTCGCGGTATTGCAGCCGCGGCGCCGTGCGCCCCATCTCGATCAGGCGCTGCGCCGCGCCGAGGCGCGCGAGCATGTCGAGCGTGGGCGGCTGGAAGGTGGAGGCGCGCAGGTTCTCCGGCAGGCGCGGCTCGGCCTCGAGCACCGTCACCGGCACGCCGGCGTCTGCGAGCACGTTCGCCGCGCAGAGACCGACCGGCCCGGCGCCGGCGACGATGACTGCCGCCTGCATTGGCGCGCTCATTGACAACAGCGATTCTGACAGGATCAACTACACGGCATGGAGGCTTCCATGAAACCGAAGCAGCACCTCGAATTCGTAAGAGTCGACCTGAACGCGGGCTGGGAGCGCCCGCCGGGCTATCCGCCGGGGTTCTGGCAGAAGATCCTCGCCTCGGACCTCGACGAGGCGGCCAAGCGCGGCAGCCGCACGCGCCTGCTCAAGATCGACGCCGGCGCGTTCTCCACCGAGCCCTTCGTGCACGACCATTGGGAGGAGGTCTACGTCGTGCAGGGCGATCTGGTGGTGGGCAACGACAAGCAGGGCAGGGGCGGCGAGCAGTCCTTCGCGCCGACCTACGCCTGCCGCCCGCCCGGCGTGCACCACGGCCCTTTCACCTCGCGCAACGGCTGCATCCTCCACGAAATTCACTATTACGAAACCTCCGGGAATGCTCAAGACAGGAAGTGAGCATTTGGAGTCGCTGCGCGACGGGCGCATCGTCTATATCGGGTCCGAGCGCGTCGACGACGTTACCACGCACCCCGCATTCCGCAACGCCGCGCGCACCGTCGCCGGCATCTACGACATGAAGCTCGCGCAGAAGGAGGCGATGAGCTTCGAGGAGGGCGGCGAGCGCTACTCGATCTACTTCCTGATGCCGAAGACGCGCGAGGACCTCGCCCGCCGCAGCCGCGGTCACCGCATGATCGCCGAGCTCACGTACGGGATGTTCGGCCGCTCGCCCGATCACGTCGCGAGCTTCGTCACCGGCATGGCGATGAAGCCGGATGAACTAAAACCCCCTCATGGAAACGCCAGCCACCTTCTCGATTTTTATGACGAGATTCGCAAGGCCGACACCTACGTCGTGTACGCCGTCGTCCCGCCGCAGGCCGCGCGCAATCCGGAGTTCTACAGCCGCCAGAACATCCCCGTGCCGGCGCTCCAGGTGGTGCGCGAGGAGGACGACGGGCTGGTGATCTCGGGCATGAAGATGCTCGCCACCGGCGCGGTGCTCGCGAACGAGGTCTGGCTCGGCAACGTCATCCCGCTTGCGCCCGACCAGAAGAAGCAGGCGATCACCTGCTCGCTGCCGATGAACGCGAGGGGCCTGTCGCTCTGGTCGCGCAAGCCCTTCGAGCGCGACGCAACCTCGCAATTCGACTCGCCGCTCGCCTGGCGCTTCGACGAGACCGACAGCATGGTGATGTGCGAGGAGGTGAAGGTCCCCTGGCAGCGCGTGTTCGTGCACGACGACGCGCTGCTTTCGCGCGACATCTACGTCAAGACCCCGAGCCACTGCTTCGGCAACCACCAGTCCAACGTGCGCTTCTGGGCGAAGATGCGCCTGGTGCTCGGGCTGTGCAGCAAGATCGCGCACGCGACCGGCGCGATCGAAGTGCCCGCGGTGAAGGAGAGGCTCGGCCACATGTCCGCGGTCGAGGGCTGCATCGCCGGCATGGTGCACGGCCAGATCGAGGCGTTCGAGCGCTGGCCAGAGGGATACGTCTGCTTCAACCGCCGCATGATGTACGCGGCGCTCGAGTGGTGCACCCAGAACTATTCGAGCTTCATCGACGAGCTGCGCGAGCTCTGCGGCGGCGGCGTGTTCCAGATGCCGGCGGACATCTCGGTGACCGAGGACCCAAAGCTCGCCGGGCAGTTCGACGCTTACTTCCAGACCCCGCAGGGCGGCGCGGTCGAGCGGATGAAGCTCTTCAAGCTCGCCTGGGACCTCGTCGGTTCCGAGTTCGCCGGCCGCCACCTCCAGTACGAGAAGTTCTACGCCGGCGCGTCCTTCATCGTGCGCAACCACGCCTACCGGGAGACCCCCTGGAACGAGTACCACGGCCTCGTCGACGGCCTGATGTCCACCTACGACATTCCCCGGAACGCATGACTTGATCACTCCCAATTTGGGAGCTATCATTCCCGAAATGGGAATAAAGCGAGCCGCGCCGACCGGTCTTGGCGACGCGCTCTTTTCCAAGACTCAGCGTCGCGTCCTCGGCCTGCTCTTCGCGAATCCGGACCGCAGCTACTTCGCCAACGAGATCTTCCGCCTGGCGGCTTCCGGCATCGGAGCCGTGCATCGGGAACTCACGGCATTGGAGCGCGCCGGTTTGGTCACCTCCAGGCGGGTTGGCGCGCAGAAGCACTACCAGGCGAACCGCAACTCGCCAATTTTCGACGAGCTGCGCGGAATCATCGTGAAGACCTTCGGCGTGGCGGACGTGCTGCGCGACGAGCTCGCGCCTTTGGCCGCGAGGATCCGTGCGGCGTTCATATATGGTTCGATCGCCAAGGGTGGCGATACGTCGTCGAGCGACGTGGACGTGATGGTGATTGCGGACGAGTTGTCGTATTCAGACCTTTGCTCCGCCGCCACTCGCGCCGAACGTCGTTTGGGGCGAAAGGTGAACCCTACCATCCAGAGCCGCGCGGAGCTGAACCGCAAGCTCGACCGGCGCGAGGCCTTCGTTTCGCGTGTGCTGGAGCAGCCCAAGATCTTCCTCATCGGGTCAGAGGATGAGCTCGGAAAACCTCGAAAAGCTCGTAAGCGCAAAGCAGCTCAAGGCTGAGAAGGCCGACCGCAAGGAGTTCGAGGGCTTGGTGCGCTCGGGGCGGGCGCGCCTTGCGGACGCGCACATCATGGAGCTTTCCTTCTGGCGGCGATCGAGGTGAGCGGCAACAGGATGGTGTAGACGAGCTTCGGGATGAAGGGCTCCATCTCGAGGTCGTCCGGGATGCCGCGGAAGAGGCCGCCGCGGATGCAGTGCGCGTGCAGGTTGACGAAGCCGGGGGTGACGAGACCGTGCTCGTAGCCGATCACCTGCTGGCCTGGTGCGGGTGCGTCGCGCGTGACGGCCTCGATCTTCGCGCCGTCGACGTAGACGACCCGGCTCCTTGGACGCCGCGGGAATCAGGCGGAGAATAGCCGCCGGACCCCGATGCGGGAGAGGAGAGCCTGATGAATGCCGCCGTTCGCTTTGCCGCAGGCGCCGCCTGCCTCGCGCTCTTCGCCGTGAACGCAGGCGCTCAGGGTGGACGCGCTCCGGCAGAGGTCGCGCTGGCTGGCCAGGTCAGTTCCGCCGAGGAAGGCTTGATGGAAGGCGTGGTCGTCAGCGCCAAGAGAGACGGCTCGACGATCACCGTCAGCGTCGTCACCGACGCGCAGGGCCACTTTGCGTTTCCGGCCGCGCGGCTCGAGCCCGGGCGCTATTCGCTGAAGGCGCGCGCCGCGGGCTACGAGCTCGACGGAGCCCGGGCCGCGGACGTTCCGCCGGATGGGCAGGCCAAGGCCGACATCAGGCTCAAGAAGGCGCGCAACCTGGCCGCGCAGCTCACCAACGCCGAATGGATGTCGAGCATGCCGGGCACGGACGAGCAGAAGCGGTTCCTGCTCAACTGCAATGGTTGCCACACGCTCGAGCGGATCATGAAGTCGTCGTACGACGCGGAGGGCTTCATGCAGATCTTCCAGCGCATGGCCGGCTACTATCCCGGCAGCACTCCGCTCAAGCCGCAGCGGCTCGCCGGCACCGCGACGCGCGACGTCGAGCGCGGCGGCAGCGGCAGGAAGACTGCAGAATGGCTCGCCAGCGTCAACCTGAGCCAGCAGCAGACCTGGTCCTTCCCCCTGCAGACCGAGCCGCGGCTCAAGGGCAAGTCCACCCGCGTGATCTTCACCGAGTACGACCTGCCAAGCCCGCTCATCCAGCCGCACGACGTCGTGCTCGATCGCGAGGGCAACGTCTGGTACTCGGACTTCGGCCAGATGTTCCTCGGGAAGATGGATCAGAAGACCGGAAGCGTGACGCAATATCCGATCCCCGTGGTCAAGCCGGGCTGGTCGGAGGGGACCCTCGACCTGGAGATCGACCGCGACGACAACCCCTGGGTCGGCGTGATGTACCAGAGCGCGATCGCGAAGCTCGACCGCAAGACCGGGAAGTTCCAGATGTGGTCGACGCCGAAGGAGTGGGACAGCGACGCGGGCCAGCTCGGCCATCTCGCGGTCCAGGGCACCCATAGCGACAACAAGGTGTGGATCAAGAACTCCGCCGCCGGTCATATCTATCGTCTCGACCTCCTCTCCAACAAGATGGAGAACCTCGGCGCGTTCAAGGATCCGCGCACCGGCAAGCGCATCGGGACCTACGGCATTCACTCGGACGCGCAGAACAACGCGTACCTGCTCGACTTTGCCGCCGGCAACATCGTCAGGCTCGACGCCAAGACCCTGCAGGCAAGCGTGTTCCAGACGCCGTCGCCGGACTCGCGACCGCGGCGCGGACGCGTCGATCACGAGGGACGGTTGTGGTTCGCCGAGTATCAGGGCAATGCCATCGGCATGTTCGATCCGAAGACGGAGCGCATCACGGAGTGGAAGGTGCCGACGCCGTGGAGCGCGCCTTACGACGCCGTGGCCGGCCGCAACGGCGAGGCGTGGACCGGCTCGATGCTGACCGACCGCGTGTCGCGCCTCGACATCAAGAGCGGCCAGTACACCGAATACATGCTGCCGCGCCCGACCAACATCCGCCGTGTCTACATGGACGACTCGAAGCGTCCCGGCACGCTCTGGATCGGCAGCAACCACGGCGCCTCGATCGTCAAGGTCGAGCCGCTCGAGTAGCTCGCGGCGTGCTGTAGCCGATTCGACTACAGCACGCTCGCCCCCGGCGTTCGGATGTATTCCGTATACTTCCACCTCGCCGCTCCGCGCGCACGCGCGCCCTGCGTCCCTCCATCCTGCGGCATTCGCATAAGGGAGTTCCCGTGCTTAGAGAAGCCCCAGTATCGACGCGCATTCCCGCGTTCCTGAAAAGCAACGAGAAAGAAATTCTCCAGGACTGGCTGAAGGAGCAGACCGGGGCGGCGACGTTCCGCGCCGATCTGCTCAAGGAAAAGGATCTGCGCGAGGAGTCGCATACCTTTCTCGGCGCATTGCAGACCGCAGCTCAGGGCTCGATCGAGGACGTGAGCGGCGAGGGCTGGTCGGGAGTGAAGGATTTTCTGTCGGACCTGTCGCGCTCGCGCGCGCAGGCGGGCTTCACGCCCTCGGAGACGGCCACCTTCGTGTTCTCGCTCAAGCAGCCGCTCTTCTCGATGCTGCGCAGGGAGATGAAAGGCGACGCCGAGGGCCTGGTCAAGGAAATGTGGGGCACCTCGGTGCTGCTCGACAAGCTCGGCCTTTTCACCACCGAGGCCTACCAGGCGACCCGCGAGGACGTCATCTCGCGCCAGAAGGACGAGCTGCTCGAGCTGTCGACGCCGGTGGTGGAGTTATGGGACGACGTGCTGGCGGTGCCCCTGGTCGGGACGCTGGACAGCGCGCGCACGCAGATCGTGATGGAGTCGCTGCTGGAAAAGATCGTCAGCACCGGCGCCTCGATCGCGATCATCGACATCACGGGGGTGCCGACGGTGGACACGCTGGTGGCGCAGCACCTGCTCAAGACCGTGGCGGCGACGCGCCTGATGGGCGCCGACTGCATCATCAGCGGCATCCGGCCGCAGATCGCGCAGACCATCGTGCACCTGGGCGTGAATCTCGGCGAGGTGATCACCAAGGCGACGCTCGCCGACGCCTTTCGCGTCGCGCTCCAGCGCACCGGCTGGAAGATCGAGAAAAAGGCCGAGGAGCGCGGCTGATGGAACGGATCCCGATCCTGAAGATGGGGCCGTTCCTGCTGGTGACGATCCAGGTCGACATGCACGACCAGCTCGCCCTCACGCTGCAGGATGACCTGACGGCAAAGATCTCGAAAGAGCGCTCGCGCGGGGTCCTGATCGACATCTCGGCGCTGGACGTGGTGGATTCGTTCATCGGGCGCATGATCGCGAACATCTCGGCGATGGCGCGCGTGCTGGACGCGCAAACGGTCGTCGTGGGGATGCAGCCGTCGGTGGCGATCACCCTGGTGGAGCTCGGCCTGCCGCTCGAAGGGGTGCACACGGCGCTGAACGTCGAGAAGGGCATGGCGCTGCTGCACCGGCGGCTCGATGAGGTCCGCGCCTGAACGTCGCGGTGATCCCGCGAGGGGCCGCGCAGCGCCCCGCCGCCGGCAGCGTCAAGCTCCCTGTGCGCACGCCTGAGGACATCGTGCGGACACGGCAGTTCCTGCGCGAGCAGGCGAAGGCCATCGGGTTCAGCCTGGTGGACCAGACCAAGATCGTCACGGCCGCGAGCGAGCTCGCGCGCAACACCATGATCTACGGCGGCGGCGGCGAGGTCGAGATCCAGACGCTCGCCGAGGGCGCGCGCAGGGGCCTGCGCCTGACGTTCATCGACCAGGGCCCGGGCATCGCAGACGTCGAGCTCGCGTTGAAGGACGGCTTTACGACCGGCGGCGGGCTCGGCTTGGGGCTGGGGGGCGCCAAGCGCTTGTGCAATGAATTTTCCATCGATTCGCGGCCGGGGAGCGGGACGCGCGTGACGATCGCGCGCTGGAAATGAGCCGGTGACGCGCGGCAATTCGCTGCAGATCGTGATCCCCGTCGAGGAAACAAGCGGCATCGCCGAGGCGCGGCGCCGCGTGGCCGCGCTCGCCGCGCCGCTCGGATTCGATGACACGACCGCGGGCGCGCTTGCTATAGCCGTCACCGAGGCGGCCACGAACATCGTGAAGCACGCCACGCGCGGCAGCATCGTCGCCCGGAGCCTGGAGGCCGGCGACCTGCGCGGCGTGGAAGTGGTTGCGCTGGACCACGGTCGCGGCATTCCGAACCTGCGCGCAAGCATGCGCGACGGGCACTCGACTGCCGGAACGGCGGGCAACGGGCTCGGCACCCTCCAGCGCATGACCACCGGCCTCGATATCTACAGCCAGGCGGGGAAGGGCACGGTCCTGCGTTTCGAAGTGTGGCAGCCGGGCGCGCGGCAACCGGGCGTCTACACTGCGGGAGCGATCTGCCTGCCCAAGCCCAGGGAAACGGTCTGCGGCGACGACTGGGCCGTGCTCGCCCACCGCGACAGGCTGATCCTGTTCGTGGCTGACGGGCTCGGGCACGGGCCGGATGCCGCTTCCGCTTCACGCGCCGCCGTGGCGGCCGTCACCCGGCATGCCGGCTTGAAGGCTGCGGAAATCATGGAGGCGGCGCACGCCGCGCTGCGACCCACGCGCGGCGCAGCCGCGGCCGTGGCCATCGTGCAGGGGGCGGATGGGCTCTGCACGTTCTGCGGCGTCGGAAACATCGCTGCATCCATTCGAGTCAATGGAGATGCCCGCAACCTGGTATCCCACAACGGCATCCTGGGCCACCAGGTGAGGAAAATGCAGGAGTTCCAGTATCCATTCCCGCCGGACGCCATTCTGGTGGCGCATTCCGACGGGCTGGCGACGCGTTGGGACCTCGAAAGCTATCCCGGATTGGAAAACCGCCATCCCACGCTGCTTGCAGCGATGCTGTACCGCGATTACCTCCGCGGACGCGACGACGTCACCGTGGTTGCTTTGCGCGCCGAAGGCTCGCCGCCCGCATGACGGTCCGCCTGCTCACGATCGCGATCCGCAACGAGCAGGATGTGGTCGGCGCCCGGCAGCGCGCGCGCCAGATTTCCGCACTGATCGGCTTCGAGGCGCAGGACCAGGCGCGCATCGCCACCGCGGTGTCGGAAATCGCCCGCAACGCGTTCCGCTATGCCGCCGGCGGCAAGATCGAATTCGGCGTCGAGGGCGAGCGCGCGCCGCAGCTTCTCGTGATCAGCGTCCAGGACTCCGGCCCGGGCATCGCCGATCTCGACGCGATACTGAGCGGGCGCTACCGCTCGGCCACGGGCATGGGGCTGGGGATCATGGGCGCCCGCCGGCTGATGGACCATTGCGTCATCAAGTCGGTGCCGGGCGACACCTCGGTGGTCATGAAGAAAGTGCTGCCCGCCGCGGCGGCGCTCATCGGCACCGAGGAGGTCAGGCGCGTCGCCAAGGCGCTGACCACGGCCACGCCTTCCACGCCGCTGGAAGAGGTGCAGCAGCAGAATCTGGAGCTGATCCGCACCCTGGGCGAGCTGCGCGAACGCCAGGAAGAAATCCTCAGCGTGAACCGCGAGCTGGAAGACACCAACCGCGGCGTGGTGGCCCTCTATGCCGAGCTCGAGGAGCGCGCGGACTTCCTGCGCCGCGCCGACGAGACGAAGTCGCGTTTCCTCTCCAACATGAGCCACGAGTTCCGCACCCCGCTGAACTCGATCCGCGCGCTCACCGGGATCCTGCTGGCGCGCTCCGACGGCCCCCTGGCCGAAGAGCAGGAGGTCCAGCTCCAGTTCATCCGCAAGGGTGCCGAAGAGCTGGCCGAGCTGGTGGACGACCTGCTGGATCTGGCGAAGATCGAGGCGGGCAAGATCGAGGTGCGCCCGGCCGAGTTCTCGGTGCAGGATCTCTTCAGCGCGCTGCGCGGCATGCTGCGGCCGCTCTTGGTGAGCGACCGGGTCGCGCTTTCCTTCGAGGCCGATCCGGACCTGCCGCGCCTGCATACCGACGAGGGCAAGGTTTCGCAGATCCTGCGCAACTTCATCTCCAATGCGCTGAAATTCACCGAACAGGGCGAAATCCGGGTCAGCGCGCGGCTCCTGGACGATACCGACGAGGTCGTATTCGCAGTCGCCGATACGGGCATCGGCATCGCAAAGGAAGACCGGGAGCTGGTGTTCGAGGAGTTCGAGCAGATCCGCAGCGCGCTCCAGAGCCGGGTGAAAGGCACGGGCCTGGGCCTGCCGCTGTGCCGGCGCCTGGCGACGCTGCTCGGCGGCACGATCGAGCTGCAGAGCGAGCTCGGCGAGGGCTCGACGTTTTCGGTCAGGCTGCCCCTGCGCTATGGCAAGCTCGTTCCCGAGGCCCCGATCCCGGACGAGCAGCTGCGCTTCGAGCCGTCGCGCCTGCCGGTGCTGATCGTGGAGGACGAGCCGGAGACGCAGCTCTACTACGAGAAGATCCTGCGGGGGACCGCCTACGCGGCGGTCCAGGCGCGCACCCTGTGGCAGGCGACCGATGCGCTCGCCCGGGCCCGGCCCGCCGCGATCATCCTCGACATCCGCGTCGGCGCCGAGGAGAGCTGGCGCTGGCTCGGGGACCTGAAAAGCGCCCCGAAGCCCGCGCCTCCGGTCATCGTCGCCACCAGCGTGGCCGACCCGCGCAAAGGCTTCGCGCTGGGCGCCGACGCCTACCTGGAAAAACCGATCAGCCGGACCGCGCTGATGGAAGCGCTCAACCGCCTTACGGGCGCGAAGATCCTGGTGATCGACGACGATCC
>Ga0070705_100000560_pt1 | contig 21618 bp, 22 predicted proteins | sample KBSK5253metaG_FD_65455 | JGI IMG/M metagenome (GOLD analysis project Ga0070705, IMG submission 65455) | Corn, switchgrass and miscanthus rhizosphere microbial communities from Kellogg Biological Station, Michigan, USA - KBS K5-25-3 metaG | ecosystem: Host-associated > Plants > Roots >... | reverse complement strand
ATGGTCCTGATGAATAACTGGGACCTCAAGGATGACAACAACAAGGTGGTGGTTCGGCACGATAAGGATGACAGCATAGAAGCCGATGAAAGAATCTATTATGTGTCGGATCTTGGAGCGTCTTTCGGTTCGACCGGCTCGCTGGTCCGAAAGCTCCTGGTCTTTTCCGATGCTCCGGCCGGGACGAAGAACGATCCTTCGGGCTACGCTCATCAGTCTTTCATCGACGGCGTCAGCAATGGCGAGGTCAGGTTTCACTACAAGGGCAAAGACCCGGGCGCGTTGAAGGGAATCACGGTCGCGAATGCCAGGTGGATGGGCGACATGCTCGGACGGCTTTCTGAGAAGCAACTCACGGACGCATTTCGCGGGGCTGGATTCGACGACTCCGAAGTAGCGACTTATGTTCGCGCGATGCAGAGCCGCATCGGCGAGCTTCAGAATCTGAGGTAAGGCGGCCGCTTGCTTCCGCGATCAGGGCACAGAATGTTAAGCAGAGAGATTAAGTTCAAGGTGGCGGCCTGTGCCGTGCCTGTTGTAATTCTGGCGCTCGCGATCTATTCATTCGCTCCGAGTAATTCGTCGACCGCAGCGGGACCCTCGAAGAGTTTCGCAAGCGTCACGATCAAGAACTTCGGGCAAATGGATGACCACTTCTACCGCGGTGCTCAGCCCCGTGATGAAGAGTACAAGGAACTTGCCCAGCTTGGCGTAAAGACAATCATAGACCTTCGGGATGATCCCTTGCCTTATGCGAGAAAAGCCGCCGAGGCCGCACATATGCGCTATCTCAATATTGCAATGAGTGACAAGTATTATCCCAAAGAAGAGAGCATTGAAGAGTTCTTGAAGATTTCCAAAGAAGAAGGCAACTGGCCTTTTTATGTTCACTGTGCGGGTGGCCGTCATCGCACCGGCGTGATCGGAGCGATCTACAGATTCAATCACGATGGATGGAATTACGATAGCACTTATGAAGAGATGAAGAACTATGATTTCTACACGCGCTTCGGTCACGGGGCAATGAAGAAGTACGTCGAGGATTACTGGCAGCGCATACAATCGAAGGGCCCGCAACCGGGTTCAGCCTCAGCATCCAGTCATCCCTAATGATGGGAATACCTCAAGTTACCTTGATTCGACCGCTTGTTCTTACTGTTCCCGGCAAATACGAATCTTCAAACTCGTGCAATATTGAACAGCCTCGCCATACGCTTGCTGCTAACGTGGTTGAGAATGGCACGTCTTCATTATTCATCATTGTGTTTCGGTTTCCGGCACTCGTGCGCCGGCAGAAAAGGAAGAACGTTATGAGTAGTAATCTGGCCACAAAAGTTAGAAGAGCCCCATTATCTTTCGCATTTGTAATCGTGTTGATAGCTGCGATGTGTCTCGTAAGCGCGGGATGCTCGGGCACAAAGAGCGAGGCTGAGTCGGCCACTGATGGCATGCCTTTAGCTGCGCGCGTCGATCGGTTGGATGGCGAAGTCGGAATAGATCGACAGAACGATACCAAAGACAATGGCCAGGATCAGTCTTCGACCGATTGGGCAAAGGCCAGTGTCAACACTCCGGTTTCAGTGGGCTCGCGCGTCTATGTGAAGGATAAATCGCACGCCGCGATCGCCTTCAGCGGACGCAACTACGCGCGGTTGAATCCGAGGACGTCGATGGATGTGCTCTCGTTGTCCCAGCGGCGCACTCAGTTGGCATTGCGTGACGGCTCCGGAATATTCGATGTAGGCGCGCTTGCGCCCGGTGAGTTGTTCGAAGTCGCAACGCCCAACGGCGCGGTGGATTTTCAGCAACCCGGTCTGTATCAGGTGGGAATGGATGATCGAGGCAGTACGCTCGTCTCCGTTCTGAGCGGAATTGCTCAAGTCGTGGGTCTTGCGGGCTCGGGCCAGGTTGGCAGAGGACAATTGCTGACATTCGGTGGGAGCGACGGGAGAGAGGCTTATCTCTCGCAACTAGATTCCCGGGTCAGCGGCAGCCTGGTCGATGACTATTATTCCTACCGCTACCCGAATACGTATGACGGACGTTATGCTGACTACCAAAGGTATCAGGACGATCCCTACTACTACGATCCTTATCGGCGTTCGGCGAGCTATCAGTACATTCCGAATGATGCAGATGTGGCGGGCCTGTACGACCTTGATGACTACGGCGACTGGGAAGACGTGCCGGGTCACGGGCAGTCGTGGCGCCCGCGCGTAGGCTCGAATTGGGCGCCGTATCGTGACGGCTCGTGGTATGACGATCAGCCGCTCGGGCTGACGTGGGTTTCAAATGAGCGATGGGGTTGGGCGCCGTATCACTACGGGCGATGGGTCAACGTCAACAACCGGTGGTACTGGGTGCCGGGCGATGCGGTGTCGCGCCCTCGGTATTCGCCGGCGCTTGTCGCGTTCATTGCGTTTGGCCAGGACGATAGAATTGGCTGGGTGCCGCTTGGGCCGGGTGATCAGTACGTTTCCCGATACTACGACCGCAACTATCAGCCTCAGTACATCGGCTCGACGAGCTATATCACTCAGAATGTCAATGTAACGAGTATCGTAAACTACAACGTTCCCGGTGCGGTAACAGTTGTTCGAAGGAACGAGTTTACTCAGGTCGTAACGCCAGGCACCACGCTGACTGCAGATGCCGGCTGGCTTGCGCGGTCGCGTCCAGTGATGGATCCATATGCCGTCACCGGACTCAAAGAGCTTGCGACGGAATTTCGATCACGCGGGCAGAGAGTGCGCGTATCCGATGATCAGGCTCTCGGCCGCTCTGTTGTTACGAGCCAGGATCCGATCAGACCCGAGGTCGTGGGTAACAATGCGGGAGCACTCAAGTCTAAATCGGTGCCCGAGGCGGAAGGAAAACGCAAGCTTCAGATAAACAATGGTGGGCAGGCAGTCACCGCGCTTCAGCAAAACGGGTTGCCGGTTCCGGCAGTTCAGAAGGGGCAGAATCAAACGATGACCGCGCAGGAGCGCCAGGTGCGAATTGAGGCGCTGACCGCGCAGGCCGCTCAGGGCGATAAGAGCGGCAAGCGCGAGATCCGCCAGCTCCAGGATCAGCAACGCGCCCAGGAGAGAGTCGACCGCCGCGCAAGTGCTCAAGCCGGAGCCGCTGCTCGGCAGCAGGTTCAGGAGCAGCAGAAAGCTGAGCGCAAACAGGCGAAGCAGCAGACCCAACAGCCGGCACTCATTCAACAGCAGCAAAAGCAGCAGCAGAAAGCAGAACGCAAAGCTGCTGTTCAACAGCAACAGCCGGTTCAGCAACAGCAAAAGCAGCAGCAGAAAGCAGAACGCAAAGCTGCTGTTCAACAGCAACAGCCGGTTCAGCAACAGCAGAAGCAGCAGCAGAAAGCAGAACGCAAAGCCGCTGCTCAACAGCAACAGCCGCCGGTTCAGCAGCAACAGCAAAAAGCAGAGCGCAAAGCCGCTGCTCAGCAACAGCAGCCACCGGTTCAGCAACAGCAGAAGCAGCAGCAGAAAGCGGAGCGCAAAGCCGCTGCTCAACAGCAACAGCCGGCACAGCAACAACAGCAGAAGCAACAGCAGAGAGTGGAACGTAAAGCCGCCGCTAAACAGCAACAGCCCCCCGCCCAGGCCGGTCCTTCGAAGGCGGAAAGAAAAACCGCCAAAAAGGGAAACAACAACGGGCATCCAAACAAGTGACCTTTCGTTAGAACTCCTTTTACTTCTATCGCGGGGCGCGCTGGATTAATTGGGCGCTCCGCGATTCTTTTGTTTTGCGCTCCCCACCATCAGAAACCTCGCTGCCTCCGCATCGAATTCTTATTTCCGCTCGTTGTCCAAAATTGGACTGTGATTCAACGGCAATCGGCGCATTCTGATAGGAAGGAGATCAGTAATCATGGATAAGACAATCATCATCGTTATCTTTGCCGCCGTGGTTGCGGTCGCGGCAATCGTCACGGCAGGTTGGATGTTTCTGCGAAAGCAGCAGACCGGCCGGTTGCAATCCAGATTTGGACCAGAGTACGACAGGCTTGCAGCAGTCGAAGGCGATCGCGGCCGCACTGAAAAGACTCTTCAAGAACGCGAGAAGCGAGTTGAGAAACTGAACCTGGTCGCCTTGTCCCCTGAAGATCGCGATCGATTCGCGGGTGCGTGGCAACTGGAGCAGGCCGGATTCGTGGATGATCCGCAAGCCGCCGTGGCGAATGCCGACCGGCTGGTGACCGAGGTTATGAAAGCGCGAGGCTATCCGATGGGGGACTTCGAGCAGCAGGCGGCTGATATTTCGGTGGACCACCCGCGAGTCATTACGAACTATCGTATCGCTCACGACATCGCGCTCCGTGATAGCGGTGGTTCGACGAGCACGGAAGAGTTGAGGACAGCCTTTGTTCACTATCGAATGCTTTTCGAAGACTTGCTCGAAGTTAAGGTGCTGGAACCGCAAAAGGGAAGCGCGACGGCCGCAGTGGCTTGAAGCGGAGCCGGACGCTGTCCGACAGTGATCGGCCCGATGAGCGGCAGGAGATTTGAAATGGACACGGAACCGCTGAATAAACGAGCAGTAAGAAATGATACGCAACCGCTGACCGCCGACTACGTGGCCGGCGCCGCGGCCGCGAGACCAGAACCAACCTCCGATCAGACCGATATCGATCGCGAGAGTGGCGCGGCTGATTATCAATCCGCGGCCGGCAGCCAACCGGAAGAGAACTCGCCCGCGTTGTTTGAGCAGGACGCGCTCGAGAGTTTCCGGGCTCGTTGGGGGACAATCCAGACTGGCTTCGTCGATGACCCGCGAGGAGCAGTCAAACAAGCTGACGAGCTTGTGGCCGCGGTGATGAAGCGCCTCGCGGAGGTCTTCGCCGATGAGCGGGCAAATCTGGAACAAGCATGGGCCAAGGGTGATGATGTTTCGACTGAAGATCTGCGTGTAGCGTTGCGTCGTTACCGCTCATTCTTTGACCGCCTGCTTTCCGTCTAGTTGCGACCGAGCGTCCCAGCTAAACACAGTTAAGGAGGACCAACCATGTCATTCGGGATTTACATCGCCGGCTACATCATATTCATCACCGGCGTTGCGATCGGCGCCTACATGCTTCACGTCCCTCAGAAATGGATCGGAGTGGGCGTGCTCTGTCTGATCGGCATCGCGATCATTCACGGCGTGACGGCGACTCGACAGAAGGATCCGGCGACCTAGAGAGAGAGGCGAGACAAAGTTCACCTGACAGGAGGACCGGAAGGGGAGAACACGATAATCAGGCAACTGCTTCATCGAGCGATTCTCGCCAGGAGAATGCGCTCGCCAGTCGAAACGAGCCAACTGCCGGAGTTCAGACTTCGGCAATCGACCGCGCGCAACCGCAGCGACACGAGAACAGAAATGGGAGAGGGCTTCCCGATGTGCACCTGCTGCGTGTCGCATTCAAATGCACCTCGGGAAGCTGTTTGTCCGTCACCGGCTGCGTCTTACTTCCCGCCGAATTTGATCACGATGCCTGCCTCGTAACGGACGCTGTGAAACCACTCCCCTTCGAATCGAGCCGGAATGTAATCAAGCTGTCCGAGTCGGATGGCGATTGATTTCCCTGCGTTGATATCCACGCCTCCCCCTAGCCCGAGGGCGAAACCAGTAGTTGAATCGCTGATACCGAATGCGCTTCCCCCGAGCCTCGCGCCGCCGGCCAGCACATGGACAAAGCCTGTCGCGGACTTACCGCGAACCGACAGACGAGGCCCGAACAGGAACGTAGTGACGGTGGCTTTGACGTCAACACCGAGATCGTCGAACGTTTTTCGGTGATAGCTGAAGTCACCTACAATTCCGAACTGCTTTCCCAGGTTGCCAGCGATACTGAACCCGACGCCGTGGGCGCTCTCGCGATCGCCAAAGCCGCCTACGTTCAGAAACGAATACCCGCCAAATACTTCCGCCGAGGGGTAGGTGTCCTGAGCACTCGCTGGAATGGCTGCCACCAGGAGAATCAAACTTACAAGCACTAGTTTTCGCATCACAATTTTCCTCCAAGAATGTGGTGAATGACCAAGCAGTACCCACCCGAGAGATGGGTGCCAGGTTTGCGACTTATTTCCTGCGTCTCATCCCAGCGGTATCGCACCGATATAGATGAGAACGGAGCCACTTGCACATGCACAAAAATGCATGGAGGCCATATTTCTTGAGAATTTATCGCGGCGCACCGGGCTTAGCTTTGGAATAAGAGTCCATACCTAAGCGTTCCCTCGGATCGCCGATCTCAACCCGCCTGGCAAGCGCACAACTTCAACACCATCTCTCCGTGCATCTTTCGCCGGGGCGCTTCTGTGCATTGACTATTAGCTCCCATTAACATAGACGCGAAACGGATCAATATTCCTTCAAAAGAACTTCAAGAATTATTCGAGGCTCGTCGAGTGAGAACCTCGATGTATCCGATTCATCTCGAGCACCGTCGTCCGGGGACTTATCGGGAACGACGGTTCCATATCTCTTGTATACTCCTAGCGGCGGTATGATCGGGAGTGCTAGCGAAAGGAAGCTGCCTCGCAGAATTGGGGCGCGGCATTAGTGACTTTATTTCAAACTGAGGAGGGGGTTAGTTATGGGTCGCAAGAAAAGGATGGGCCTAGGTTTGATCCTCGAACGGTTTTCACTAAAGGCGACGAAGGCCACCGGAACCTCCGCCGCGTTCGTGATCGCTCTGGCTGTGCTAATCGTCTGGGGAATCTCCGGGCCGCTGTTTCACTTTTCGGATACCTGGCAACTGGTGATAAACACCGGCACCACCATTGTCACCTTTCTGATGGTGTTTCTAATTCAGCGAACGCAGAACAAGGACGCGCTGGCGATACATCTCAAGCTCAACGAGATTGTCGCCGCCGTTGAGGGCGCCAGTAACCGGCTAATCGATGTCGAGGACCTCACCGAAGGCGAGATCGAGTTGCTACACAAGCATTACCAAAAGCTGGTTGTCATGGCCAAGCACGACGCCAAACTTACTGAGACTCATTCGATCGAGGAAGCCGAACTGCGTCACAAGACCAAGCTGGGCAAGCATCGCCGCGCAGGATGATCGGAGGGAAACATTTTCAGGCGTTCAGCGCTCGACATCACTCGCCCGCGCCAGTGATGGCCTGTTCTCGGGCCAGGATTTAACGCGTCGCTGGTTTCCTCCACTGGCCTCGATCAGCCCTGGGTCTGTTGCAGCGAACTGTTCAGTTCCTCCAACGACGATAGCCAAAGCCCCCAAAGAGCAGGACCAGCACTATGATAACAATCAGCAATGTTGTTGTACTCATTTCCTTACCACTTCCAGTCTTGGGAATCGCGCCCGCCGCCCGAGTCTTTAGAACATCTCCATTCCGGATGCTCTTGCCTCGAATCAGCTAGCGCAATTGCAGCACGACGCCTGGCTTGTTGATGTTGATATCAATTTCATGCTTTGCGGGACCGCGCCGGAAGACGCCTGCGAAATAAAGCACGGCCGTCGCCGCGATCAATACCAACACAACGGCCAACACGATCAACGCACCGCTGGCGCCGCCGCCATCGGAATGAACTACTTCTACGATCTTATCTGTCATCGTTCGAGCCTCCGTTCATGGTTTCGTAGGTACAATAACCCTATCTCGAATCCGGCACCGTTCAGTATTGGACAATCGTGAAAATGAATCCGATCGACGCATAAGTTGAGAAACGGGTAGGCTGAGAATTGATCAATAGAGTATTATGCCGTGACAAACCTTCTGTAGTGCTCAAAGCGCTTAAGAATCAAACTCACATATGTCACCGGCTCGATGCCGCGACAGAAGCCGTACTTTACTACCGGGTCCTCTGAATACTGCACCTTTGATTCCTGCAAGAGCCAGTACGCGACATCGTCCCAGGCTTTAGGGTTGCTTCCGTACTTTTCCGCCAGCCGCTGCGCGTCTTCTACATGGCCTGCGCCGCAGTTGTATGATGCCAGGATGAACTTAAGGCGCTCATCTTTATCTTCGATTCTCTTACTCCAATAATCGGTCAACCAGATTAGAAACTTGACGGCAGCACGCACGTTATCTTCCGGGTCCAGCGGATTCCGCACGCCGAACTCTTGTCCAGTCGCCGGCATGAGCTGCAACAGGCCTGTTGCCCCTGCCCACGACTTCGCATTGGGTTTGAAGCGAGATTCCTGAAACGTCTGCGATGCCAGCAGCCGCCAGTCCCAGCTAAGTTCCGCCGAGTATTGTCTGAGCAGCGGATCGTACTGACTTAGCTTCCCTGTCTCATGCATGAGGTACTCGCTTGCAGCACGCTCCTTGTAACCCATCCGGTCGATGAAATACTTGTTGTACATTTTATCGAATAGTGAGCCGGTCTTTTTTTGTTCTATCCATCGGTTCAACTCTTTTAGCAGTTCCGATGAGTTTTTCCGGGTCACCCAAGCGATCCTGTTTGAGGCCCCCACAAGCGGGCGAATCCTGATGTTAGTGAAATACGCTTCCTTCAACTCAGCCAGGTTATTCTGCACGACGGTGTACTCGATATCTCCTTTTGCCACTTTATTGATCAGCGCTTCATCGTCGATCTTTCCTCCCACCTCAACAACGTGGATGTCGCCTGAGATTTCATCGGCCAGTTCTATCAGTATCCTGTGGTAGGCAGATTTCTTTGGTAACGTAACTGTCTCTCCGGCTAGCTGAGACGGCTTCGAAATGAGCCTGGCATCTATTTCTATCTCGTCGGGTTTTATGTCGGCTGGCTCAGACTTTATGTCACTCTTGACAGCCTCGGGCAGGTTCGCTTGATCGGGAGACTTTTTCTGTTGCACCAGCGCCGGCTCAGTTCGGTACAGCGTATGTGTGAACGAAACCTTTGCTTCATCCTCTTGCTTAGGGATAATCCGGGCGGCCACAATGTCGCCTTCGCCGCGATTAAGCCTTTGGTAAAGACTCTTCTGGTTCTTGACAACCTCCATCACTAACTTCAGACCGTGCTCCCGGGAAAAGGCCTGGAGCAACTCGTATTCGTAGCCCATAGGCTCGCCACGAAGAAGAAAGTATGTGGTTGAGTTGTACGGCGCCAGAATCGTGAGGGTGCCACGCTTTTTAATGGCTTCAAGGTCGCGCTCGATTGGAGGGTCTAATGCGACATCTCCCGCCTCGTCCACGGGACCTTCTGCTGCCAGACCGTGATGCTTTTGATACCATAAGTAAGAAACCCAACCAAGAGCGAGTAAGACAACCAGAGCCGCTATTGGGAGAGTTCGAATCTTCACTCTAGTCCCTCAAGATCGATATTGCAGCCACTTGAAAGACTAAAAGCAACAGACCTTGCCCAGGCCGCCTTCGTGCTCATACTCTGGACTCCTTTGCGTCCAACCGAAGTGTTCACTTATCCCTTAGTAGGCAATGGCCACGATCTCAGTGAGGAGCGCGAGAGGATACGGGTGCGCGCTAATGGCTAGACTCCGGGACGCTTCCCTCTATGCGCTCGGCGTTGCCTGATGGTTCGAGGTCAGTAGCGTTGTTCGACTCCTCTGCCTTTTCTTTGCGCACGGCCTGGGTCTTTCTGTCTCTGTCGTCGAAATCGTCTTCGATCCACATAATGTGTCTCCCTGTGTGATTCCCCACCCTGCCCCGATAAGCTTTGAGCAAGCGAAGGAGTAGTCTCCGGTGGTCCTTATGATAATCGTACGATATGGAAATTATTGCAGTGCAGTATTGCACCATCTCGAAAAGAAAAGCGCCCGTCGCCGGCGGCTTGATTGTTTGGCGCCCATTCGGCTACACATTTCTGGATCAGAATTTCTTTTCGACTGAGAGAGATCGATGACTTCGACAGCAGAGATTGATATTCAACCCCGAATGATAGCCGCTCGCGAAGCGTTGGACGCATGGACGCGCGAGATCGTCCAGTGGCACTTCAATCCCGAGACCGCGTGCCCGTTCTGGCTTGATTACGCGAAACAACTCATTTGGGATCCGCGCGTTGAAATTAACGGATACAACGATCTGTCGAGGTTCGGATTATTTCAGGATGAGTGGTTGCGAGGAGGCCCGGTTCGCCGGTGGGTGCCCAAGGCTTATGCCGATCGCCCCGTTTATGTCTTCGAAACCGGAGGCAGCACCGGTGTGCCCAAGTCTCGAATCAGCATCGATGATTTTCGAATCGACTACGAAGCCTTCAGCGAAACGCTGCCCGACGAATTCTTTCCAAAGGGCGCGGACTGGCTGATGGTCGGCCCTTCGGGACCGAGAAGATTGCGCCTTGCGGTTGAACATCTCGCGCAGCATCGCGGCGGTATATGCTTCACGCTGGACCTCGATCCGCGATGGGTCATCAAGCTGATCAAGAAGGGTCAGAGCGAGATGGCCGAGAAGTACAAACAACACGTCATCGATCAGGCGCTGACGCTGCTCAAGGCGCACCCCAACATTCAATGTCTCTTCACAACACCGAAGCTGCTCGAGGCGCTGTGCGACAAAATCTCTTTGAAGAGAGTCGGCATCAAGGGAGTCTTCTGCGGCGGGACCGAGATGACTCCGCAGTTTCATAAGCTCGCAGTCGAGGAGTTGTTGGATGGAATCTACTTCGCGCCGACGTATGGGAACACGTTGATGGGACTTGCGGTGCACAAGCCGCGAATCGCCGAAGACAACTACGCGATCATTTATTATCCGCCGTCGCCTCGCGCGATGATCGAAGTGGTCGATCCGGATGATCCTGATCGAGTGGTCGAATACGGTGAGACGGGCCGAGTGCGGCTGACAACATTGACGCGAGAGTTTTTCATGCCCCGCTTTCTCGAACGCGACGAAGCAGAACGCGAGCCGCCTTGTGACTTGTATCCGTGGGACGGCGTTCGGAACGTTCGCCCGTTCTCGCGATTCCAGACGAGCGTGGTCGAAGGAGTGTACTGATTGCGGATTTCGGATTGAGGATTGCGGATCCCGCAATCCGCAATCCGCAATCCGCAATCCGCAATCATGAGAGTTCTTTCCATCACAGCGGGCGCGGCGGGTATGTACTGCGGCAGTTGTCTTCGTGACAACGCGCTGGCGGCAGAGCTGTTGAAGCAGGGACACGATGTTTTGCTTGTGCCGATCTACACTCCTACGCTGACCGACGAAGCGAACGTCAGCCAGCATCGAGTCTTCTTTGGCGGGATCAGCGTTTATCTCGAACAACACGTTCCGCTCTTCCGGCACACGCCGAAGCTGTTCGACCGGCTGTGGGACTCCGAGGCCGCACTGAATATGGTCGCGCGGCGTTCGATCGCGGTTGATCCTCAGTCGCTCGCGAAGCTCACGATCTCAATGCTCAAAGGCGAGGACGGTCATCAGCGAAAAGAAATGGGCAATCTGATCGACTGGCTCAGGAATGAATCGCGATTCGACGTGGTGAACTTGCCGAACTCGCTGTTGATCGCTCTTGCGGCTCCGATAAAGCGAGAGTTGAACATTCCGATCTTTTGCACGCTGCAAGGCGAAGACCTTTTCATCGACGGCCTGGGTGAGCCTCATCGAAGCGAGGCGCTGGACTTGATTCGCTCGAACATCGAATTCGTCGATGGGTTTCTTGCGGTGAGCGAGTTTTATGCAAAGAGGATGTGCCGCGATCTCGGGATTCCGGAAAACAAAATGCACGTCGTTCCGCTGGGCATCACATTCGATGGTTTTGAAAAACGAGAGCGCTTCGCTTCCAATGAGTTCGTAGTCGGTTATTTCGCGAGGGTTGCTCCCGAAAAAGGGCTGCACGTTTTGTGTGAAGCGTACCGGCTGTTGAGACAACGGACACCTGAACGTAGTATCAGACTCGAAGTCGCGGGTTATCTCGCGCCCGAGCATCGCGAGTATCTAGCGGGTATTGAACGTCAGATGAAAGATTGGGGTCTTGGCGAGGAATTCCAATATCGCGGCGTGCTCGATCGCGAAGCGAAGCTCGCGTTTCTGAAAGGCCTTGATGTGATGTCGGTGCCGGCCACTTATGATGAGCCAAAGGGAATGTCGCTTCTCGAAGCGATGGCTTCGGGTGTTCCGGTAGTTCAACCTCGAAGAGGCTCATTCACCGAGATCATCGAACGAACCGGCGGCGGATTGTTGGTGGAAGCGGACGCCGAGAGTCTGGCTTTGGGACTGCAGTCATTAATCGAAAGCCCCTTGCTGGCCGCTGAAATCAGTGAGAGAGCGTTTGCCGGAGTGCGAGAGCACTACTCGGTGTCGAACATGGCTCGTCGAGCGATCGAGGCTTATTCATCAGCAGCGAGTCGCGCGCCGAACGCTGAGATTGATCGTGTCGCCGAGCTTGCGCGCGGATGAAAGAGCGGTCCACCATGCACCTGTCGTATGCTCAAATCCCGCGCCGCCCAGTAGGCCATATGGACATCAAAGAAGTCTTTCGTTTCGTCTCGCCTCAAGTGCGTGACGCGGCGATCAAAAGCGCCGATCAGTTGAAGAGTCTTGGCATTCGGCACGCCCTGGCAGGAGGACTGGCGGTCGGCGCTCACGGGTACATTCGAGCCACGGTCGACGTGGATTTCCTCGTCGGAGAAGAAGCATTTGAACATCACGGGTCAGTTGTGGCTTTCAAGGCGGGGGTTCCGATAGAAGTGGATGGTGTTCGAATTGATTACCTATCGCCGGTCTCGCTCGGCGCACAGTTGGAAGAAGTCCTCGACCATCCACCGATGAACGAAGGCCTGGCCATCGTTCCGATTGAAGTGCTCATTTACATGAAGCTCGCGGCCAAACGGCGCAGAGATTTGGTGGATGTGATCGAGCTTGTGAAAGTCGGAGCGGATTTAAATCTAGTGCGGGACTACCTGCGCCAGTATGCCGGCGATCTGGTTCCACAGTTTGAAGAACTGGTCAACGAGGCCGTTGGCGAACAATAGATAACGATTGACGCCTGCATTACTGGCGTTTGACAATGCTGATCATAAGATCACGTCTCGATGTGTGACTTGAGGAGCAGCGCCATGAATGAAGTACTAACCGTCGCAGAGATCAAATCGAAATACGATTCGGAATGGGTATTGATCGAAGATCCGCAGACGAACGAATCTCTCGAAGTGCAAAGCGGTAGAGTGCTTTATCACAGTAAGGACCGAGACGAGTTTGACCGCAAAGCACTAGGGTTCCATCCCAAGCGGTTCGCAGTTCTGTACACCGGACAGCCACCTGAGGGAATGGAGTTCGCGTTGTGAGCTTCGCTTTCAATCCGCATCAGGGCCTGATTATTGTCCACGCGGAGATATGGGGACCTTCGGGTAGCGCGGTTCTGTCACTTGCGCTTGATACAGGCGCCACTTTTACGCTGGTCAACCAAGGCCGGCTTATGCAGCTCGGCTACGATCCGGCGGTTGCTCCAAAGCGCTTTCAAGTATCCACCGCAAGCGGAGTCGAGTTCGTACCCCGGTTGACCGTCGCGAAGATCGCAGCGTTGGGCCAGGAGCAGAACGCCTTTCCTGTCTTATGTCACACGCTGCCAGCGAGCGTGAGAGTCGATGGGTTGCTCGGGTTGGACTTTCTTCGGGGGCGAAGCTTGAGTATTGATTTTCGGGCTGGCCAAATCGTGGTGAGTTGAAGCGGGTCCGTGAAAGAAGGCGCTGGACCGCGTGTCGAAGATGAGAAGACAGATGCGTGACGAAAAATTGATCTGGCCCAAGAGCCTCTTCATTACGAGGGGAGCACGCAGTGCGGTGTGCTCCCGGAAAGAGGTGATGAATGAAGAGGTACCACGAAGAGCACGAGCGTATCCAACGCGAGCATCGATTCCATCTTCGCTACGTGCATCATTGGCCGAAAGAACCGGTCGACTGCAAATGCGAGCAGCAAGCCGGGCGCTTCCGCAAGAAGAGGGCGCTCGATTGTGGAAAGGCCGCTTGCCTGCTCTGTCATTACGAGAAGATCCTCGGGATCGCTTCGTATCAGGACCGAGTCATGCGACTGCGGGCGAAGGACTCGGTGGCGGACTACTTCGAGGAGTGAATGACGTTAAGGCGTTTCACCTCCTCACCGGATCGCACACCCGGCACTGGGCTGCCGCCGTCGGGCTTGCACGCGGGTGAGTCAAGTTGGGCTGCTTAACCGCGCAGTAGCTGAGTCATAAGACTATGGTGCAACTTGAACTTGGGGATGCTGACGTTAGCGGTCTCCTGGCTGGTGACGTAAATGCCTTGTTGAAGATAGAGCGACTCGCGCGCGCGACAGCTAGAGGGCCGTTTGCGCGCCGTGGCGGCCACCCTTCTACGGTCGATTCGTCTGACTTGGTCCAGACAGCGCTGTACGATGCCTTTACCGCGGTTCACAGCGGCGCTGTTAGAGACGGCGAGAGTCTCACACGAACTGTTCGCCGTTCTGTGTGGCGGGAGCTAAAGCGTGCTCAACGCGAGGAGGCGCGTGCGCGCAAGGGTTACGTTGACGAGCGTCTCCTTGAGGAACTCGCAGTCTATCCGTCACCTGAGCAGCTTGTGCTCGAAGGGTACTCAGCCGAGGGTGCCGACGAAGTGGACTCGGCTGCTGTCAGGCTAGTCTTCGAACAGGCGAAGTCGCCCGAGCAAGAGGCGCGAACGCGACTCGATCTCATCACGGTCGACGACGAACTCATTGCGCATCTTAAAGATCACCCAGATGAAATGTATGCTCTGCATCCAAGGCGATTCGAAGAGCTTATAGCAGCGATTCTTCGAAACCTTGGCTATTCAATCGAGTTGACAGGCCGTGGCGCCGACGGTGGAGTCGACATAATCGCCACTCAGAAATCAGGTATTGGCGAGTCGCTTCTTATCGTGGACTGCAAACGGTACGGCCCCAGGAAACCGGTGGGAGTGGGAATCGTCAGGTCCTTGTATGGCATCGCTGAGCAGATGCGTGCATCACTTGCAATGCTAGCAACGACGTCATTTTTCACGGCACCTGCGCGAGAATTCCAACGCACAGTCCGCTATCGAATTAGCCTAAAGGAATACACGGACCTACTCATTTGGTTAAACTCATACGGACACATCGTCGAGGCCTGAGAATCGGGTTCGGGTTGTTTTGGAGGAATCTTGATGAGTCCGATCGGAGCCTAACTCAGCTATACACGCAAACGTAAAAGGTGACCTGAATGATCACGCCCGTAGGTGGCGCACCATGTGTGAATGGGATGTTTAACCGAATAAGCTGATGGTTACTGCACAGAACCTAAGAGGATTCCTGGAAGGCATCGATACAACGGTCGAGCGAGAAAATGATCGGAGATGAATGTCGTCGATTCTTCCCGTATTGAAGACTATCTTCATCCTTCGAGAGCCTTGCGCGCATTCCGGAATGCCTCATCGGAGTCAATGCCCGCAACCTTTCCACTGCGAAGCTCTTCAAGTCGCCGTTCCGCTTCCTCAAACCACAGAGCCTCAACGCCGGTTTCAATCTCATCGTCGAGACTGGAAGCCAGGTGCTGTGCAAGTCGAACGCGATCCTTGAGAGGAAGCGTCATTGCATCCGCTACAATCTGTTCATACCGAGTCTCCATTTCGCCTCCCTTCGCCCTGACCTGAACAAGCTAAAGATAGCAAATGAGCGAACGGTTCCCAACCTTCGAGTGCGAAATGCTCGGAGACGCGGAGTGTGATAATCTGATGATCCACGGCGCGAGAACCGATGCGATATGAGCAAGGAGTGAGATACCGAATGAGTGTTGCCGCGACAGACTTAACTATCACAGCACAGGAAGCCAAGACCCAACTCGATGCTCACGTGCGCGAGATCGTCGAGTGGCATTTCAATCCCGAAACTGGTTGCCCCTTCTGGCTCGAGTTCGCTTCGAAGCTCAAGTGGGACCCTAGACGCGAGATCAACTCATATGAAGATCTCCGCAAGTTTCCGCCCTTCGAAGACGAATGGTTGCGCGGAGGGCCGGTGCGTCGCTGGCTGCCAAAGGGACTCGAAGGCAAGCCGATGTTTACTTTCGAAACCGGCGGAACGACCGGCGTGCCAAAGAGCCGGCTCCAAATCGAAGACTTTCGCACTGACTATGAAATGTTCAGCGAGACATTACCCGAAGAGTTTTTTCCGAAGGGCGCGAACTGGCTGATGCTTGGGCCTTCGGGGCCGCGAAGGCTGCGGCTTGCGGTCGAACATCTGTGCCAGTATCGCGGCGGCATCTGCTTCTGCGTAGATCTCGATCCGCGATGGGTGATCAAGCTGATTAAGTGGGGCGAGTCCGAAGCGCTCGACGAATACAAAGCTCACGTGATCGATCAGGCGATCACGGTTCTCGGAGCGGGCCACGATATCAAGTGCATGTTCACGACTCCGAAGCTGCTCGAATCGCTTGCTGAGGAACTCGAGAATCGCGGGACAAGCATCAAGCAACAGGGCATCACTGGGATCTTCGCAGGCGGAACCGAATTCACACCGCAGTACACTCGCTTTGCTATGGAAGAGCTGCTTGGGCCGGGAGTGTACCTGACGCCGACCTACGGCAACACGCTTATGGGGCTGGCTTGCTCGAAGCCGGTGACTCCGGATGACGGCTACAAGATCGCTTATTACGCGCCGCAGCCTCGCGCGGTCATCGAAGTGGTTTCGTTCAACGATCGCGATAAAGTCGTTGGCTACGGCGAAACGGGCCGCGTGCGATTGACCACACTGACTCGTGAGACATTTATTCCAGGATTTCTTGAGCGAGATGAAGGCGAGCGCGAAGAACCTTGCAAGCAATATCCTTGGGACGGCGTGAGCGGTGTTCGCCCGTTCCGCAAGCTCGCGGGACAAACTACCGTCGGAGTTTATTGAGAGCGTTGATCCGCAACGATATCGAAGGCGAGTGATATTGTGGTTTTCCTCTGCGCGTTCTCCTCTGCGTCCCCGGCGTCCTCTGCGGTTGACCAGCTTCTAAACCGCAGAGGACGCCGGGGACGCAGAGGAGAACGCGGAGAGACCAATTGAGGAACCCATGGCCATCCTAAACATTCCAATTTCCAGATGGGGAACGCCCTACACCAGTCTCGACACCGATGACGTCGTCCATTTCATAACCGGCGAAACTCTCGCGCGAGTGAGCCAGGCTAATACCGGGCTGCTCGCTCGCGACATGCGACACGCCGAGCGAGCCCGGAACGTCCTTACCGAGATTCCTGTCTCGGACCTTATCGAGATGATGAAGAAGGCCGCGGACCTCTATCTCAACGCAACACTTCCGATGGGCGACGGCGCGCAAACACCGGATGATTTCGCGCGGCAACAATCCGCGAGCACCGGCCTGCCTGAGCATATGTGCAAGGGCAACATGAGCAAGAATCATTTCGTGCTCTCGAATATGGACAAGATTCTGGACTCGCTCACTCGCGGGTTGGATCTGAACATCCTGACGCGCGGATACGGAATCGAGCCTCGCGGAGTGATGGTTAGTTATCAAGCTCAAGCGCCGGTGTTGGGACTTGTGCTGCCGTCGAATTCGCCGGGCGTGCACACGCTGTGGCTGCCTGTTATTCCGATGCAGATCGGGTTGCTGCTCAAGCCCGGTCCGCAAGAGCCGTGGACACCTTATCGAATGACCGCGGCATTCACCGAAGCCGGCGTCCCCAAAGAGGCGATCGCTGTTTATCCGGGCGGCGGCGAGATGGGCGCGGAAGTCGTGCGGCGCTCGAACCGAACGATGATCTTCGGTGGCACTCCGACGGTAGAGCGATATCGCGGAGACACTCGTGTTCAAGTACACGGACCCGGGTTCACCAAGATTCTGCTGGGCGATGATGTCGTCGATGACTGGGAGAAGTACATCGACGTGATTGTGGACAGCGTGTTTCTCAATAGCGGGCGTGGGTGCATCAACTGCTCGGGTGTGTGGGCTTCGCGTCACACAAAGGAAATCGCTGAAGCTCTGGCCGAACGAATGGGCCCCGTGGAAGTGAAGCCGCCCGAAGACCCGCAAGCGAGTCTCGCGGCTTTCACCGTTCCGGGCGCGGCGAAAGCGATTTGGAAGAGCATCGAGTCGGGCCTCGATGAAGCGGGCGTCGAGCACGTGACCGCGAAGTTTGGATCGAGACTCGTCGAGAAAGAGCGATGCGGATACCTGCGTCCAGTGGTTATCCATTGCGACTCACCCGGCCGCAAGCTGGCTAACACCGAATTCATGTTTCCATTTGTCAGCGTGGTCGAATGTCCACAAGACGAGATGTTAAAACGCATCGGAGGGACGCTCGTCGGCAGCGCGATCACTTATGATGAAAAGTTCCAGCGCGAACTTGTGAACGCTACTCACATCGATCGGTTGAATCTGGGACCGGTGCCGACGATTCAACTCGATTGGCTGCAGCCACACGAAGGGAACATAGTCGAGTTTTTGTTCCGGCCCCGAGCGTTTCAGTCACGACTCGAGAAGGTCGCGGTGTAGTTGCCAGAAGGACGTTGTCTCTAAGGCTGTTTGCTTCGAAGCTCTTTCGCCTTTTGATATTCGCGATTCGCTTCGTCCTGAAGACCCTGACTATAAAGCGCGTGGCCAAGCTTTGTGTGCAAGCCATCATCGGACGGTTTTAACGAAACGGCATTTCGATAGGCGGCGGCTGCTTGTTTGAATTGCTGTCGCGTGAAGTATTCTTCGGCGAGCCCGGCAACTAGACTGACGTTGTTGGGATCAAGCGACGCGGCGGCCTCAAGTTCGGCGAGCGCCTCTTGTTTTTGCTGGCTTCGATAAAGAAGCGCAAGGTTGTAGTGAGGAGCGGCCCACTTCGGGTCCATCTCGATCGCTCGCTTGAATGCGCGCTCGGCGCGGAAGTCGTCGAGCTTGCCGTGGTACACAAGACCAAACGCATTTTCCACCGCCGCAAGCTTCGCATCCTGGAGCTGAGTCAGCGCACGCTCGGCTTCGTCGTAAAACTGAAGCGAGATCAACGCCTCGGCCGCGCTCAGCTTTTCGAGCGCGGCGACATCGCTGCTGTTGCTTAGGCTTCGCGCGCGCGCAAACAACTGCCCGGCTCGCTTGAAATCATCAACCCTGTCCGAAATGTTATCGCCGCGCACGTCCCCGCTTACAATTGCGCGTCCCTGTTCGCCAAGCGCCGCGGCAAGCATCGGCCTTAGGCGAGCGATATCCGCCGACGCCTCAGGGTCTGAAGCAAGGCGCTGATAGAAATCCCACGCGCTCGAGTTTCTCGGCTCGATCAGCTTGTTTGATTTGATTGCTGCTTCGAGCTGAAGAACCACCGGAGATGGCGCCGACTCGATACGTCTTGTTGGAACCGAAGCCGCGAGAGTCTCCGGCTGGCTGCCCGAGCGATCCGGTGAAACCGAAACCGCGGATGGCGGATTCAGTGTTGGTTTTGGCGGCGATGGAATATTCGCGATCGCGATTTCGGATCGCGGATCGGGACGCGTTGGCTCCTGCGCCGGGGTGCGAAGAACTGATTCGGTCGCGGGCGGCTTTGGCTCCCGAGATACCGAAGCACTTGATACCGGTTGCTTGGTGGCGCCGGGCCCGACTGCTTCCGGAGCTCCGGCTGATTTCGATGGGGAACTTGTTTTGGCAACTTCTGACTTGGCAGGCGTCACGGTAGCCGGCACCGCAATCGATTTCTTACTTTCTGTTTCAGCAGCGGGCCGAGCTTTGCTGCCGTCGCTTGACGATGCGGTGTTGCTAAGCTTGTCCGCTCCCGCGAGAGTCGGATCTTGAGAGTCTTGTTTTGGTCGCGATGGAGGCTCTTGCTTCGATGCACTCACGACAGTGGGGGGAGGATTTGCGGGAGTCGCAGCCGGTTCCTGCTTCACTTGCGGATGTTGAGTTGAAGACGCTCGCGCGTCGGCAGGTTTATTCGTGGATTCAGCGGGCGCCGCCGCGGTCATTGTTCTTGCCTGCGTTTGCGATTCAATTCGCGCAATGGCTATTTGATCGAGCGCCGCCCCACTCTTCCAAAGGTGCTGTTTACCCGAAGTGTCGTCAGACACTCGCGCCGCGAGGACTTCGTAAAGCTCATCGGCGGTCAGCGTACCGTCGCCGTTTCGATCGTGGCTTTCTGAGAGCACGTCGGCGAGATGCTTCGTAAATACGCCGTGCCCCGCCCATCGTTGTCCCTCGCGCGAGAACTCACCGGGCCCGCTTGCGATGATCGCCGACAATCCGCGCCTTGAGGCAGTGAGTTGCTCGAATGCCTGCACGAAGGATTTGGACGAGGCGGCTTCGTTCTCAGGATCGAAGAAGTCGCGGCGCACTGCGTCAGCCAGCACCAAAACACGGCCGGCACGAATTCGATTACCCAGCGCACGGCGCAATTCGCTGAGCGCAAGCCCGGTGCCGAACGGGTCCTTTGCATCGGAGTCGTAGCCGAGAAGATAGGCTTCGCCGAATTCGCGTTCAAACATCCCGTGCCCGGAAAAATAAAAGATGACGGTGTCGGATTCGGAGACGGAACGCGCGAGCCATGTGCCGAGTGCCGACTTGATCGCGGCGACGGTCGCGTCAGGGCCCGTAAGCAACCGCACGTTGTTTGCGCCGGCTCCTCGCTTTTGCATCGACTCGGCGAAGAGGGCGGCGTCGCGGTCGGCGAACTGAAGCTGCTGACCGCCGGGGAGCTTTTGATATTTGGAAATGCCGACAGCGACTACCCAGGTCTTCGAGGGCTGAGCCGGTGCTTGAGCGGCGGCGGTAATCACGAGCGCCGCGAAGAGTCCCAGGAGTCGATACAGGTTTCGAAGCATTAATCACAAACGGTTGAGGGCGCAACCTTCTACACCAGTAGATGGCCTGCGCCCCCGATTCGTAAAACAGCAATACCGCGGAACCGTCGTCGTTTCCTATTTGAAACTCGATACTGCGGCTGACTCGTTGTCGAACGACTCGAACACCGTCAACAATTTGGTGATGGTAAGGAGGTCGTGAATCTTCTTGGTCTGGTTGAGAAGCTTCAACTGGCCGCCGTTATGGTTGGTGGTCGTATAAGAACTGACCAGCTCTCCTATGCCCGAGCTATCCACGTATGACACGTCACCGAGATTAAGGAGAATCTTCTTCTTCCCTTCGTCAAGCAGGCGGCGGACAGCCTCGCGCAACTGGACGCTGCCTTCGCCGATCGTTATCTTGCCCGACAGATCCAATATTGTGACATCGCCGGCGGGGCGGTCCTTAATATTCAAATTAGCCATCGTCTACGTCTCCTTTTCTAACTTTGTATCTCAGGATGTGCGCTTGACCTTCCTCATTCGCACGACGCTCCCACCCTGCGGATGAATTGAATGCTCGACCTCGTCCATGAAAGTGCGCATGTAAAAGATCCCCCGGCCACTGGGGTTTAGCAGATTATCGGAGTTTGTCGGGTCGGGCAACTGCGAAGGATCAAAGCCGGCCCCGTAATCCCTGACGAAAACCGTCAACGAATCGTCTTCGGTGACGAATCGAACGTCCACCTGCTTGTCGGCGGCGCTCTTGTTCCCGTGCATTATCGCGTTTATTACCGCTTCGTGGACCGCGAGCTCGATCCAGCTTGCGTCTTCCTCCTCGAAACCCATCTTGGCCGTGACGCTCTTAGTGACCGATGCGACCGTATCAACGAATTCCAGTTTGCTGTCGATTGAAAGCTCGATGGTCTCTGTCATCGGCTCGCGGGATGCCTTTCGAATTAACCTTATTAGCCCCTGGTCGAACCGCGCAACAAGCAAGGTGGTCACAAGGCGCGTC
>Ga0070705_100000557_pt1 | contig 21665 bp, 18 predicted proteins | sample KBSK5253metaG_FD_65455 | JGI IMG/M metagenome (GOLD analysis project Ga0070705, IMG submission 65455) | Corn, switchgrass and miscanthus rhizosphere microbial communities from Kellogg Biological Station, Michigan, USA - KBS K5-25-3 metaG | ecosystem: Host-associated > Plants > Roots >... | reverse complement strand
GGACTCTGAATGGAGCCAACTCGATAATCGCATTGAGGTGTTGTCAGATGAACGGTCGATGGGAGAGCTACTGGGAAGCGCGCGCGGCTCGATAGCTTGTACAAACAAGACGCACACCCGTGTGCCGCTCGCCGCTTGCACTTCCGTTCCAAACATAGGTAAGCTTCAACCCCCAACCTGGGTGGGAATTAATACACGACTTGGCGGAGGGGACTCCGATGAAGCTGGATCTTCCTCGATTCGCGCCCGTTGTTTTGTCGACGGCGGTTCTGTGCGTCTCGGTAACGGCGCTTCCGGCGCGTCCGGTTCCCGAAGTCTCGCCTGAAGAGGTAATAAAACGCGCTGCCGCAAACGAGATGATGCTCAAGGCCGCCGAGCGTGACTTCTACTATCGGCAAGACATTCTCGTCCAGACGTTCGGCGAAGCGAACAGCGTACGCGCTCAGTTGCATCGAGTCTCCGAGATGACTTATGACATCGTCGGCAATCGAGCCGAGAAAATCATCGAATATCCGCCGTCGCCGTTGGCGGCTATGATCGGAGTGCTGCAACCGGACTTCAAGAGCCTTCTTGGCGTTGACCAGTTCTTCCTCATGGCGGATCTGATATCAAGCTATTCGATCAAATTCGCGGGCCGCAAGAAAGTGGATGACTTGAGCACCTACGTGTTTGATGTCGAGCCGGCCGATGCCCGGCGCTTTCCGAAGCGAGACAAGAACGATCACCCATTCAAGGGGACGGTATGGATCGACGAGCAGGACTTTCAGATCGTCAAATTCGAAGGGCGGGCCGTGATTGCGAAAGACGAGAACGCGCGTTATCCGAAGTTCGAATGTTACCGTGAGAACATCGAGCGCGGCATATGGCTGCCGAGTCTGGCATATGCCCGCGATGTCCTGGACCTGAAACGCGTTGACCTGCCGATCAAAGTTGAGATCAAATATACCCGCTACAAGCGAATCAAACCCCGGGGTTAATGATTGAAGTTCATCATCACACTAAAGAGGCTGATAGCATTTGGCGAGGCGATCGCGGTAATCCTTGTCGTCGCCGTTTCGCACGCGCAGGAAACACCCAAGCCGGCTCCCGGTGAAATACTCACCGCCGCGGCCGAGCGAGGGCGTCAATTGCAGAGCGCATTGCGTGACTATACCTACTACGCCGAGCTGACGATTCAAACGATCAGCCAATCGGACACTATCACCGGTAAATTCTATCGCTTCTCACAAATCTCATTCGATCCCAACGGAAAACGTCTGGAGAAAATACTCGAGAATACCTCGACGCTGCCGCGGGACATTTACATTGGCACGAATGCGGCAAACAACCTCACGCGCGTTTATCAGTTTATCCTGACTCCCGAGGCGCTTGATCAATATGAGTTGAATTATGTCGGACGCGAACGTATCGACGAATTGAACACCTATGTTTTCGATGTGAAGCCAAAGGTGAAGATGCCTGATCCCGATAAAAGCGATGAGCGTTTTCTGCGAGGCCGGATCTGGATCGACGATCAGGATTTGTGCGTGGTCAAGATCGCGGGCGAGGCGCTACCCGAACAAACCGCGCATCGCACGCCGAAATTCGAAACATATTTTCAGAACTACGATAAGTACTGGTTCCCCGCATACACTTCGGCCGACGACAGCATTCGAATGGGGCGCTACCATACTCGGGTGATTGTGAACGTGCGCTACACGAGCTACAAGAAAGCGAGCGCGAGAGGATGACCTCCGACCCGGGCGCCGTGTTTCGCATTTCCAGAATTCGCATAGCGTGCTCGTTGGCCGTGTTTGTCGTATCGATCGTCCTTTACGCGTTGACGCTTGCTCCGAACGTCGTGTTCGTGGACAGCGGCGAGTTGATACTGGCGGCGCGGTCGCTTGGAGTTGCTCACCCACCCGGATTCCCGCTTTATATTCTGTTGACTCATCTCGCGATGCTGGTCCCAATCGGCAATATCGCCGTGCGAGTTAACCTTGCATCAGCCCTGTTCGGTGCCCTTGCTTCGTCCGTGCTGACTTTGACTGTTATTGAAGCGCTGGTCACGCCAAGGATCCGTTCGGCTGCGGGCAGTGTATCCAGGAAAGCGGCCCGCAGTGGGAACAAAGGATCGTCTGGCGCTGGCGCGAAACCTTTGAAAGTTACTGAGTCCGTCAATCCGATCGCGTTGATAGTCTCGAGCCTAAGCGCGGGGTTGTTGCTCGCGTTCTCTCGCACGTTGTGGGCTTACGCGACGATCGCGGAAGTCTATACGCTGAACTCCCTGCTCATTCTAACGATCTTCTTTTTCATGTTTCGCTGGCGTCGGTTGACGATCGAACATCGGGAGAGAAAAGAAGATCGCGGCCCGGCCGATCGATGGCTCTATGCTGCGGCATTTTTCTTCGGGCTAGGGTTGGGCGTTCATCACGTCACCGTCGGCTTGATGCTGCCTGCGTTCGGCGTACTCGTGCTCGCGGCGGAAGGTCTGGCTTTTTACAGAAGTCGAAGATTGGCTTATGCGGCGCTGTGGGCTTTCGCCGGGTTGAGTATCTATGTGTACTTGCCGATCGCCGCGTCCAGATCTCCAGCGATGAACTGGGGCGATCCGCGGACGTTTGAGCACTTCTGGTGGCACGTCAGTGGGCGTCAGTATCAGGTATTTTTCGAGTGGTCGCTTAGGACGATGTCGTTGCAGCTCGGTGAGTTCATCAAGCTGGCCGCTTCGCAATTTGGTCCGGCTTGGTTGCCGCTCGCGCCCGTGCTGGCGATCGCCGGGTTCTTCGCGATCTATCGTCGCGATCGAGCGCTGTTCTGGTTTGTGACGCTGGCAGTGGCAGCTGATCTCGTCTACTGCCTTGGCTACGAGATTGCGGAAGACAAGGACGCGTATTATCTGCCGGTGATCATGTCGGCGACCATCGCAGCAGGATTCGGCACACATTGGTTGATTAAGAAGATCACGGAGTGGAACCGTCTTTCTTCGAAGCCTGCTCGCTATCTGGCCGTCGTATCAATCGCCGTCGTTCTGATTGTCGCGCTTGTTGCGAATTTGCCCTACAACAATCGCAGTCGATACTTCATTGCGACGGATTACCTCAACAATATTTATTCGGCGATTGAGCCGGGCGGAATGTTGCTTACTCGAGACTGGCAGGTGTATTCGCCGTCGCTATATCAACGCGAGATCGAGCATCGCCGCGAGGACGTCGTCGCGATCGATGTCAATCAGCTTCGACGATCCTGGTACTTCGACTATCTCGCTCGTGCATATCCGTCGACGATCGAGCAGGCGCGCGACAAGGTTGACGCGTTTCTCGAGGACCTGACGCACTGGGAGCGTGATCCCGATCTTTATCAACGCGACGTGATGTTGAATCAGCGAATCAGCGCACGCTTCTATGACATGATTGTCGCGTTCGTCAGCAATCACATTCAGACGGCGCCGGTTTATGTGACTCTCGATATCGCGGCGAATCGGGACGGCGCCGATTCAGAGCTGACCAAAGCGCTGACTAAAACCTATCAGTTGTTCCCGCAAGGTCTGATATTTCAAGCGACCGAGCAACGCGGTTTCGTTGAGCCCTCCGGACGTGCGCTCGTCACTCGAGGTCTGACCGACGGCACTATCAAGTTCGAAGAGGGCGACGTGGTGAAGCTCAAGGTCTTGCCCGTATATGTGATTATGTTCTACAACCTGGGACGCTACTTTGCCGCGAACGGCAGGTACCAGCAAGCGATCGACGCATTCAAACAGGCGATCGAGCTTCAACCTGGGTTCTCGGCGGCGCAGCAGGGAATCACTGAAAGCCTTCGCGCTGCGCAAAAATCGGGCGCGAACTAACTCAGAAACGGAGAGACCTTGTTCGCGGCGAACCCTATTCCGGCGCAAGCCTTCTCAAGCAACGCACATCGCAACTATAATGCACACGCACGGAGCTAAGAATGTCAGACGCAAAAGAAAGCAGCGGCTCTCCGGGCCGTTCGATGAGCGCCGGAGAAATCTACATCGAGATGAAACGCCGTCTCGATGAGGGTTCTCATGCGGCGATGGCGACAGTGGTCATGACCCGAGGGTCGACGCCTCAGCAGGCCGGAGCGAAGATGGTGATCTTTGATGACGGATCGTTCATTGGCACTGTTGGGGGCGGCTGCGTGGAAGCAGATATATGGGCCGAAGCTCGCGAGGTTTTGAAGTCGGGCAAAACCGACGTATATCACTTCAACTTAAACGACGAGTATGAAGACTCGGAGGGAATGGTCTGCGGCGGCCAGATGGACGTGTTGATCGAGCGATGGGCGCTGGACGAATAAACGCAGATCCAATTGTCTTATCCAATCCGCTCGCTTTATTCCGAAATACCGCGGTGCGTTCATCGAAAAAGAATGAAGTGTACCGCGGTTCGAACGAGGATGCCCACAATCGCTCCCAATATAGCGGGGCGGGCTACGGACGCCACCCGGCGTCCCGCCGACATCAAAACGGCCACTCCAACAAGGTCCAAAGGATTGATGATCAATCCGGCTATTCGATTCAGATCCTGAGAGGTCATGCTTCCATCTTGAATAAGAGGAATCGTTATGCCCATCATCGCGGTGCCGCCCGCAAGAAACTTTGTTGCGATCGGCAGCACTGCGATTGCCGGGAGATGCATTCTGGCCAGGGCTGGAGACAATGACCACTCCAGCAGAGAAATCACACCTGTGGCCCGCAAGGTGTTTACCAGGCAGATGGTGAGCACGAGAATGGGGATTGAGCTCAGGGCCAGTTGTACTCCCTCTTGTCCGCCATCAACCAACGTCCTCAGTAAACCTTGATGGGTGGCCTCAACTTTCGCAGCTCGATCCGTTGAGTGTGAATCCTCACTTTCCTCTGAACGCGCGAAGTAGCGGTAGGTTAATGTCGAGGCGACGATGCCACCGAGAAGTGAGGTCAATAGTATCGACCAGAGATTCAACCCAACCGTGAGCATCGGGAATACAACGTTAGCCTGCGAAATGGTTAGGACCATTGCCAGCGTCGCCGCAATCTTTCGTGTGGGCGTGCCGTCTTTTTCCATTATCACCAGGGTGGCGACGGGGGCCGCGAAACTCACAAGCAGCGATTGCAGTATCGCGAAGACGCCTATCCCCGGGATTCCGAACGGTCTGAGTACCGGAGCTAAGGCTCGGGCGACGAAGGCCAAAACGCCCTTTGCCTCAAGCACTTTCATCAGCGCCATCATCACGACCATAATTGGCAGCAGGATATAAAGAGCCAGTTCGATGGCTGACTTCCCGGACTGGAGAAGGATTTCCATGATCCCATTCATTAGTTAGTCGCCGTCGCGGCAATCAGGCGGAGAAAGCGTTGTTGCACCCGCTGCTCTCAACCGTATGCGTTGCCGTTATCAAGTCCCTCCGCTGGGCACATCGCCACCGTGTCTTTGCAGATGCTCCTCCGCCTCGTAAGAGCGCAACCTGTATTCCTGTCTGTCGGCAATTCTCTTGGCATGTCTGAGGTAAGCGATTCCGAGGTCACGCTGTCCGGTTTGAATTGTCGCGAGCCCGAGCACAACCAAATCGTGGGTCTGCCTGAGGCCAAGTACCAGGTCGTTTGCAATGCGTAGAGACTCAGTTGCTCGGTGCCTTGCAATCTCAGCGTCTCCAAGATCATACGCGAGACGTGATAGTTCGGTTAGCGTTTCCGCCTCGAGCCTCCGCATGCCAATTCGTCTTCCCTCATTGAGCGCGAAATTATACTCGCGCAGAGCTTTCTCGTAATCCTTTTGGCTGCGATGGAGATGTCCAAGCGAAAGCCGCGAATAAGCAATCAACTCCGGATATCGTTCGGCTTCCGCAAGCGAGCGGCTCATTTGAACCAGCGCTCCCGCCATCGCGAAGTCACCCTGCTGGATTTTCAGGTCGGTCCGGTGACGAAGAAAGATACTTTGCGCCCGGCGATTTCGCGCGTCCTCAATCTTCCCGAGCGCGACCGAGTATTTATCATCGGCCTGTTGCAGGTTGCCGCGCAGGTGCTGGACCACGCCAAGGTATCCAATTATTCGTCCGGCATGATCGTCATCCTTGAGTTGAAAGTTCACATGCTCCGCCTGACGAAGATAGCGCTCGGCTGTCGACAGATTTCCGAGATGTACGTAGACCGCGCCCAGATTGCAGAGTGATTGAAACAAGTACCTGCCGCCTTCTTCAAAACTGTCGATCACCCGGTTTATTTCGTGTCCCTGTTCCCACACGCCGTAAGCGTCCTGCATGGTACCTTCGCTGTAGCGCGTGAGACCGATTTCGTTGTAAAGCCAGGCGAGCTCATCGGCATAAAGCGGGGCATCGACATCCTCAACTGAAGTGAGGTCATGGCGCTCGGCGTAGTCCCATACATTCGGAGAGATCTTCTTGGCGAGATTTCCTGTCTTGATCAAAATACGAAGATAGTCATCGTAAGTTGTCCACCGTGAGGAAGTATTCGCCTCCATACGTGAGCGAACTACGCCGAAAGCGGCCCGGCACAATCGTTGAGCGGTATCCTGGCCCTCACTGTCATTTACCGCGGCCTTTTCGCCAGCGGAATGTAATCGTTCAAAAATATCCGTGACTACCGCCGCGGCCTCCTTTGAGTCACCCGGATCAACGGTCGCAGTTCCCGCGGTGAACCCCGGCAGAGTGAAGTTGGGAATTGCATCGGTGGTGGCATGATGAATTCGCTGGTACACATATCCGCGAACAATCGGATGTACCGTATAGGCATCCCGGTTTGAACTCGCGCGAACCTTGTGAACCAGGTTCGTGGCAAGAAGCGTTTCAATCAATGAGCCGACTCCACGCGGATCGCTTCGGCCGTGCTGTTCCACGGCGGATTCGTAACATATATCGAGAGTCGAACTGGTGACCGGGCGCATGAACACTGCGAGCCGCTCCAGTAACTTCAATGCCAAACCGTTCCATTCATCGTCAATCGAAACAATCGATTCGTGGATCATTCTCGATGTGCGCCCGTGAGGAGAAGTATCCGAGAGAGAGCGCTTCATTTTCTTGAGGCATTCCTCGGCGCCTGCTTTACCTGCGCGGCTGATCATTCTCGCGGCAAGGACAAGACCATAAATGTGACCCTCGAGCAAAGAACATAAGGCGGACAGGTCTCGTTTGTGTTCGAACCAGTGGAAGGGCGGTACTGTCTCGATGTCCGCGGTGACAAATAGCGGAATCCGCATTCGATGGACTCGTGAATCCTGGAACTCGGGCAGGTTGTAGATGTTCGGCCACAGCCGGCTGGTCAGCAGCACGGTACTCGCGTTTTCCTTGCGGGCCATCGCGGCAAGGAAGCTGGACGTGTTACTCTCAAAGGGCGCTCCTTCCTCCGGGTTTTCCGTCTCATCGAGGAATCGCTCGATGCCATCGAATACCAGAAAGCACGGACGCTTGGGATCCTGAAGACTTTCCTCGAACCGCTGAATTCGCGAACCGTCCCCCTTGTCGCGGCCCAGGTAGCATAGTGCACGATCAAGACCTGTAAGCGAATCGTCGGCGTAGTAGGAACTCCAGAAGAAGAAGCCCTTGAACCTTGTCTCTTTGCTGTACATCAATTCCATTAGCTGTTGCGCGTGCCAGGACTTGCCAGTGCCGCCAGGCCCCACGAGCGCGATCAATTGGGTGCCGGCTTCTGCTTTTTGCCGCAAATCTTCTAGAAGGTTTTGGACACGGTCTCCTCCAAAAGCCGGATAGCCCCGCGATACCGTCGGATAGTGATGGTAAGGCTCCGGAGGCCTGGGATCGATTTTGATTCGGCGAATCATCGGCTTTTGCAGCCAGGCGCTTCGCCAGTGATTCCAGTATTCCTTAATCGCGTCGAGAGCGCTGCATAACGCTGGTCCGCGGTCCTGATCGTTGGGCGAGGGGAAGGGAATCACATTTACTCCGTATCGCTCAAAGTAAAATCTGTGATCGTCGTCATCTTCTCCATCGTTGCGTTCCGGAAGCAGCGCGAAGAGCGGCCTCGAGGATTTCCGGTGTGGTTCCGTCGCGTTGAACATCCTCAAGGTCCCAAGCAAGTCATCATCGCCAAGTCCATAGCCAACGAACAGAATCGGGTTGGACCCGAACAACAATGATATGGTTTGGTTAAACGCGTCAGTCCCGATCTTCTCTTGAGCCAGATACCATCGCTGGTAATCAGCCTCGGTTACAACGAGGGATTCAGGATGGTTGTAGTGGCCGTGGCAATGAAAGACCATGTTTTCGGCTTCGGTGACTCGCGCCAGTGCAAACAACGCCAACTTGTCGTGATAATCGTGCTCTTGCGTGAAATCGAGATGCTCCGCGGGCCGGTCTTCACGGTGTCTGCCATGAAGAATGAAATCACTTTGTGGCAGTTCCCGGTTTCTCTCGAGTGCGCTTTCGATCTCGCGATCATAGTTTGTAGTTATAAATCTCTTGATTGGGAGGCCGAGCACGCGATCATGTGGGTTGATCGTCCCGGATGGATGGGGTCGCGGCCGGAAGGTTCGATGCAGGAATCTGTAGTACTTCTTCATTGCCTGACATCGCTCGAACACCCTCTTGCATTCGCCCAGTATGAACATTATCTGATGCGGCCGGATGTCATCGGACATCAACTGCTGCTGAAGCCGCTTCAGCATAATGATATCGGCCGGTTTGGACCCAAGCGCGGATGTTTGGAGCGTGTCGGCTGCATATTCAGCAAGCAGCTTCGCAAACGTTTTCCATGAGGGATAGCCGAGTGGAATCGAACAGCCGGCGCCGACAAAGGCGACGGTCGTGCCGAGATTCAGCACGCGTGAAAGCATATCGCGGCTGCGACGTATGCGCTCCTCGCGAGTGGCGCCCGGCTTGAGTTCGAGTTTGTACGCGCCAAATCCGACACGCTCTTCCATGAAGAGGTCTTCCTTAACGGGGGCTAGATTCGGCTTGTTGCACGCGAATGGACAGACACATTAGGGTTGGCTCTGCGCTCGTTCGGTAAATGCCCAGGGATGCGAGCACGACCTTCTTCTTATCCAAGCCGTCTGTGATTGCTTTGTACGCCGCAATTGGGTCTGGCTCCTCAGGCACTAGTACTGTCCTTCCGTCAGCGGTCTTTTTCGCTTCCTCTCCAAAGCCTGCCGACACCAGATTCACCTCCCACCAATCGGGCTCGCGGTCGGCTTTGTCACCCTTGAGCTGCACTTCTACCTTTTTCCTTTCCAAGCGAACGTTAGACACTTCAAGCCAGATTCCTTCACTCTTCTTATCACACATCATTGATCTCCTTTTGGCTCTTCTTAGTCTCTTGGGCCTTCGCGGAGCGGTTTATTCGAAACTCGTTGATTGCATCCCGAAACTCATCGCTAGTCCAGCGATCACCGAATAACTCCGTCTCACGTTCAATGGCTATGCTGCTGTCGCAGTCGTAATGCAGTCTGGCCAACTCGAGTATCGCGGCGATTACACCCGGCGAATGCCTGGAGATCCTCTTTGCAAGCGCCAGCGCAGCGGCGTGAACTTCTCCAGGCTTTGCCACATCATCGATCAGACCAATACTCAAAGCTTGTGCTGTATCGATCTGATCCCCGGTCAGTAAAAGTCTGAGCGCCCACGTGCGGCCAACCAGGTGAAACAGACGCGCGCCTCCGCCCCAACCCGTTATGAGTCCGTTCTGCGCCTGGCGATACGCAAAGCTGGCTGTCGAAGCGGCAATCCGGAAATGACATGCGGTGAGGATCTCACAGCCGCCGCCGAGCGCTTGCCCGTTGATTGCGGCAACGACCGGCTTCGACCCGGACCACAGACGACCCAGAAGCACTTGCATTCGCCGAGACATTTCGAGGCCTTTCTCACGCGTGTCCAGGGTTGCGAAGTACTGCAAATCTCCCCCCGCGCAGAACGTTGTGGAACCCGCCCCGGTTATTATCAGTGCTCGAACGGCGTCATCCGCATCGACTTTGTCGAGCGTTGTTTCCAACGCCTCGATAACCGATTGATTGACTGCGTTGTGAACTTCAGGGCGGTTAAGTTGAATGGTGCCGATCCCGTTTTCAGACTCAAAAACAACGGCGTTGTTTGAAGCGTTCTCTGGCATCTCGGTTGTTCGGACCTGCCGTTTGGACCACTAATCCGTTGAAGACTCCGCGGTGAACGTAAGACACTGACTGCTAGATTCAACCCAGGACCCGGTGACGCCGATCTATGATGACGCGATTGTCGCAAATGCGAGTCAGTTGTTCAAGCGTCTACGTAAAATTCGCCACAAACGGGTCTCGACGGCTCAACACAAGAGCCTTCGTGCCGATGGATTCTTACCTGGAGTTGGTTTGCGTTCCCGTGCCGTGCAAAACATCATAGCTTGTATGCTAAACTCTCCCCTCTATGCCGGACCATCGCGTGCTCATAGTCGACGACGAAGAGGCTGCGAGGCAGGGCCTCAGCGAAGTAATCGCGAGTTGGGGCTACGTCACCGAGACCGCGGCTGACGGCCGCGATGCCACCGAGCGCGTCGAGAGCTTCGCGCCGCTCGTCGTTATCACCGATGTGGTGATGCCAAAGCTCGACGGCTTCAAGCTGCTCTCTCAATTAAAAGACGAACACCCCGAAACGGCCGTGATTCTGTTGACCGGACAGGGATCGGTTGACGCCGCTATCCGCGCGGTCAAAGACGAAGGCGCTTTCTACTACTTCGAGAAACCGATCGAGATGGGAAGGCTGCGGCTCGTGTTACGCAAGGCTGCCGAATACAGCAGCGCGCGGCGCGAGAATGAGGTGCTTCGGCGGCAGCTTCGACAGTACGGCGCATTCGGCGAAATGGTCGGCGCGTCCGAGGCGATGCGCGAGGTCTACACAATCGTCGAGCAGGTTGCATCGAGCGCTGTCTCGGTGCTCGTGACAGGTGAGTCGGGCACCGGCAAGGAAATGGTCGCCCGGATGACCCACAAGTTGAGCCCGCGATCGAACCAGCCGTTCATTGCGATTAACTGTGCGGCGGTCCCCGAGACCCTAATGGAATCGGAACTCTTCGGCCACGAAAAGGGCGCGTTCACCGGCGCGGCGGACCGTCGAATCGGATGCTTTGAGCTGGCGAACAACGGCACGCTTTTGCTTGATGAAATCGCGGACATGCCGTTCCTTCTTCAGGCAAAGCTATTACGAGTGCTCGAAGACAAGAAAGTGCGGCGTCTGGGTTCAACGAAAGAAACCAACGTAGACGTTCGGGTCATCGCAGCGACTAACAAAGATCCGCTCAAGGCAGTGCAGCAGGGCACCCTTAGGGAAGACTTGCTGTACCGTTTGAACGTAATTACAATCAAGCTGCCCGCGTTGCGAGATCACCGTAACGACATTCCTCTTCTGGTTCAACATATGATTGACGATCTGAGCAAGCGACATGGGAAATCGGCGCGGCTCATGTCCGCGGAAGCGATAGACGTTCTTATGGGTCATCATTGGCCTGGCAATGTCCGCGAACTCAGAAACGTCGTCGAACGCGCTGTTGTGATTTGCAACGAGGAACAAATAGAAAAGCGGCATCTCCCTTTTCACATCACCGGCCAGGAACCCTCACCAACCGCCGACGCGGTGATGATACCGATCGGCACGCCCCTCGAAGAAGTCGAGCGCCGAGTGATACTCAGCACGCTCGCGCGTAGCGATTACAATAAGACGCGGACCGCCGAAACATTGCACATCAGCCTGAAGACGCTTCACAACAAGTTGAAAGCTTATAAAGAAGCGGGCGGTGAAAAAGACGAGGCGTAGCTCGGAACCGCGTTGTAGTGATCCTTAGATATTGTCATGGCGACCACGCTTACGGCCGGGCAAAACGCAGAACGCGTCGGCGAAAGACCAACCCAAACAGCGGCGCAGCATAGCCGCGCGCCGTGGTTGAATCTTGGCGTGCGAGCGCGCCAGATCGCTCTGATCACGATACTGATTTCGCTGATCATCATTGTTTATTCCGCGGTCAATATTTCCAACCTGACCGGCGTGATCACGGGACGCGCGAAAGAGGAGGCCCGCCAGTTTGCGAATCAAATCGACTACGCTGTCAGCCAGGAGCTTGCGCACAACAGCGCCGTCGATCACCTGGATGAATACACGGCACTTGTGAGCGAGCATTCGGGCGTGCGCGGATTGATGGACTCGACGATCGTCAGCTCTCGCACCATTGCTTATGTGTACCTCACGACTGTGAGTGGAGAGATAATTACGGATGCGGACGGGCGGCACGAGCTGGCGGCCAACCGATACTTGATCGGGGACGCGGCGATCGAACGCCCGAGTCTGGATCAACTGACGAGCCAAAACGGCTACGTTCAACTCGCGCGAGTACTTTTGGGGCCGCCGATCTATGAGTATAGTGAGCGCCTTCCCCTTATTCACAAAGCTACGAATGACTCGGAGCCGCAGTTTGCCGGCGCGCTGCACATTGGTGTCTCAGCCCGCATAGTTCAAAAAGAACTGCTTTCGTCGGTCGCAAAGAATCTGATCATAGGGTTGTTGGCAATCATTGGCGCGGCGATTGTCGGGATCAGTTCCGCCAATCTTCTGCTGCGGCCGCTCGAAGCAATTTCGACCAGCATCGATCGACTGGGACTTCCCGACGAACAAGCGAGGATCAGCGCGGACGACTTGCCACGCGATCAAATGGTAACCGGCGTGACGGCGCGGCTGAAGCAACTGGGAGAGCGAATGGCCGGCGAGCGAAGCGAGCTCGAGTTGATGCGGGGCCGCTTGCGTCAGGTGATAAGCCATGTTGAAGAGCGGCTGCTGTTGATTAATCGCGAAGGCCGTGTGATTCTTGCGAGCCCCGACGCCGAGCAGATTCTAGGCCTGACCGGTGTTGAGCTGACGGGATTGCCGATAGACGAGACACTCGGAGCCGATCATCCGTTGGTGACAACCGTAGAGCGCGCGTTTAATCAGAGGCAATCGATAGCACGCACGACTTTGCATCTGCCCGGCACTCCGCCCCGCCAGCTACTGGCTTCGGTCCAGTACATCGAGGACGCGAGTGAGCCGGTAGGCGCGCTCGTCAGTATTCGCGACTATGAATCGTTTCAAAAGTTCGAATCGCAGTGGGACCTCTCGAAGAAATTGGCTGACCTCGGCCGCATCACTTCGGGAATCGCGCACGAGGTGAAGAACCCTTTGAACGCGATGGTCATTCATCTGGAAATCCTTCGCTCAAAACTAGAAGCAGGGAACGCCGATCATCGGCCTCAGCTCGAAATACTGGACTCAGAGATCAAGCGGCTCGACCGGGTTGTTCAGACGTTCCTGAATTTCACCCGGCCGGTCGAGATCCATTTGCAGCCGATTGATGTGAACACGATCGTGAGTCAGGTGATCGATTTGGCGGCCACCGAAGCGCAGGAGCGCGGCGTAGTAATTAACAAGCAACTCGAAGATGGAACGCTGATGGTAAAAGGCGATTCGGATCTGCTGAAACAAGCGCTCTTGAACGTGATCATTAACGGCTGCCAGGCGATGCCCGAAGGCGGGCCGTTAACCGTAACAACATCGCGCGACGACGGCGGATCGGCTCGGATCACAATAAGCGATCGAGGCATAGGCATCGTTGATGAAGATCAAAAACGCATCTTCAATCTGTACTACACGACGAAGAAGGGCGGAACGGGCATCGGATTGGCCCAGGCGTTTCGCGCGGTACAGCTCCACGGCGGTGAAATAGCGTTTCGCAGCCAGGTGGGGGTTGGAACCACCTTCGAAATAATCCTCCCGGACGTGTCCTGATCCGTTACCCACAATTTTTTACGTCAAAGTTCATGGCGCGGCGCACGCGAGACTTCAGCGAGTCATCGGAGTCTTGAGGTATATCAAGTGAAGCAGAAGGGAGCAAACGGAGGATACGATGTTTACGCAATCCTTCCGGCGAGCAATCGCTATAACCTTGGCCTCTATGGTGCCGATGGCAACGCTCGTCGGCGCGCAAGCTCAGGACTCGCTTCTGAGAATCACAAGGCCCGCCGATGTCGAGAAACAATACAGCCGCAACCGTCCCGCGGCTGAACTCACCCGAGAAAGCGTCTTTAATCGAATCAACCCAGAGCCCCAGGCTTTTCAAAGGCGAAGCCGCCGGTCCGGCGACAACGGCATTCGCGCGAATTCGTTTACTAGATTCTCGGCGGCAGCCCCCGCTGTGTTGAGCATTGGCACGGGTGGCGGGGACATAGACGAGGCTGAGCCGAATGATCACATTGCGAAGGGTGTTTCGCTGCCGGTGAATGTCTTCGGCGAAGCGTTGATTAACGGTGATGTTGATTCTTTTGCGTTCCACGCGTTGGCGGGACAGCAAATAACGATTGAAGCGTTTGCCGCGCGGCTGGCACGCTCACAGCTCATTGCAAACGTTACGTTGAATGACTCGTCGGGCGTTCTCCTCGGCACCGCGATTGGTGATGAGAACACGGATCCAGTCCTTCGATACACACCTACTAGCGATCAGGTATTGGTTGCGGGAATCACGGATGCTGACAAGTTGGGCGGCAGTGCTTTTGACTACATTCTCGGTATTACGCGTGGCCGGGACGTCAATGAGCAGGAGCCAAACGATCGAACCGCGCAAAATGTCAGTGAGCTTCCCGCAACGATCTTCGGTGACATAGCGTCGCGAGATGACGTCGACTTCTACAGTTTTACGGCCGTCGCGGGTCAGACTCTGATCGTCGATGTGGATGCCGAAGTGCTGGGCTCGCGTTTGGATCCCGAAATCAATCTGCTTGATCCCGAAAGCGGAGTGGAGTTCTTCTACAACGATCAGTTTGACGGCGATGATTCGCGATTCAACATCTTGCTTCCATATACGGGCCGCTATGTCATAGGCATCGGATCGTTCAATAGCAACTCGAGCGGTTTCTATCGGCTCAATGCTTCGCTGGTAACGTCCACCGGAGCGCATTTGATCACCGGCGTGACCCGATTGGCGAAGAAACTCGTCGAAGTGAAGGGTGTAGGATTTACGGCCGCGTCTGTTGTGGAAGTAAATAGTTCCGCTCGGCGCACCACCTTCATCGATGAGCGAACGCTGCGAGCCAAGGTCAAGGCCCACAGCGGTGACGTGGTGACAGTGGTGAGCTCCGTCGACAACCGGCGGTCAAACCCGCTGATCGTTCAGTAGTTGCATTTGTGTTGCAGTTGTCTTGCGTGCCAGTTTCCCGCGTCATTTGAATATCGAGATTCTTGACATGGGAAACTGGCTATGGTTCAATCCGGACCTGATCCAAACAAACCGCTTATATCGCTTTGAACTTAGAATGTAGTTGTTTCCATTGAGTGTGATGTTAGGATTGCCTTGATACAAGGCCCCTCTCGAGGCCGCCGATTGGCTTTGGTTGTTTCAGGTTGTTTTAGCTGAAAGGGTTGTGAAGTATGACGCTCGTGTGCAGGAAGTCGCGTTGGTTAGTTCTGTCTCTGGTGCTTGTGTGCCTTTGCGCCATCCCGAGTTCTGCTACGACTGTAGTGATGCTGTCCGACACCGACTTGACGGTTGATTCGCGAGTTATTGTTACTGGCCGCGTCGCTTCCGTGATAAGCACGTGGGACGATCGCGGCTCGATGGCGTGGACCTACGTTGAAGTCGCAACGGACCGAGTATTGAAGGGACAGTCCGAATCAACAATTGTTCTAAAGCAGATGGGTGGAACCGTCGGCGACTCCGGCGTGTTCGTGTCGGGACAGGCGCGATTCGCGGTTGGCGAGCGCGTCCTTCTGTACCTGAATACATCGCCCGATGGGACACTGCACGCAGCGCACGCCTTCATGGGCAAGTTTTCGATCGTTACGGACAAGACAGGTCGCGAATATGTTGAGCGCTCGGTTGATGCTCGCGAGGTTGAGTTTCTTTCCCAATTGACCGGTAGCGATGTGACGAATCAAGCGCCACTCGATTCATACGTTCAGAAGATTCAAGAAACTCTGAATCGCGAGACGAGTCGCATTGCTGATATTGAGGCTGCCCGGAGCGGCCAGCCGCTAGTCGCGGTTCCGAAGGAGTATGCGCGCAAGAAGAGAGAGTCTCGGGGATACGCGCCGGAGTTTGTGCTGTTCGGCGGCGGTGTGCGCTGGATGGAGGCAGATGCGGGACAGCCGATTTCTTTCAATCTAAATCCGAACTCCTCGCCGATTGCAGGAGGAGGCTCGGCTGAGATTACGCGCGCAATGAACGCCTGGGCCGCTCAAAGCGGCGCCGGTATCCGGCTGCGAGTCGCGGGTCAAACCGCGAGTTGCGGAATCTCGATGGACGGGTCGAATACTATTTCGTTCGGGGATTGCCTTAATCAGTTGGATCAGCCAATCGGTTGTGCCGGCATTGCGGCACTGACATCTTTTAGTTGGACCCGGGAGTTCAAGGTGATCGGCGGCACAACCTTCAGCCGATTGCTCGAAACCGACACCGTATTCAATAACGGAATGGAGTGCTTCCTGGGGAACTCCGCAAACCTGGCTGAAGTAGCCTGTCACGAACTCGGCCACTGCATAGGGCTTGATCACTCGTCCGACGCTTCAGCAATCATGTGGCCCCAGGCGCATGCCCACGGCCGGGACGCTACGCTTGGGGCCGATGACAAGGCCGGCGCCCTGGCAATCTATCCGGCCAGCTCGTCGGGCGGCCCGGGCCCAACTCCGGGCCCCGTCTCAATCACGAGCTTGAGCATCACGGACGGAATTCAGAATCGGTACTACAACACCTCGCTTCAGGCGAGCGGAGGGACGCCGCCTTATCGCTGGGCCTTTGCTGGAGGGGCACTGCCGTCGGGGCTGAACCTCGCTTCCAATGGAACGATTGACGGGACGCCGAATATGACCGGGTCATACAGCTTTGCGGTGCAGGTTTTCGATTCCGCGAGTCCCGCGCACATAGATGCGAGATGGTTGTCGATGACAATTCGCGATGCCGCTACCTCCACGGGAGTGCCTGTTATTAATCGCGTCAAGCTCAAAGGGTCAAAGAAACTGCGAGTCTTCGGCGTGAACTTCGTTTCGAACTCTCTTCTTTTGATAAATGGCGTGGTATTTGAACCGGATTCATTCGAACTGGACGGCTCGTCCGAAGTTCTCTTTCTAAAGGCCCGGTTGAACGTCGGGGCGGAGGGCACAAACATCTTGATTGTCATTAATGCGAATAGCCGTTCCGCGCCATTCTTTTTTTGAGAATGAATCGTCAGTGGAAGACACCTATCTCGTTTTCCAACAAGTTGGAAATACGTTACGCATCTGCTAATCTTCTTCCCTTAAAAAGGGCGCTTAGCTCAGTTGGTAGAGCACTGTGTTCACACCGCAGGGGTCACTGGTTCGAGTCCAGTAGCGCCCATTAGTTCTTAGTCCGGATGGATTTGCTTTTGGGGCAAGAGCAATACTTATGATGAGACGTCCTACCAAGGTGATCAGCCGACGCGTCGACTCGGTGCGAATCATTAAGATAACCGGCCGGTTGGATCCGGGTGACGGTCCGGATCCGCTCTATGACATGGTGCAGCGATTCGCTGAGGACGAAGAGAACGACTTCCTGATCGACCTTCGCAGCGTGACTTACATAAGCAGCACCGGAGTTGGGAGCCTGATCAAATGCTATCGCTCCATGCTGAAGAAGAAGGGACATGTGAAGCTTCTTTCCCCATCGCAATCGGTGAGAAACATTCTGGCTATTTCGAAGCTGGATGGAGTATTCGAGATCTTTTCGGATGAGACTGAAGCGCTGGCGAGTTTCAAGCAATAACAGGGTTGATTTCTTAAGGCCGCTTGTCCTTCTTTGGGGGCTCCTTCGGTTTGTCAGTTCCGCGCTTGTCCTTTACCACTGGCGGTCCAGGAGGATCCTTCTTCTTCTCGTCTTTGTCCCTCTTCTGAGCGATTGCCACTGTTCCGCCCGGTAGCGTTCCCACAGCAGCAATGCCGAACAGCGATATTGTGATGATCAGTAACCAATTCTTCATAACTACTCTCGCTTCAGCTTCAGGCAATAGCTACGGCTTCCTTTCGCGATTCCCGGGAGAGGGCTTCTGAGCTGGGCTGCTGCCTCGGGTTTCCTTCTTTTCTACAACTACTATTTTGACCTTCTGCTTCTGGGAGGTTTCCTTTTCCAAAGCAGCAGGCTGCGCCGCCGCCGCGGCTGATTGTGCTGCGATTAGAATAACACCAATAATCCACGTGCAAAACAAATTTTTCATCTAGCCTCCCCTGAGGCACGTCCGATCTTCAGTTTGACTTGGGCAACCACCGTTCCATAATCGACCCTTCGCAAGATCCCGGTTCTTTTAGGGTTTAACCGGCGTGTCCCCAAACTCTCGTGGTCCCGGTCAACCTTTCAGTTCAGGCCCATACGTTTTAGTGCAGTGGTGTGATGCCGTGAGCGGCTGTAGTGGTTGTTAGTTGCCGCCGTTTGTATGGCAGGGATCGGCGGAAGGGATATCCGCGCTCTTCTACTTCTTTCGCTTATTAACCGCTTCTTTTAGTTGCTTGCCAACGGTGAATCGCACAGCTTTCGTGGCCGGTATTTTTATTCGCTCGGCGGTGTATGGGTTATGCCCCCGGCGAGCTCTGCGATGAGAGACAGCAAATGTTCCGAAGCCTACCAGCGTTACCTTGTTGTTCTTACGCAGGCTGTCGGTGATCGCTTCTTTGAATGCGTTGATCGCGCGCTCAGCTTCCGCCTTGCTAATCGAGGCTCCCTTCGCGACCTTCTCGATCAAATCACCCTGATTCATCACGCCTCCCCAAATCTCGTATGTTCTCGGTGACGCTAACCCAAGATATGGTAGCTTGTTCGGCGGGTTTATAACATTCGCGCTATACGGTGTCAATAAGTTTCTTTGCGTGCATCCCTGAAACAGGTTCTGGAGGCCAGATTCAGGGCAAGGGATTGTTCCGCAGGGCCATCTTGGCGTTTAGATCATTTGTAAGATTACCTTCATACTGCTGGAAGCAGCGGCGAATTCAAAGCCTCGCAAACCGTTTTCGAGAGGCAGTCGTTCAGAAACGAGATCACTCAAGTCGATTTGATGACGCGCGAGAAAATCAATCGCGTGTCGAATCCGGCCGCAGCGCGAGCCAACGACTTTTATCTCATTGACGACGATCAGTGACGCGTCCAGTGAACTCGAACCGTGATGAGTGGATTTGAGGACGACCGTTCCGCGCGGCTTAACGAGCTTTAGGGCTGTTCCCAATCCTGAGGGCGAACCCGTTGCCTCGATCGCCACATCAAAGCGGGTTTCGTAACTCAAACCATGCATGTCGGAAGCGCGCAACGTTGAGGTGGCCCCGAATCGGCTCGCAAGCTTCAGCTTCTCGTCATGCTTTCCAATGACTGTCAGACGACAGCCGGTCCTGGAGATGACGAGCGTGATCAATTGTGCGAGCTTGCCGTCGCCGACTACTGCCACATTCGACGCTGCGTCTATGCTGACTTGTTCCAGAATGTTGCAGGCCGCAGCGAGGGGCTCGGCGAATACTGCCGCCTCGTCGCCAATCTCATCCGGCACCGCGATCAAATTGCGAGGGGGAAGGGAAAGGAATTCGGCAAATGCCCCGTCACGATTCTTGATCCCCAACACTGTGCGTTCCGCACAATGTCTGGAATCACCTGACAGGCACAGCTCACACAACCCGCATCCGGCATTGATTTCCCCCACGACGCGTTGTCCTACAAGCGCGGGATCCGGTGACTCAATCACGCGGCCGACAAACTCGTGCCCGAGTGTTCCTCGGAATGCCGCGTAACCTTTCACGATTTCCAGATCTGTGTTGCAGATGCCTGCTAAGATCACTTGCACGAGCGCTTCATCCGGTCGCCGCGGAACCGCAGCATCCAGGACGAGTTTCAAATCCGGATCGAGTCTGAGTGCTTTCACGGCGACGATTTTTTCATAGTAGATATTCCGCCGCAAGCAGCGAAACTTTTCAAAGGGAACAACGCATCGCTATACTCACGACTTTGGCCGGAGGAGATTAATTGGAAACCAGACATTATCACTTGATTGGAATCTGCGGCACCGCGATGGCCTCGCTTGCGGGAATGCTCAGTCAGCAAGGTCACAGGGTCACGGGATCGGACGAAAATGTATATCCGCCGATGTCGCTCGAGCTCGAACGTCTTGGTATCCCCGTCTTCACTGGCTATAAGGCGGCGAACTTATCTCCTCGTCCAGACATCATCGTGGTGGGCAATGCGATTACGCGAGGCAACTCCGAGCTTGAGCATGCACTCAACGAAAAGATGCTATACACGTCGATGGCCGCTGTCGTCGAAGAGAATTTCATCCGCGGGCGACACTCCATCGTTATCGCCGGAACACACGGCAAAACCAGCACAACCTCACTGATGGCCTGGGCTATGGAACGAGCAGGCGCGAACCCTGCATTCTTGATAGGCGGCGTTGCCGAGAACTTCAAGTCATCCTTTCGAGTGACCGACAGTACTTATTTCGTAATCGAAGGCGATGAATACGACACAGCGTATTTTGATAAAGGGCCCAAGTTCATGCACTACCTGCCCGACACGGTCATTTTGAACAACATCGAGTTCGATCACGCCGATATCTATCGCGACGTCGAAGCAATCAAGTTTGCATTCAGCCGCTTGATCAATTTGATCCCAGGACGCGGGCAGTTGATCGCCGGCTGGGATTCGGATTTGGTCGGGGAGCTGGCGCCGCGAGCTCTGTGCAAAGTCGAATCTTTTGGTATTGATCGAGACGCCGATTGGCGCGCGCGTGACATCACCTTCTCGAACGATGCCACAACGTTCACGGTGGCCGCACACGGGAAAGAGTTCGGGCGTTATCGCACTCCGCTTGCCGGAATGTTCAATGTGAGGAACTGCCTGGGAGCGATTGCGGCGTGCGAAGTTCTCGGCCTTGATCGGCGCGCCGTAGCCGACGCGCTCGCTGAGTTCAAGAGCGTCAAGCGGCGCCTCGAAGTTCGAGGACAGGTGCGCGGCGTAACCGTGATCGATGATTTCGCGCATCACCCGACTGCGGTTCGCGAGACTCTGCTTGCCGCGCGCGGAAAGTATCCCGGCCGCCGCATAATCGCGATCTTTGAGCCTCGCTCTTACACCGCTCAAATAAAAGTATTTCAACAGGCCTTCGAAGACGCCCTCGCCGAAGCCGACGAAATTATTATTGCGCGGCTGTTTCATCCGGAACGCTATTCTAGTGAAACCGCAATATCACCGCTGGAAATGCTTGAGAATCTAAGAAGGCGTGGACGGGACGCTTACGCGATAGCAACAGCGGATGAAATCGTTTCCGATCTTGCACCGCAGCTGAAAGGTGGAGAGATCGTAGTCATAATGTCGAACGGCTCGTTTGATGGGATTCATGAGAAGTTGCTGCGGGTTCTTCGTGAGTCAGAAGCAAGCGCTGACTCAGGGCGCTAAATGCTCGTCGAGGATTTTGTTACTCAGTCACGCCTGGGGCGTCAGCGACAACCGATAAGCGGTGCTTAGGCTCGATGCGTCCGCGCAACACATTCTTTACGGGCTTCGGCAGAAAGAACTCTGCAATGTGCGCGATGCTATCGACGAGTTGCTTGATATCGTATTTCCCCTTCCAATGATCGAGAACGACTCGCCGTTCAGCGCGGTTCAAGAGTCTCAGAATCGAAATCGCGAGCAGATAGGAATCATCCACTTGTCCGATAAACGGAATGAAGTCAGGAATGATGTCGATTGGAACGAC
>Ga0070705_100000556_pt1 | contig 21672 bp, 21 predicted proteins | sample KBSK5253metaG_FD_65455 | JGI IMG/M metagenome (GOLD analysis project Ga0070705, IMG submission 65455) | Corn, switchgrass and miscanthus rhizosphere microbial communities from Kellogg Biological Station, Michigan, USA - KBS K5-25-3 metaG | ecosystem: Host-associated > Plants > Roots >... | reverse complement strand
TGACGTCGTAATTCGATACTTGAGTGCTCGTTGTCATGAAGTCTCCCGAAAGTTTGTAGGGGCGGCTCTCCGCGGCCGCCCCTCATTGATGACCACTTGATTGTGTGTCCACGAAGCGCGTCCGCTTTACGCTCCCGCAGCTCGCTTGAGCGCGTCTGCCTTATCCGTGCGCTCCCACGTGAACTCGGGCTCGTTGCGGCCGAAGTGGCCGTATGCCGCGGTCTTCTTGAAGATTGGCCGGCGCAGGTTCAGGCTCTCGATGATTCCCGCCGGCGTCAGCTTGAAGTGCTCGCGCACCAACCCCGCCAACTTCTCTTCATCGACCTGACTTGTGCCCTTGGTATCAACGAGGACCGACACTGGATCGGCGATTCCAATCGCGTAAGCCAACTGCACTTCACAACGATCCGCAAGCCCCGCGGCTACGATGTTCTTCGCGATGTATCGAGCCATGTAAGACGCTGATCGATCGACCTTCGTGGGGTCCTTGCCCGAGAACGCTCCGCCGCCGTGCGCGCCCGCTCCGCCGTATGTGTCGACGATTATCTTGCGCCCGGTCAGCCCGGTGTCGCCTTGCGGTCCTCCGGTAACGAATCTCCCCGTTGGGTTGATATGAAAGCTCGTGCCGGCATCCATCATCTCGCCGGGCACAACCGAGCGAATCACGTGATTGACCATGTCCTCGCGGATCTGATCGTTTTCAACTGATTCGGAATGCTGAGTGGAGATGACTACGGTGTTAACTCGAACCGGCTTGTTGTTCACGTACTCGACGGTGACTTGAGACTTGCCGTCCGGCCTGAGGTAATCGAGCAAGCCTTCTTTTCGAATATCCGAAAGCCGCCGCGTGAGCTTATGCGCAAGCATGATCGGCATCGGCATCAGCTCGGGCGTCTCGTTGCAAGCGTATCCAAACATCATGCCCTGATCGCCCGCGCCTCCGTGATCGACACCCATCGCTATGTCGGGCGATTGAGTATCGATCGCGGTGATGACGCCGCAGGTTTCGCAATCGAAACCGTACTTCGCTCGTGTGTAACCGATCTCGCGAACGGTTTCGCGGACGATTTTGGTTATATCGACCCACGCGGTTGTGGTGATCTCACCGGCGACGATTACGAGTCCGGTGGTCAACAGGGTTTCGCAGGCAACGCGCCCCATCGGGTCGTCTCTCAGCACTGCATCCAGCACGCCGTCTGAGATTTGATCGGCGATTTTATCGGGATGTCCTTCGGTGACGGACTCAGAGGTGAACAAACGTTTATTATTGGTGCCCACTAAAACTTGGCCTCCTATCGGTATTAGCCCTTCGGCGGGTCGTATGGGTGGATTCGACACCCACTTTGAAACGCAGGAATTTAGCAGAGGGCATGATGATAGTCAAGGAAGGCGCTGCGCGCGTGCTGTCCTAAGATGTGCTGCCGTGAACAACTAGGAGCGCTCCCAAATCGTAACCGCGTAGCGGTGTCCTATCGATAGCTCGCTTAGTTGAAGGACCTTCTGGGCCGCGTAGCGGTTGCCTCGTTGCGTCAATGGGTATCCGCTACGCGGCCCATGGGATCCGGTAATCACGCGAGCTATCGAGAGGACACCGCTACGCGGTTATCCTCCCTTAATGGAGTTTGAGGGATTGAAACCACCACAAGCCTGATTCGTGGCAACACAGATTAGGACAGTACCGCTGCCCGCGGATGGGTTTCGGAGTCAGGTTTTTCGCCGGGGTAGGCTATTCAATAGCTCACACTGAGTTTCAACGGCAAGGCTTTCAGCATGGTGCGACGCAGCCGAGTGCTTCGCGGACTTGAAGCCTGATGCGGAAGCGGGTATTTCTGAAGACCCCGGTGCGAGAAAATCGCAGCCGGGATCCGTGCCCGTGCTATCGGGCAACTGGTAGTCTTACGGCGATGGCAGGACTGGGAGGTGAGCGTTGAAGATTCGGAAATCCCTATGCTGTATACTCGCACTGTTAGCAATCAGTAAAGAAGCATAATCCTTAGGCGGCGCCCCCTTGATCGAGCGACTTGCAGATCTCATGAGCGAATACTCTATCGGAATCGAAGACCATTACGCGTGGGCCAATCTGGTCAGCGTCACGACGTCTGGCTCAAACGAAATTCTCCTCGATAGGCGACGTGTCGAGTTGCTCGATCGACAACTTCCGGCTTCCCCTTATCACCATGAAACACTCCAAATGCCGCTTTCAGAAGCCGAGAAGCTCGTTCGAGCTGTGAAGGCGTCCGCTAACCAACGCGCCAAATCGGCCCTCTCGTGGCTAATCGAAGAACTCGCACCAGCAAACTGTCGCTGCCTCGCGATCCGAGTACCTCCGCTTCCCGACTTGCCCGCTACTGTTGCAGAGGTTCACTCGAGTACCTGGATCACGAATCGCGCTGACGGCATGATCTATCATCAAGCTGTCACGCAGGCTGCGGCACAACTCAACTTGAGGGTTTTCTATTTCGAAAGGAACAATGTTCTTGAACTTGCAGCCGAGGCCCGAGCTAAAACCGCTCGCGATCTTGAGCGCCAATTGAAAGCGTTCGGGACAAACATCGGGCCACCCTGGCGAAAGGGGCATGTTGTGGCATGCGCAGGTGCGATCTTAGCGCACGTTGCCGCCGCGCCATCGAAACCCAAGAAACCGCGGCAACGGGGTTGCGCTTAGTCTGCCGCGACGCCTGGAATGAGGTGAAGCCAGGCAGTACTTAGCCATTTGGAGATAAGTCCATGAAACAGATTCTTAGTTTTGCGCTATTGGTGATAGCTCTGGCATTCATTGATGCCCGTAATACAACTAATGAAGATGTGTCAGCTCACACTGTGACAACAGAGGCGAACGCAAAGGAGGATTCAAGAATGCAGCTCACAACTTATTTGCTGTTCGCCGGCACCTGCAAGGATGCCATGACTTTTTATCACGACATCTTTGGCGGCGAACTGACCATGACTACCGTGGGCGATTCTCCAATGAAGGCCGCCTTTCCTGTCGCGATGCACGGGCGAATTGTCAGTGCGCGGCTCAAGAGTAAGGTTGTTGACATTTCGGCGTCCGATTGGCTTCGGCCGGCCCAGAAGCGAATTCAGGGCAATACGGTATGCCTTTACCTCAGCGGAGGGAATCCTGAGGATACGAAATCGCTCTTCGGTAAACTCTCGGAGGGCGCCGAAGTAACCGATCCCCTCGGCGATCAACCCTTCGGACTCTACGGCGCATTGAATGATAAGTTCGGAAATCGCTGGATGTTTCATTCGGAGAAGAAATGAACGAGCGACCGTGTGATGCATGTGTCATGGTGGATAGCGGCTCGGGTAGCTTGCTCGCGCCAACTCAGCGCACAGCGCTTGGCTCAAGTGATCCAAATCGACGATTGCGACCGCAATGATGCTCTTCCCCACTTCGGGTGAGTAGAGCCTAGAGGGCAGTGACTTCAGACTATCCATCATGATGAGACGCAGCATTTGACGAAAGCTCTCGCGCGCGATGTGCGAAGACTTACGCGCGTGAGTGCTCCTGTTAGACGGTGAGCAATGGCTCGATGCTGAGCGAAGAGGAACCAGTACTCATGCCGAACCAACGAAAAGTCATCGTCCACATAGCAACGAGCGCTGATGGATATATCGCACGAAAGGACGGCGGCATCGAATGGCTGACCGAACGTCCGGCGCCGGCAGGCTTTTACGGGATCGAGGCATTCACGCAATCAATCGACACGAAGGTCCTCGGACGGAAGACCTACGAAGTCAGTCTGCGGATGGGAGCAAAGTTCGCTTCCGGGGACCGAACCATCGTCTTCTCGCGTAATCCGCGTCCAAAGGATGCTCCACCAACCGTCGAATTCACAGACGAGGCAATCGGTGTGTTCTTGAATCGACTTCGAAAAAGCCAGGGCAAAGATATCTGGTTGATGGGTGGCGGTGAAATTATCGCCTCTTTTCTAGATGCGCAGGCGATTGACGAGTTCGTCATCAGTGTCGTTCCGATATTTATCGGAGATGGCATTCCGCTCATAGCGCGGCGGCACCTTCACGTCCCGTTGTCGTTGGAGTCAGTCGAAAGGTTTGAGGATGGGCTTGTCCAGCTTCGTTACACTGTGCAAGGTGCCGCTTCTTGACTTCGCTCAGACAAAGCCTCTGAGTCGAAGAATGTAAACATGGAATCGCACGAACTATCCCAGGATGATCGCGACTTTCGCTCGGCATTCGAGTCCTGCGCCGTCGCGCCGTCGCGGTTCAATCACGAGGCTCACGTGCGGCTTGCTTACATCTATCTCGTCGAATCCGACGTCGATTCGGCGGTTCAGAGGATGCGCGAATCGCTCCTGCGATTCATCGAACACAACCGGATACCTCCCTCCAAGTTTCACGAGACAATCACCCGCGCTTGGGTGCTTGCAGTTCGGCACTTCATGAATAAATCATCGAGTACGTCTTTCCAGGACTTCATCGCAAAGAGTCCGGTGTTGCTCGACAGCAAGATCATGCTCACGCACTACTCAGCCAGCGTCTTGTTCTCTTCGGACGCCCGCGCATCTTTCGTGGAGCCTGACCTAGACCCGATTCCCCGGGAACCTGCGTCGTGACAGCCTGAAAGAAGTCTCTAACAAGCCACTAGTCAGAACTCTCATGCCCAGAAGTTCCGGTCCAGGGTTCGATACTGAATCGCTTCGCTCACGTGCTGAGATTCTATCGCATCTTTACCTTCGAGATCCGCGAGCGTGCGGCTCACTTTCAAAATCCTGTCGTAAGCGCGAGCCGACAATCCGAGCCGCGTGATCGCGTTTTCCAACAATCCTTTCGATGTTGAATCGATCGCGCAGTACTTGCGAATCAGTCTCGGCGACATCTGCGCGTTGCAGAAGATTCGCTCCGTAGGGAAACGCTCTAACTGAACTCGGCGCGCCCGGACGACTCTGTCGCGAATCTCCGCTGAACTCTCCGCTGGCGTATCGCTCGCGAGCTCTTTGAACTTCACCGCCGGCACGTCGATGTGGATATCGATTCGGTCCAGCAGCGGGCCTGATATTTTCGACACGTATCGCTGTATCTGAATCGGCGAACATTTGCACTCGCGTGTTGGATCATTAAAGAACCCGCAGGGACACGGATTCATCGCCGCCGCGAGCATGAATCGCGACGGAAACGTCAACGACATAGATGCCCGGCTGATCGTCACTTTGCCGTCTTCGAGCGGCTGACGAAGCACCTCGAGCACATTGCGTTCGAACTCGGGAAGCTCATCCAGAAATAACATACCGTTGTGCGCTAATGACACTTCGCCCGGGCGCGGGACTGCTCCGCCGCCGATCAAGCCCGCATCTGAGATCGTGTGATGAGGCGCGCGAAACGGACGAGTCGTAATCAACCCGTGCTTCTCAGTCAGCCCGACTACGCTGTGAATCTTTGTGCATTCGATGGCTTCTTCAAATTCGAGCGGCGGAAGAATCGTCGGCATGCGTTTCGCAAGCATCGTCTTGCCTGAACCCGGAGGCCCGATGAGCAAAATGTTATGCCCGCCGGCCGTCGCAACTTCGATGGCGCGTTTCGCGTGAGGTTGGCCGCGCACTTCTCGAAAGTCGTCGGAGTAGTGATCGAGATTCGAGAGCAACGCCTGAGTATCGATACTCAACGGCGGCGGCGGTTGTTGATTGTTGATCAATTCGACCACGCCTCGAAGCGTCGAAACCGGATACACGTCGAGTCCGGTTACGACGGCCGCTTCGTGGGCGTTCTCTTCGGGGACAAACAATCGCTTCACGCCGTGCGCGCGCGCCGCGACGCCTATGGGAAGCGCGCCTTTGATTGGCCTCACTCGCCCGTCGAGCGACAACTCGCCGACGATCAGCGTGTCGGCCAGCTCTTCGCGATTCAAATCGCCGTTCGCGCCAAGTATCCCCACTGCGATCGGCAAGTCGAAACTCGATCCTTCCTTCTTCACATCGGCGGGCGCGAGGTTCACGGTCACGCGATGAATAGGAAAAAAGAAGTTGCAGTTGTTGATGGCCGCGCGAATTCGCTCGCGGCTTTCGCGAACAGCCGCGTCGGGCAGACCTACCATTGTGAACACGGGAACCAAGCTGTCAGCGGCGCGCGGAGTCAGATCGATCTCGACGTCAACCACGTACGCATCGATGCCAAAGACTGCGGCGCTTACGGTTTTGAATAGCATTTGCCAAGCCTCCAGTGATCCGTTTCTAAAACGGTCAGCACCCGGACCCAGGAAACCAGGCGGTGAAACTTTCGGTGATTATAGACGCAAAGCGGCCGCGGGCGTAATTGATTTGATACATTCGCCGCTCGGATGAGGGAGCACTTTCGGGATTCGGTTGTCACGTCCGGCCTGATATCATAAAGCCCGTGGCACACACTGCATTCTTACCGCCTGGAGGCATCGATGGATGAACTTGCACAACGCGTTCTGGATATGTTCCCTCAAATGAACAGCGAAACGCTCGACTTACACACTCTGCTTGAAGCGGGCGGCAACGACCCGAAGAGCCGCGAGCAGGTTATCGATGTTGTTTCGCGGCTCGTTCGCGAAGACTTGCTAGTCGAGCGCGGAAGCGACTTCTACGCGCTCACCCCCAAAGGCCAGGCCACGCTCGACAATCCCCACGCCAATCAATGAAGGGCTTCTGGGACACGCTTCTGACAATCGTAGTGCTCGGCGGGATATTAATCCTCAGCGGCTTTTTCACCGGCTGGTTCACGCGCAAGATGTATTTCAAATGCAGCGGATGTGGAAACCTGAATGCGAAACGCAGGACGAATTGCCGAATCTGCGGAAACGCGCTCGCGCAATAACAGCAACGCTAGAGATTTAATTGCGCAGCCTTCTCGTCGATTGCCTCGAACAATCGGTTTCGTTCTGTTTCGTCCTCGGCGCGTCTATACGAGTTCAACAGGTCTTTCATCGTCGTGAACTCTTTGTACAATCCCGCATTCTCAATCGGCGGCGTCAGGTAAGACACAAGCTCGGCATAAGAGCGGCGTTTCGCGATCGTGCCTTCCGACGGATTGTTCACGCTGTAGATGTAAATATTCGGCAGATCTCCGATCAATCGATCGGGCCAGCAGTTCTCAGACAAGCCCACCTGTTTACCCGGCATGAACTCCGTCGCACCATGAGTCCCCACGTGAATAACTGCGTCGGCGCGAAACACTTTCTCTATGTAAGTGTAGAGTCCCATGAATCCGTGATGAGGCGCGCCGCCCTCAGCCGCGAGCAATCGCATCGGATCACCTTCATATCCGAAGGTCGGCTGAACCCCGACAAAAACATTTCCGAGCTGAAGCCCCGGGATCAGAATCTCGCGGCCGTTTGAGTTGATCGTGCCGGGCGCGCGTCCCCACTCGCGCTCGATGTCGTCAACGTAAGGACAGAGCTCTCGATATTCATCGACACTCATCCGATACGCGACGTTCGTTATCATTCCCGACTCGCCTGAATTCCCTTCGAGTAACATCTCTCTCAATCGATCCGGACTGTCGGGCACATCGACGGTATACCCAGACGACCGCAACTTGACGAGTATTTCAAACAGGCTCGGGAAGACATCCAGGTCAGCGGCGGTTCCGATGTTCCCCTTGTTCGGCGGAAAACAGAACACGAGAAACGCGAGCCGCTGCTCCGATAGCGGGACTACCTGGAGCCTGTTCCAACGCGCGAGCCGCTGGGCGATTCTCTGACAACGTTCGTCGAGCGCTTTGGGTTGGTCGCCGCTTTCAGGCAGGCCGCCGAATATGAATGGCTCAGTCGCGCCGTCAATTTCCGGAATCGCCACTTGCATCGCGCTCTGAATCGGATTCAACCCCAGTTTGCTGAGCTTCCAGTTCTCTATCGTCTGAACGTCAAGCGACACCAGCGAGCGGAACGGCACGTTGAGTTCTTTCATAAATTCGACGGCCGCTTCGCTGTCGTTCATCGCGGGCCCTCCAACGAAACTGAATCCCGTCAGCGAAACAATCTGGCTCACGCGCGACTTCCCTGCTTCACCGTTGCTCGGTTGTTCAACAAAGAACCGGCCGCACGCGTCGCGATTATCCATGAAAGTCGAGATCGCTGGGATGACGCTCAACCCCTCCTCTTCGATCGATCGAATCAACCCATCGTAATGACGCCGCGAATCGCTAATTATCTGAGGCCGCATCAGCAAGAGTCCGATTGTCGAGCGGGCATCAAGCGGGCGCCGCCGCTTTGCTTGCCATTTGCGATACGCTTCGAAGGTGTCGAACAACTTTGAAGAATCGGGATGATAGATCCCGACGGTCGGCATCGATTCGGGCGGCTCGATTTTGAGCGCGCGCCAGTCACCCGGAACGTAATGCTTCACCGCGTACAAAAGCATCGATCGAATGTTGTTCGGCGTCGGCTGTAGAAAATAACAAAACAGAAAAAGATAATTCTTCACATCGGCGAGGCGTCCGGCAGCCGGCATGAATTTAAGAACCGCGGGCAGCCGCAGTATGAGTTTGAGATATTGATCGGAGTGCCCGGACCGTTTGCGCGATGAATCGCTCGTACTGCTTCGACCCTTTACGAACTCCGCCATCCAGGTCGCCAGCTTGCGCACGGTGCCTTGAGTCGCTGCCCCGTCGCCGGACGATTTGGCCGCCGGCGATTTCATCAACGCTCCAAAATCGAGCTTGCCTAAGCGGCCCCGGCGCATCAGGTCAGGCATGCAGTTGAATGCGATGACGGCATTGTGACGTTCGCGATGACGATCAAGCGCAGCGCCAATTCGCGCGGCGTTTTCGCCCTCGGTCACGTGAATGACAAAGACAAGTTCGCTGGATGCGATGTCTTTTTCGGCGTTGCGCCATTCGGGTTCATTAAGCGGTGCGCCGCAGTTGTAGGTTGCAAGTTCCAGACGGAGCTTGCGGCTTTTGTTGATCTCGGACTCGGCCCGCTTCAGCGGCGCAAGCAGACTCGATCCAACATAGAACAGCGATATTTTCATTTGGGATTTGATCTTGATGAACGCTTCGTTCGTGACAACAGTCCGGTCAACTCGGCTTCTTTTCGGTCGGCTCCAGGCGACGCGAACGAGTCGAGCCGTACTCGATTAGCCAATCGACGTCGTTCTTTATCCGCCGAGCCGAAGCGTACAACCCATTCAACGCTTCGAGTTGTTCGGGACTGAGCGCGCCGTACGATCCCCGAGCCATGAGTTCCGCAACGCCGAGGACCGACTGAAGCGACCCTTCGATCTCACGGCCCGCGTTGACTATGAACTCGCTCTTCAATCTGTTTATCTCGAGCAACTGCTGCGCCGAGTTCTGCATGCGTTTGCGATCCTCGTCAACGCTCTGAAACTTCTTGCGTGTCTCGTCTTCGGCCTTTCGCGCCGCATCCGCTTCCGAGCGAGACTTCGCTTCAAGCGTCGAAGCGTTGGCGAGCATTCCCCGGGCCTGTTCTTCGAGGCTTCGTGAGTGTTCGAGCACGCGTTCGAGGCTTTGAATCTTTTGTTCGAGCTCCGCCACTCGAGCGGAGTCCGCAGTCGCTCGCGTCAGTTCGGCGCGGGCCTCGCCGGCATCCTTGAATGCCTTCTCGATCGCATTGAGGTTCGAAAGCGAGAGTGATAATTGACGAACCACGCGCTCCGCGAATTCGATTTCTTCGTGATCCCACTCTCTCGCGCGGTCGCACTGATGTACATACACGACCGACCGCGTTTTTCCGTCGACTCTTATAGGCAACACGAGCTCCGACAACGCACCGAGTTCCGCGGCCTGCTCGGGACCCATCAGTGATTGCTCGCGGGAATCGATTATCGAAATCGGATCTGCCGAGCCTTGCGAGATAACTCGCCGAGCGAGGCCCTCCCCGAATCTGGCTCCCAGAGCCGATTTCGCGGGCGCCTGAAGGTGCTCCTGCTTGACCGGTTCGGTCTTGCCCTGTTCATCGAACTCGACGGTTACGACTCGCGACGCACCCAAAGCGTGCCCGAGCACTTCGACGACCGCTTCCTTAACTTCGTCCGCCGAGCGAAGCCGTTGCAACGCCTCCGACAATCCCAGGTAGGCGCTTTCGATGCGCAGGCGATTCCCGCGCGTGTCGGTGCTCTTGATCAATTCGGCGATGATCACCGCCGCGGATTCAAGCGCTCGACGATCGTTTTCGGTCCAGGAGCCTGTCGTCGCTCGGTGCGCCTCAATCACTCCCAGAGTGTTGCCATCGACGGTAAGCGGCACGCCAAGATACGAAACGATTCCGCTCTCGCGCGCCTCGCGTGGGAAAATGCAACGCGGGTCGGACGGCGCATCCTCGATCGCTAGCGCGTTGCCATTCGAAGCGATGTTTCCAGCGAGTCCCTGTCCAAGCGGAAGCGGCAGGAACTCCGCCGACTTCAGCCCCGCCGACGCAACCATCGAAACCATCGACGCAGCTTCATCCAATCGCCAGAGCGCTGCGCTGTCGCTGTCCACCAACTTAGTAACTTCGCGGACAATCGCGTTCAACGGTGACGGCTCTTCCAGACACGAAATCAGCGAATGCGAAAAGCTCGCGGTACGATCGGCGAGTTGGCCGGCGCCAGCGAGCGCGGCGTCGATGCTTTCGAATTCGAGTGCAACCGCCAGGCGCTCTGTCAGCCGCGCAATCGCGTCGCGATGCGGGTCAATCGACTCAGGCATAGCGCCTGCCGGCAATGAGGCGACTATCAAACCGTTCCACTGAAACGTTGCGTCCCACGGAACTAGTAAGACTTCTTCGACTCGGGTCGGAGGCGTGTGGCTCTCAGGTTCGACCGGTTCAAGACTCGATGTGACTCGTTCGGGTTCAAGAGTCTGTTCGTTGTCAGGGGCTGGTTCCTCTGTGGCCGCGAATTGCTCACCGGCTGAAGCACCGGTGCTCTCTGAACCGATTATCGACGCAAGACGCTCCACGCGCGCAGGCCCGTCTGACATTGTCGCCGGTATCGAGGCCGGCAACGTCAATGAGAGTGGCGTGGGACTCTGAGCCTGGGGCAAGACGTTCGAGAGTTGGGAATCGCTCTCGTGCCGCGCGTAAACGCCGAGCACCGTAATCGAAAGATGTTCTTTGAACAACTGGGCAATATGAAACGCAACCTCTCCGGCGTTTCTTGATTGCGGAACGCGATCGGCGGCCGCCGTAAACTGAGCTTCGCGCTCCATCTCAATCAGGCGTGTTCGCATTCGCGTCTCGCGTTCGCGCCGGCCCGCGCCGGATCGCAGCAGCAGCAGAATGATCATGACGATCATCAGCAGTGCAACGCCCGCCACCAACATCACTGTTGTACCGCTCAGATTCATCTGCATAAACTCGGCCGTTATTCGTGTCATTGGGTGAACTTCACCGGGTCATGCCTGAAACCCGTGCCCGCGCCGCCTGTGGGGACGACAGCTTCGGTCAATCTTGCAGCCCGAGAAGTCTAGTCGGAATGCTTACTCCAGCGCAACGATGAACAGAAGATCGGGTCAGGCTCCGTCAATCGGCAGTGTGGCAATGCGGGTCTTGCGAACAAACATGAGGACGATTGGTTGCAGCTAGCCAAGGTCAAGTATCGGACGGTCCCTTGAGAAAGACCGCGATGTGCGCGAGTCTGCTCACGATGAGTTGGATGGCATGACCTACTTTCAGGATTGGGAGTCCAACGAAAAACGGACGAACACTTTCATCACAAATACTCTTATCATTGCGCTTTGCGCTCCCTGTGCTCAGTGACAGCCGTCACGTCTCGTCGTGCGTCCCGTCACCGACTTTCGTCGCCAGAACGATTATCTTTTGATCGATCGAAAGCGGAAGGTGCTTTCGGTCATCGATCCAGGTAGAGTCAAAGCGCTCGAGACCGGCCGATGTGTGAGGGCATAGGTCGAGATCGCAAGCGCGATGAGGCTCTTTGCTCGGAGGTGAAGGAGTTCGAGGGGTGGCAGCCGTCCAAATCGCCGCATTCATCTTTAATGTCATGCGGAATCGGATCCAGGCCACCTCGAGCACCGGGAAACGGCTTGACTCCTAACCAGTGCTCCCCGATCGGCGAACGCTCAGTCGCACGATCGTGCGAGATCCTTCATTTCCGAGCTAACTCATCCTGACCAGCCGACGGCCCTCCGAGTAATGCAAGTACGCGAGGCGTTCGCCCAATCCGTTGGTTGCAGTCATTGGAAGACAACGGGGGTGACGCGAATGTTTCTGACTCTATTGGTGGTGACCTTCCTGATAGCCATCGCGACTTCCGCACTGGTCGCGTCATTGTTCAGCCGGCCAGTCAAGAGAGTTCTCGACCGGCTTGTGTCTGACGACCTGGGATCCACGTGGCGGCGCTACATCATTTTCGCCGTGTATGTCGTTGGAATCTCGGGCGGCGTGCGAGTATGGGACCTTGAGAGATACATAACGCCCCGCACGAAAGACGACCTGCCTATTGCGCTCAATTCTGATCGCTGGGTTCTTGAAGTTTACAAGACGATAGTTGGGACCCTGCAGAGCATCGCCTGGATGTTACTGGTGTTCTTTCTGTTTGCGCTCCTGGCGTACGTTGTTGTGCGGGGCTTCGAGCTGCGTCGCGAAAAGGGGTGATGTGCCGCGGCCACTCCGACTCTTACCCAGGGAGGAGAGAGACATGTCAGCGAGAAGGTACTGCATTTTGTCGGGAGCGCTCTTCGGTTTCATCGCGCTCGCGCATTTTCTGAGATTGGTGAATCAGACTCCGGCTCAACTCGGTAGCTGGCCTGTTCCGTTCTGGCTATCCTGGCTCGGGCTTATTGTCCCCGGCTTCTTGTGTGTATGGGGGTTGCGACTTGCCGCTAAGCGCTGACACGCATTGGACCGGGGTGGCGGCTCGCGCCTCACTATCTCAACCTCAATCTCTTTCCCAGCTTCTATCGCTGGAGCTGGAACGGCGAAGCCGAAGGATGTGGGATCGCTTACGACATGAGCATCTATGGAGATGAAAGTGTGAGCGCTCTGCGCGCGAGGTCGAATCGGGATCGAGAGACATCGACGAGGCGAGACCATTCAGGACTAACATGATTCAAACCATGTCCATCAACATCGGCCTTGAGCGCTTCGGCAACCTCAAGCACATGATTGGCAACACGCCGCTCGTGGCGGTTCACTTCAACTTCAAAGGCGAGCCGCGCGTAATCTATGCCAAGGCCGAGAACCTGAATCTTACGGGCAGCATAAAAGACCGAATGGCTTTCTACATTTTGAAGAAGGCGTATCAGGAGAAAAGAATCGCCCGCGGAGACACCATAGTCGAAGCCTCAAGCGGCAACACAGGTATTTCGTTCGCAGCGATTGGGCGCGCGCTTGGACACCCCGTTGTAGTATTCATGCCCGAATGGATGAGCCAGGAGCGCATCGCCCTTATCCGCAGCCTTGGCGCGGAAGTAGTTCTGGTCAGCCGCGAGCAGGGCGGGTTCCTGGGCAGCATCGGGATGTCCGAAGAGCTTGCGATTGAGCGGGAGCGCGTCTTCCTGCCGCGCCAATTCTCTAATGCCGCGAATGTCGAAGCGCACGAACAGACGACCGGGCCTGAATTGTGGTGCCAGCTTCATTTCAACTCCGTCACGCCTCACGCATTCGTGTCGGGCGTCGGAACAGGCGGAACAATCATGGGAGTCGGGCGCTTTTTGCAAGACCAGGATCCAAGCATTCGCTTGCATGCCGTCGAGCCCGCCGAATCGCCGACGCTGACTACGGGTCACAAGGTCGGCCACCATCGCATACAAGGCGTCTCCGATGAGTTCATTCCGTCGATAGTCGATCTCGAGAAGCTGGATCGGGTGATAAGCGTTCACGATGGTGACGCGATTCTGATGGCGCAAAAGCTTGCGGCCCAACTCGGCCTGGGGGTGGGCATTTCGTCCGGCGCAAATTTCATTGGCGCGCTGATGGTCCAGAATGAGATGGGTGGCGACGCGGTAGTGACAACTGTGTTTCCTGACGACAACAAGAAATACCTGAGCACGGATCTGCTCAGAGACGAGCCCGTGAGTGATCATTACTTCGCGCCTGCCGTGGAGTTCGAGCGTTATAGGGCGTTCCGGCGCGTGTGCCACACCTGCTTCGATGTTGAGCAGCCAATCCCTTGACCAGCTAACCCGGTCCAGTTAAGCATGACGGCAAAATCAGGGGGGCTCGTCATGCTGAAATGCCTACTGAACACTAATGACAATGTAGTTGCCCTCCTGTCGCGGCTGACGCTCGCACTAGTGGGTGACGAGTCTCAAAACTGATGGACACCGAAGAAACAAAATACAGCCGCATCGAATACGAGAGAAGATTTCTCATCGCACCGGGCACGGAGTGGAAAAGTTTTGTCGAATCCTACTCGAAGACCTACGAGGACAAGTACCTCCGAGGAACGAGACTGAGGCTTAGAATCCTGACGGACTCCGATACGGGGCGTCGAGTCCTGAAACTCAACAAAAAGTCCGAGTCCCTTTCCCCTTACTTCCGCAACGTCAACCGGATTCTCTTGTCGCCGGACGAATACGAATTTCTGGATCAGCTCGAGGGCGATCGGCTGCGGAAGACTCGCTACTATCACAATCACCTTGGCCGTGTGTTCTCGATTGATGTATTCGAAGGAGAGCTCGAAGGGCTGGTGCTGTGTGAGACCGAGGCAGAAAGCCTTGATGAATTGATGTCCGTAGAGCTGCCTTCCTTCGTCAGCCACGAAGTCACCGAGGACTCTTTCTTCGAGGGTGGCAACCTGTGCCGGACGACGCGCGCGGAATTGAGGAGAAAGCTTTCGGCATAAGACTTACTCAGACTCCGACAAGGGATTTCATAAGAGAACGACTGAGCGCGATTCAGCCTGAAGCTTTGTGAAACCGCACTGGAGCGCACAGCGAGACACTGGTCCCAACAGTGATTGGCGCCGCCGCGAACTGCTCCTCAAAACTTGAGCTTGATTCCTCCGTTGAAGACTCGCCCTTCTGTGTGCGTGTAGATTTCACTGAAGGTTGGGTTTTGATGCGGCGGAAAAACCACCGGGCCGAAGCGGCTCTGTCGCGTATCGGTTATGTTCTCAGCATTGAAGAAAACACTGACATGGCCGAGCGTCTTTTCACCGAAGATTCCGAACACCGAGAACGATCTCACGCGGAGCCGATTACTCAGAACCTGATTGCTGCTGTAATACGCCTCGAGGCCGGCCTTGAAGTTCCCTTCTCTCTCGAATAGCAGAGCCGAATTTATTCTGCTCCTCGGAACAAGCGGCAATGTCTGATCGCCGGTCAGGTATTTCGCCTTTGCGTCGGTGAACGTATAACCCGCAAACAGCTTGACGACGTCATAAACAACGCGAAGGTTTGTTTCAAACCCCGAGCTATTGATCGGCCGATCCGCATTTGCGAACCTGAAAACATCGCCAACAGCGGACGTCAATATCAGGGGGCTGATGATCCTCGTGTAAAAAAACATTTGATTCAGCGACCACGAAAACTTTTCACCGATCCTGTTCCGATAATTCACGTCGAATGTGCCGCCGCGGCTCCGTTCAGCTTTTAGCGTGTTGCCGATCGGAAGCACATTGCGAAAGAGCAGCATCTCGGCGTCTTCGGTGAATATGCTGGGAGCTTTGTATCCCAATCCAACGCTGAACCGGCTGCTCAGATTGTCGGTGAACTTATACAACGCTGACACGCGCGGCAACGGAAACGCGCCATAGTGTTTGAGGTGATCGAGTCGAAACCCCGCTTCCACTGACAGCTTGTTGGTGATTTCAAAATTATCCTGAACGTATCCGCCGAACGTCGTTCTTGTTTCATCGCGTTTGATCGCGCTGCTGTCTGCGTTTTCCTTGAACGCGTCGCGCACGGCGTTGAAGCCGAACACGAGCGCGTGGCTCTGGATGGGCTGAAAATATGAAACGTCGGTGTAAGAATTGAATTGCCGGCCTTTGAACCGGTAATCGGGGACTTCCGTTTTGCGATTGAAGAAAGCGATGCTCTGTTTGGCGACGATCTTTCGGCCGCCGGAGAACTCGCGATCAAATTCCGCGGTCGTGATGTTACGAAATGAGTTGTTCTTCTCGAAGTAGCGATGGAATTCATCGGCCTGGCCGCGAATTACGAAGACGTCTCCGCCGTTGCGATTCTGAAACGAAATCGAATTGCCGATAACGAGACGAGTCTTATCGTCGAGGTAGAAAAACAGCCGCGGATTCAGATTGAAGGATATTGTTCTCGGCAGCTCGGTGAAGTCGTCATCATCGACGTCATATTCTCTTTGGTAGTTTATCGAACCGAGGAACGTGTAGCCGAAGCGGCTGAATTTGTGCGAGTCGAACAACGAGAAGTCGGTTCCAAGCGCACTGGTCTGATTGAAGACCATCGAGGCCGCGCGCTTCTCTTGCGGTTCTTTGCTGATGAAATTCACAACGCCGGCGATCGCACCGCCGCCGTAGAAGGTCGCCGATGGACCCTTGATGATCTCGACTTGTTTCAAATCAAGGGGCGGGATGTCGAGAACACTCAGGCTGCCAGAGAATCCGCCGAATGCGGGGAAGCCGTCTTTTAAGATCTGCGTGTATCTGCCGTCGAGCCCCTGGATTCGCACGCTCTGCGTGTTTGAAGTCGCCGACGTCTGCTGGACTTTTATTCCGGTACTCTCATTCAAAACCATCGATACATTCGCCGGGCGCATGCTGATTTTCTCATCCACTTCTTCTTCGTTGATCGCTTCGATGCGGGTCGGAACGTCGTCGATCTCGCGGCTGATTCGCGTTGTCGAAGTGATCGTCACCTCGCCGAGTTCATTGTGAACCGCGATAAAGATCAACTGATCGCCAGCGCCGGCAAGCGGAAATGTAAGTCTTAGTTCTTTCGTTTCGTAACCCGGAGAGGACACTTCGATGATCTGATCGCCGCCGGGAACGTTGGTCAATTCAACCTTGCCGTTTGCATCGGCAGTCGCGGTGATCTCGGTGCCTTTAACCGAAACTATCGCGCCGGCAACCGGTTGTTTGCTTTCCTCATTCTTGATCGTCGCCTTGAAAGTAGTCTGAGCGAATGCAACTTGCCCGGTGAGACAGAAGAAAAAAAATAAGATGATGTGTCTCATGATTCCGAAACCTCTCGAAGATAAAGCCAACAGAACCGGCACGCCCTTGACGCTCGGCGAATCTACCCCGGATGAGAATTTGAGTTTAGACCGGCGACTATTTAGACGCGAAGTACCGAAAGCCGTTTCGAGGGCGGATCTGCGGATAAGGGCTGGCGTTGCCGAGAGCCCGAAACAAAGGCGTCAGCCGGAGAATCAAACCGCCGGAGCGACGGCCCAATAACAACCGGAAGCTGGAGATCAAAGCCATTGATTGCGCGTTCCGGCATTATAGCCTTCGGAACGGCAGTCAGTGGACAGCCTTTACAATCCGGCGAGTCCTCAATCTCAGTTGACGAACAGATCGGATTACTCGCCTGTGGCGCCGCGCCGTCCCGCGCGCAGATCCAGACGCAGGCCACAAGCAGCCATACAGAGGTCATCGGCAGCAAGCAAGCTATGAGTTTCTTAAGCAAAACGGGCGCGAAGAACATTCTTTTCGGATCATAGCTGTTCAACTTGATTCGCGCCACAAGGCTGTCACGTTCTCTCAACAGACGCTCAACCATCATAGCTCCCGCTGATCAATGCCGGTGAGTGAATTCTCTCAACCGGTTTGCGGGAAAATGCCCATGCTTTCGAAGGACAATTGGCGCTTATGTCCACAATCTACACCGCTCACAGGGAGTCCTGGTTGCTGAAAACCGTGAGATTATTTTTCGGCCTTGTTCAATTTTGAACAGACAATAAAGCCTCAGCTTTGTAAGATATGGCGGTTTCCAACCAGCAACCAGTGACAGCCTTGTTCGCCGGTTGCGACGTGGAATTGTTTGGGATTCCTGCTGAAGTTCCAAGACGAAATTCGAGGAAGAAACCTGGAAAACACCCTCACTCGCCTTGAGTCGAACCAAGCCGAGCCGGACCGCGCTTTAACCCACGTGTTTGCCGCAGCAACAAAACAGCGCGCGCCAAATGTCATCGACCTTTGACTTGTGAACGCTGATTGCTAAAGGACCACTTGAGTGTGTGATGGCCAACCGCGTGACCGCCGTCACTTCGAGATGTGACTACGCTCATAGTTCTTTCAGTTACTGAACGGTTAGATTGGCTTCTCAACTTAAGGAGGCACGCAATGAGCCCGGTAAAACTATTAAAGACGGCGTTGGTGGCTGGCTGCGCGGCGCTGGGAGTCCTGTACACGGCTTCGAGTTCATTCTCGAAACCGGCCGACCCCAACGATCAGAAGCAAACCAAACCAGCGGCGTCCGCCAAGAACTCGCCCGAAGATTATGTCGGAAGCGAAACTTGCAAGGCCTGTCACGAAGCACAGCACGAGAGCTTCATGAAGACCGCGCACGCCAAGCTGCAAAACGCCGGCTGGAAAGCCGAGCAGCAAGGCTGCGAATCGTGTCACGGTCCCGGCAAGGCGCACGTGGAAGGCGGCGGAGACAAAACCAAAATTCGGACATTCGCAAACGAATCTCCGAAGCAAATCTCCGAAGGCTGCCTGAAATGCCACGCCGGCAAGGAAGAGCACAACAACTTCAAACGCGGCGAACACTGGCGCAACGACGTAGCATGCACCGATTGCCACTCCCCGCACTTCTCAACCAGGCTAACTGCCACGCTTGCCGGCGCACCTCAAGGCAAGACCGATGCGCCTTCCTCATTGATGCCGGTTGGTCCCTTCTCGGCGCACTCAAACGACCTCGCGCCCCTCAAGATGCTGGTGAAGAACGAACCGCAACTGTGCCTGACCTGTCACAACGAAATGAAGGGCCAGTTCTCGCAGCCGTTCCATCACCGAGTCCTCGAAGGCGCAATGAAGTGCAGTGATTGTCACAACCCACACGGCGGATTCGAACTGAAACAGGCAAGGCTTGCCACCGGCGCCGACGCTTCGTGCATGAAGTGCCACGCCGATAAGCAGGGCCCGTTTGTGTTCGAGCACGCGCCGTCGAAGGTTGAGGGCTGTGCGATTTGCCATACGCCTCACGGATCGAGCAATCCGAAGATGCTCAAGCGCAGCGCCGTCAACCAGCTCTGTCTGGAATGCCACAGCAACGTTGCGTTGAAGGTTGGCGAAATCGACGCGCCCGGCGCGCCCAGCTTCCATAACCAGGCGACCGTGCGATACCAGAACTGCACAACGTGTCATTCGAAGATTCACGGATCGAACACCAACAAGGTCTTCTTCCGCTGAAACGCGAGGAATCGAGGAGAGATGCTATGAAAAGCAAAATTGGACTTACGCTGCTCTTCCTGTTCGGGTTCGTGATGGGTCTGGTGCTGATGACCAACGACGCGCACGCGCAGCAAACGCCCGACAAGGACAAGACACAAGCGCCCGCCGCCACTGCACAGAACGGATCGGAAGGGCCTTACACGGTGACCTCCAGCATCGAGTTCGGCGTGCGGGGCGTTTTGATTGAAGGCAACGGCAACAAGTACCGGAGCGATTTGAACTACTCGCCGGGATTTCGGATCTTCGATTCGAGTTTGCTGATGCGGTCAAAGGACAACAACGGTCCGGTGTTTGACACGCTGATGGTGAGCTCGTTTGGCTGGGGCGAGGATCCAAGCAAGTACTTGCGGGTCAACGCCGAAAAGACCAAGGCTTATCGCTTCGACGCAAACTATCGGCGCTTCGATTATTTCAACAGCCTGCCAAACCTGGCGCTGAACCAGCACATCTCGAATACCGAGTTTCGACAGGGAGATTTCAACCTGACGGTGCTGCCGCAAAATGAGAAGTTCAGGATCAACCTGGGCTACTCGCTCGATAGAAACAGCGGGCCGTCGGTGTCGACTTTCCGTTACAACGGAGACGAATATCCCGCCGCGGTTCCGGTCCGAATGGCAGCCGACGAATACCGAGTCGGCGTTGACGCGAAGGTCTGGGTGTTTGATCTGTCATTCATGCAGGGATGGCGCTTCTTCAAGGAAGACAATCAATACCTCGTCACCGTGCCGAACGTTGGTAATAACCCAACCAATACAGCGAAGATCAACGACTTCTATCGCGACTCACCCACGAGAGGGGATACGCCGTTCACTCGATTCAGTCTTCACACATTGATCAAGAAGCGGCTCGACTTCACGGGCCGGTTTGTCTACACGAGCGGCAGCACCAAATACACGTTCTTCCAGAACGGGACCGGTACGGATTCGTCAAACAACAAGGTCAACTCGGACATAATAACCCAGGCCGGCGAGGCGAAACGTCCGAACGGGATGGGCGATCTGGCTGCGACTTTCTATGTCACTGACAGATTCCGAATCTCGGAGACATTCCGAGTTAACAACTTCCGCATCAACGGCGGAGACCTCTTGCGCGAGACGTTGCTTCGTTCAAAGGTGACAGCCGGCGGCGAGACTGTTCTGCCGCCCGTCGTAACCAACCTCCTGTCATTCCGAACGATCGACTATCGGCGATACCAGAACACGATCGAGGGCGACTTTGATATCAGCTCGAGGCTTTCGGTCCACGCGGGTTACCGATATACGGACCGGCACATCGAGCTTGGGAGCAGCGACATCACCATCGGATCCGCTGCCGTACCTGAGCGAGAAAAGATCGACAACAGCACCAACACCTTCATCTTCGGGTTCAAGGCGAAGCCGGTGAAGATCTGGTCGCTCTACATGGATCTCGAGAAAGGAAGCGCCGACAACGTGTTCACGCGTACGGACAACTATGAATTCACCAATGTCCGCGTGCGCAGCATTCTGCGGCCCAACAAGACGCTGTCGATCAACACATCGCTGGTGACGAAGAACAACACCAATCCTGCGATAACAGAGACAGACAAAAACTTCGGCGTCAACGTCAAGTCCAGGACGTTCTCGTCGAGCGTTGACTGGAGCCCCAACGAGCGTTTCCTGCTCAACGGCGGTTACACCCGCGCGAATGTCACAAGCGACGCGGAAATCATTTTCTTCCTAACCGGAGTGCAGACGTTCGGACAGAGCCGCTACTTCATGAGAGACAATTTCTTCTTCGTGAACGGATACGTCCAACTGCACAGGCGTGCGAAATTATTCGCCGCATACCGGATACACAACGATCCAGGGCAAGGCACCCGGCTATCGACGCCAAGCGTGCTGATCGGATCGTTCCCGTATCAGTACCAAAGCCCGGAGGCAAAGCTCGAGTTCAGGCTCCACAAGAACGTGGACTGGATCGCCGGCTACCAGTACTTCGATTACCAGGAGAGATTCCCGAACCCGAGCAAGCTGGCTTATAACGCGCATCTTCCGTACACCTCGCTGCGAATTTTCTTCGGACGCGAGTAACGGCCGATGAGCATGGCCATTTGAATGAGTTGTTAGTGTGAGCTACAGGCTAACGAGCAACAAAGGGTATGAAGTTAGCTAAGTAGGGGCGACAGGCTGCAAGGGGAGTGGTCTTTGGGGCCACTCCCATTTGCCCGCTCAGCGTGGCTGTCCAAGGCAATAACGGTTCGAGCTAGATAGTGATGAAGGGAAGACATACAAATCCCCTGCGGGGGATTGGAACCAGAAGGGTAAACTAGAAACCAAAAAACTGGCCGCATCCTGCAGGGGTGAATACCAAGGAGGTAGCACTAATGCCCAGGAAATTCATCCAGTTGTTTCTCGTAGCCCTTTTTGCCGTCGGCCTTCTAGCTCTCACACAA
>Ga0070705_100000553_pt1 | contig 21733 bp, 11 predicted proteins | sample KBSK5253metaG_FD_65455 | JGI IMG/M metagenome (GOLD analysis project Ga0070705, IMG submission 65455) | Corn, switchgrass and miscanthus rhizosphere microbial communities from Kellogg Biological Station, Michigan, USA - KBS K5-25-3 metaG | ecosystem: Host-associated > Plants > Roots >... | reverse complement strand
TGAACGCGCTGATCATCGGTTTCGTAGCGCTAGGTCTTTTGGTTGTCGCTGAACTCGGACTCGTAATGCTTCGAGGCGTTGCGTTCTCGGAGTACATTGCAAGCCGCGACCCGGTGTCTGGCTCGGTTTATCTTGCCTTGCTGGTTGCGTTCGCGATCATGCCGCGCCTGTTTGCGCGCCGCTGACTATTTCTGCGCGCTGATGCTTTCGCTCGCAAGCACGTCGTGGAACGCGTTGATCAACACTCGCTTGGGTTTTTGCGGCAACATTACTTTGAATTCGGCAGTCGTCGAGTTGCCAATGACCGTCGCTTCGCCAAGCCGCGTGATCTTGCCGTCGAAATCCAGGTAAACCGGCACCAGCATCTTGAAGCGATCCGATACGCCGCTCTGGGTGACTGACAACTTGAGCAGGACCTTTCCGCTGGCATCGGGAGTCAGCGAATACTCCATCTTGTATCGCGGAAGCTCGGTGCCGTAGACCCACTCGTTGAAAAACCAATCCATCCGTTTGTTCCCGTCGATATCCATGCCCGGCGTCATGTGTTTTTCTACGACGCGCTTGAAGCTCTCAGTCGAAGCGTTTTGATTGAAGTGAGTCTTCACGAAGTCGTGCATCATCTCGATGAACGCTTGATCGCCGGTCTTTCGATCGTACATCATCGCGCGAAGCATGTGCAGAATGTATCCACCCTTCGGATACACCAGTTGCCTGTAAGCCCCCTGAGTCTTAAAGGTGATCAAGCGAAGCCCCATCCATATCGGCCCCGCGTCATTCGCGCGATTCCCAAATTGGTTTTTCTCAGTTATGAACTCGCGGTGCCGGTCCCAATACTTCAGATACTTGTCCGTGTTCTTCTCGGTGAGTTGAAGAAAGAGACCGGCTGAGAAGTCGGCGAATCCTTCCGACAGCCACTGATCGTGGTACGACGACCAGCCGACTATGTGTCCCCACCACTGATGCGCGACCTCGTGCGGTGTTACTTCCTCAACGAACTCCGTCAGACCGGTCGAGATCCTGCCCATCAGCATCCAACGCTGCGTCGAATCCAGATAAGCGCTCAGCGGCAGGTAAACCAGAGTCGGCCACGACTGGCCAAAATTGAATTGAGGCTGTTGAGTGATCGCGATTCGTCCGTAGGGAGCCTCACCAAAATAGTTTGTAAAGATTCGCATCGCGTTTTGCGCGTCAACCATCGCCCTTTCGCTAAGACTCGAAGGCGACATCGCGATGTGGTCGCGAGCGTCACGCAAATACTCCGGGACCTCTGCCGTTGCGTAGCCTTCTATCTGATACTTCGTTGGCTCGTCGGTGAATTCCTTTTTCTTGAACGCGCCGTAGTTAAAACCGGCCACCGCGAGCGGGACCTCTGAAACCCACTGCGACGCGGCGTAATTCTCTTCGCGCCAGCTCTTCACCAGCTTGCCCACTCCGACCAGTGTGTAGCTCTTGGGCACCTTGAATGTGAGGTCAAACGTCGCGCGATCGTTGAATGCGTTTACGCTTGGATACCAACTCGTGCGCGCGCCGACCGCGAAGTTGCCGCCGCCCGCATCCTCAATGATCTTGTCACCCTGATACTCGATCGTCACCTTGTACTGTTGGCCCTTCACCATAGGCTCGGGCCAGATGGCGTAGAACGACGCGTCCTCTTTCTTCGGTTCCTGGATGAAATTGATTTCGCGGTCTCCGGCCGTCACTCGCGTCACGCGCAGGGTTTGGAGCAAGCCGAACCTCAACAAGCGGTCGCCCTCCGCAAGCGGCGCGAACGTCAATTCGCAGGTCGCGGTCAGTTTTCCTCCTCCGTCAATCGCCGTCTCGATTCGGTAATGCTGGGCGTCGATGATTCGCTTATCCTCATCGGAGCTCGCGGTGCGATTGGCGTATTCGCTTGTAAGGTGCGCAAGGTACAACACACCCTCGCGTTCATTGCCGGGATTGACGTTGATCAGCCCGACCTCCTCCGGCGAAAGCATCTGAGGGATCGCCCCGCGCGGCCGCACATAGTAGCGAAGATCGCCGTACTTTTGCCCGAATAGATACGCGGTGAAGAAGCCCTCACGTTTCGGATTGTAAATATCACAAAGCATTTCGGCGTCGACGTTCTCGCCCTCGTAGGCGATCAGGTATTCGACCAGACTCCTCGGCCGCTCGGGGCGATATCGAACTCGCTTCTGGAAATCGCTCAACACATCGTGCGCGCGAGGTTCACTGCCGCCTGCCTGCGACTGTCGTTTGATTTCGTCCGCCGTTCCGTCGGTGAAACAAAACACCGCTTTGCTGAAGGCTTCATCGACGGTTTCCTTCTCGGTGATCAGGCGGAGGTATGCGCGTTCGAGCGCGATAGCCGGGGTGAGCGTGAACTGCGCATCGCCGACAAACACTGCTTTGACGGTGCGGCCCATCACCGCCGGAAGAAAGCTCACGTGCCCGCTGCGCAACAAAAGCGTTCCGACATCGCGTTTGATCTCGAGGTTGGTGACGGTGAAAGTTTCGAACTGCTCGGCGTCGCGAAGCTGGCGATAGTTTGGTTCGGAGTTGGGCGCGACGGCTCCCTTGGATCCAACGTCAACCTTTTCGCGCGGCGCAGCTACCTCGAGTCGAATCTCGGCTGTGGCGGCGCGTTTCGGTTCGATGACCACCGAGCTCGCGCCGGTCTTGAAGCCCGCGTGCGTGACGCTGATCGTATAAGCGCCTGGCGCGAGGTTATCAAATTTGAACCGGCCGTTGTCTCCGGTGGCTGCAGTGCGAGTCTCGCCAGTCGCGCTGTTTCGAAGCGAGACTTGTGCGCCGGCGATGACGGCGCCAGCCGGATCCTTCACGGTTCCGCTCAGCGTGCCGAACTCGGTTTGCATCGCGATGGCCAGCGTCACGGCGCAAAAGACCAAAGCAACGGTTGCCAGAAGCGAAACTCGCGTATGCATATTTACCTCCCGGACGTATTTGAAATGACAATTCTAAGGGCGACCAAGGACGGAGCAAAAGATACCACACCGTCGGGCAGGTTCAAAGCCAGGCGATGTAACGAGGTGCTCTCAGGTTTTCGCGCATCATACCCGCCTCTTCAGAGACTGTGTGATGAGAGTGCGGCTAACCGCATAGCGGTGACCTCTCGGTAGAAGGCGGGCGATTGGAGCCCCGAGGCCGCGTAGGGTCACCTATTCCTTAGAAGTGTGCTGCAATCAATCAGGTGACCGCTTCGCGGCCAGCGTTTGGAACCCGCGCCGTTCTATCGAGAGGTCGCCGCTACGCGGTCAGCGGACTTTTCAGACATCTCGTCGGAGGTGGGGATGCGCGAAATGTTTCGCACCGCGATGTCGCGGATGCTTGCGTAGAAGAGGATCCATTTTCAAACTGAATTTCACGCTCGGCCACGACTCAAGTTGCGAACTGTTCCGCACTCGGTGGAAAGTTCGCAACCTCTCAGCCCGCAATCGCTCGCAAAACAAGAGGTGTGAAGCTGGCATAGTGATTGCGCTCAATGTCCGAACACGTAGCCAACATGATTGAACACGATCACTCACCGGAAGCGATTCGCGAACGCCTCGAAGGCGGGCCGCTTCACAGCTACACGCGCGACTGGGTGTATGGAGGCATCGACGGCTCGGTGACGACCTTCGCAGTAGTCGCGGGAGTGATCGGCGCTGACCTGTCACCGGCGATTGTTCTGGTGATCGGAATGGCGAACATACTAGCCGACGGATTCTCAATGGCCGCGAGCAATTTTCTCGGCACTCGCACCGAGCATGAAGAACTGAGTCACCTCGAAGCGATCGAGCATCGTCACATCGAGCGCGATCCCGAAGGCGAGCGCGAAGAAGTGCGGCAGATCTTCGAACGCAAAGGCTTCGAGGGTGATGATCTTCATCGCGTTGTCGAGTTGATCACTGCGGATCGGACGCGGTGGGTTCGCACGATGCTCACCGAAGAATACGGATTGCCGCAGGAAGTGCGTTCGCCGTGGAGAGCAGCAGCAGCGACGTTCAGCGCGTTCTTCGTATGCGGGCTGGTGCCGATTCTCCCATTCGTGTTCAAAGCCGGCAGCGCGTTCATGCTGTCGACGGTGCTGACGGGGTGCATCTTCTTTGCGATCGGATCATTGAAGAGTAGATGGTCAACGATAAGCTGGTGGCGTTCGGGCCTCACGACTTTGGTGGTGGGCTCGATCGCGGCGGCGCTGGCTTACCTGACGGGAGTGCTTCTCAAAGGATTATCGTGATTGCTGGGGATCGAGGGAGAGACTGCGCGTTGGAACCAGCCATTGAATACCTTTGAAATTCTTTCAGCAACATACTCTCCCACTCGACACAGTATTTGAGATAAAGATTCCGCTTGACACGATTCCTCATCATGCTAGAATCCGCCCGTCTGAATGCCCGTGAAGTGGATCGCAGCGATCCCAAAGAATAATCAATCTCACTGAACGCAGTTAAACAGGCAGCTAAGATCAATCCTCTATCCTGGACTCGGTCGTTGGCTGATCGAAGTCAACGTTCGTTACCGCAATCAAGGTCTTGCCGTGTAGGAGGTCGCCATGCGCGATAATCGCTTACGTTCCTTTGCTCCTTTCTCTAGTCTTCTTTCCTCTGCTCGTTTCAATATAGTCGCCGGATTCTTTGCCGCCAGGCTACGCCGGCTACTCCTGAGACAAGCAATCTGTATCGCGCTCATCTTCAGTCTGCTGTTCTTACCAGGGTCCTCTTATGCGGTTGCTCAAACGCCTGAGATCGCGACCGCGCTTGTTCGAATCTCCACTCTTCCAATTGCGCCTATCTCCGGAATTATTCGGAAGCTGTTCTCGACACGTACCCAAATTCGGCGCAAGGAAACTATGGATGACCGCGCAAGAGCAGTTGCGCGGCTCGTCGTTTCTCCAAACAAACGTGTCGGCTATCAGGACGAAGGCGCTACGTTCACCGCGCTGCCTATCGACGCACTCGGCAATACGGTTCACGGCGTGAGCGTGAGTTGGTCGTCTTCGAACACCCAAAAGGTCGAGATCGATGAAGCGGGCCGAGCCAGATTCTTACAGCCAGGTCTCGCCTTGATAAATGCGAGCGTGGGCCCGGTCACCAGAACCGCGCCGGTGCTCGTGAGGCCTAATCATCGCGGTCAGCAAACCGACGACGAATGGCGAATCGATCAGGGAAGCCTCAGGCTCGATGGCTCAGTGATCGGCGAAGCGCGCCCGGCCGAAGACGGAAGACCGGTGACCGGTGACGAAAACCGAAGTGGTCTTGGAGCCGTCTTCGGTTCATTGCTGGAGCGGCTCGCGCCGGCGGCGCTTGCTCAAAACGGCGGCGCAAGCGATCTCGCATACGATCAGCTATGGAGCGAGCCGCGCAACTGGGTGGGCTCGCCTCCGGGCGCCGCTGGCGACTCGATGGCGTTTGGTTCAGTCCTTCCCGAGGGCAGCAACTTCACCTGGCCGGTGCCTATCGCCGGACTTGGCGGAAGAGGACTGGCGACAGGCCTGACGCTGTATTACAACAGCCGACTTTGGTCTCGCCGCAACAACTCCGTGGCTTACGACGCGATCGGCGGATGGCTGGCCCCCGGTTTTTCGATCGGATTCGGGCGTATCATTCCTTACGAGATTGGGTCTGGAGGAAATCCAACTTGCAAGTATCTGCTGATAGAAGCGGACGGCACGCGGCGTTATCTCGGAAGCGGGGCGTGGGCTGGTTTCGGATACGCGCTCGGCGGTCCATTCGAGACGTCGGACGGGAGTCACATTGTTTACACCGGGAATGCGCGCGACGGCGGGGATCTGCATTATCCCGACGGCACGGTTGTCAGTTACACGACGACCAACAATCGCGTGCTGCCAACGACGATCTCCGATCGAAACGGCAACTATGTTCAGATCGCTTACAAGCCTGATTGCTTCGAACAGGGAGGACAGATTTATTGCGGTCTGTTCCCGCCGATCGCGATTGATTATGTGATCGACACACTAGGCCGGCGGATCGAGTTCCAGTACGACTCCAGCTACCGCCTGATATCGATCACCACGCCTGGGTTTGGCGGCTCGACTCAGAATCCGCTCACCAACACGCTTGTGCAATTCGACTATCAGACGGTCAACGCCACCGGGACCTTCAGCGGGCTGACAGTCGAGCGGGCGGCGGGCTCGATCACCACGCTGAAGCACATCTTTTTCCCCGCGACCGGCACAGGCTACTTGCCGGCGTATTCGGCATATGGAATGGTCACGAGCGTATCGGCGCGGCGTCAGATGACCGCCAGCAGTTGGCCTCCGGGGAGTCCTCCTTCGATCACCGATGGAGTGGAAAGCGCCGCCGTCGCTTTCAACTATCCGGCGTCGGGACCGCTCAGCGATGTTCCCGCGTTCACCCAGCGGACCGAGACCGCGGTCAACAGTCCAAGCGCAGTGTGCAGCTACTCGACAAGCACAGACGGCGCGGCGCAGACGATGACCTTCACCATAACGCGGCCCGATTCGACGACGATGCTGTTGACTCGTTCGACTAACGCTTCGTTGCCGGCCAACGGCAAGGTGGTTCAATCAGAGATGAAGAACGGCGTGGCGTCGCTTGCGAAGAGTGTGCTGACTTATGCGAATGATGGGGGCGGCGCGCCGCAGGTGCAGTCGATCACGAGTTATGACGATCTGGGCGCGCCGGTGAAAGTGGATTTCGACCGCGATCAGTATGGGAACATTACTAACAAGCGAGAGTACGGCTATCAGGTCAGTGGTGCGTGGCAGGTGCGCAGGCGAACACATCTGGTCTACACCGTGATAGGCGGCTCGAAGAATCTGGTCACTGAAGCTGATGTTTATGACGCGCTGCTCAACACTACGGACGCCGATGACGTGATGATCGCCAAGTCGACTTATGCATACGACAACTACGCTTCGATGGGAGGGATGGAGAACTATGGAGGAACAGCGAGTCCTCCAGGCCACTTCTCATGGTACGACGCAAACCTGACGGCGCGAGGCAACGCGACCGGCGTAACCGAGTGGACTGATCTCACGGCCGGCACTACGGTTCAGCACCTGGCGAAGTACGACATCTTCGGCAACGTGGTGAAGGCTCAGGTGTCGTGCTGCCAGGAGAAAGACCTGACGATCACCGATGACACTTACTGGTCACAGGCTAACAGCGAAACCAGCGGCGATCCGAACGGCGCGCATCAGACGACCTCGGCCGATTATGACTTCAACACCAGCTTGCCGGTGACGGCGACCGATGCTGGAGGACTAGTGACCGGCTTCGGTTACGACGCCGCGCTCAATCCCTCGAGCGTACAGCTTCCGACGGGCGCCAGCGCCAGTGCCGGGCGAGATTATGCGAACCTGTCGTCATCCTCGAGCGTGAGCTACACCGACGGCACCGATTGGTTGGGCAATCCCATCACCAAAACCATTACCACCTCGCAGGTCTACGATGGTTGGGGGCGGGTGATTCGGTCGGTGGACAAGAACAACGGCCAGGTGAATACAAGCTACGATGCAATGGGCAGGGCAGTCAGTCGAACCAATCCGTTCACCGCGGGCGGGACTCCCGGGCCGGCGACCACTTTTCAATACGACCTAACGAACAAAGCGATGATAACGACCCTGCCGGGCGGCAACACGGTTCGCAGCGACTATAGCGGCAGCACGGTGACCGCGACCGATCAGGTGAATCGCAAAATAAAACGCGAGACGGACGGACTCGGGAGACTCATCAAGGTCACCGAGCAGGACGTCGCGGCCGGCACGCTGACTCAAGAGACGAGTTATTCATATAGTCTTCAAGACAAGCTTACCGGCGTAAATCAGGGCGGACAGCTTCGAAGCTATAAGTACGATGCGATGGGAAGGTTGTTGTATGAGAAGATCCCCGAGCAATCGGCTACGATCAACGACGGGACTGGAACTATGTGGAGTTCGAAGTACACATACACCGAGTGGGGAGGCCTGGCAAACAAGCAGGACGCTCGCGGAGTCATCACCAGCTACGCATACGACTCGCTGCATCGAGCGACTCAAGTGAGCTACAACACGGTGTCGGGAGTGACGACGGCGCCTACCGTGACTTACGTCTATGACTACGATGTGAACTACGGAACGACGGCGACCGGGAAGCTGCTGCGAGTCAACGTGGGCAGCGATTATCAGGAGCGGTACACGTTCGACGGGATGCTGAGGGTGTCGAGCGCGATTCGCACGATCGGGATTCGCACCTACACGACCAGCTACAACAGCTACAACGAAGCGGGCCAGTTGACTCAGATGACTTATCCATCGACACGGCAGTTGAGCGTTACTCATGACACCGCCGGGCGATTGAACGGGCTGACGGGTTATCTGAGTAGCGTCGGCTATAACGTTGCGGGGCAAGTGACCGGGGACACGCTGGGGAACGGCGTTGCTGAGACATTCGGCTACGATGCGAATCGTTTGCAATTGACTTCGCAGACGGCGACCAAGAGCGGAAACACACTGATGAATCTGACTTACGGTTATCAAGCTTCGGCCGGACAGATGGGCTCGGGTTCAACGGCCGGCAACGCGGGCCAGTTGATGACGATAAGCGGCACGATTGGCGGATTGACTGAGAGTGCGGGCTACACCTACGACAATCTGGGCAGACTTCTGACTTCGAATCAGACCTCAAACGGATCGAGCGCCGAGCGGCGATTCGCCTACGATCGCTGGGGAAATCGCACCGCTATGTGGGATGCCGTGAGCGGAGGAAATCAGATTCAGTCGCTGGCCATGGAGCAGAGCGGAGGTGTTCCGACCAACAGAATCCAGTTCAATCTCCCACCAGGTACTAACGTGGCATTGGCATCAAACGGCGCAACCGCCACTGCCTCATCCTCTTATTCCGGTGGTGGAAGCTACCCTGCGAGCAGCGTCATCAACGGCGACAGAAAAGGAGTCAACTGGGGCTCAGGCGGCGGCTGGAATGACGACACCGCGAGCACCTACCCGGACTGGGTTCAGGTGAGCTTCAACGGGTCTAAGACCATTAATGAGATCGACGTGTTCACACTCCAGGACAACTATGCGAATCCGAGCGAGCCAACCGAAGCGATGACATTCAGTCAGTACGGCATAGTGGATTTCAAGGTGCAGTATTGGGACGGCTCGGCGTGGACCGCGGTGTCTGGCGGCGTAGTCACGGGCAACAACAAGGTATGGAGGAAGTTCGCGTTTTCGAGTCTGACAACGGATAAGATTCGGGTGCGGGCGACCAATGGGTTGAGCAGCTACTGCCGGGTAACGGAGATCGAAGCGTATCAGGTGGCAACTCCAGCCTACGACGCGGCGGGCAATGTCACTAATGATGGTGTGCACACTTACGAGTACGACAGCGAGAATCGGATTGTGAGTGTGGACGGAGGTTCTACGGCGAGCGATGCGTACGATCATCAGAATCGGAGATACAAAAAGACGATTGGCTCGACGGTGACACATTACGTGTGGGAAGGCTCGCACGTCTTAGCCGAGCACAACGGCAGTAATGGAGGGGTACTGATTGACTATGTGTATTCGGGCACCCGAATGATCGCAAAAGTCGCGAGCGGCAGCACGCAGTACTACCTAAGTGACCGCTTGAGCCTGCGATTGTCGTTGGATACAAGCGGCAATATCACGGGTCGTCAGGGACATTTGCCCTTCGGCGAGGACTTCGGCGAGACCGGCACGCAACAGAAACAGCACTTCACCAGCTATGAGAGGGATAGTGAAAACGGAACTAACTATGCAATGAACCGGCAGTACTTTGAAGGTATCGGACGATTCAACAGAGGCGACCCGCTCGCATCAAGCGCAAGAAAAGAAACTCCACAAAGCTTTAATCGCTACGCCTACGCTAACAATGAACCGATAGATCACCATGATCCAATGGGACTGATACTATGCGGTGGCTTGGATCCGTTGGCTCCCTGCACTAAGCCTCCAGCGGTCTTCGATCCCCTTGAGCTAGATCCATGCACACCTCACGGAGCAAGTTACTTGCTCGATGGGTTTGAGATGGCGAATACGGATTTGACATGCACTCCTGTCCCAACGCCAGCCCCCTTGCCCAGCCCTCTCGGTGACTACGGCAGTCCTTGTGGTTCTGTTTGGGCAAACACCTTGAGATTTGATAAGGAACGGACATATAGGGACGGAAGTAAGACAGCGCGAGAGCACATCTACAGAAATCACATCAGCGAGACGGAGTTTCCGTTTCCGGAAAAGAGTAAGTTTTACTTCACAGATCCAAGATGGAATCGGACCGAACAGATTGCTTGGGTAGAGCAATTGGCCAGAAGCATCTTTGAGAAAGGCAAAGGTAAGGCCTTCTTCCAAGACGGAGCTTGGTTTATCGTATACGGTGTTGAGGCAATCCCCGGTCGCGACACGATCTACGACGGAGTAGGTCTGGACGCCAGCATGTTGGGTAGACAGTTGACGAACGTCGTGACTCTCGTTCTTGACTCGGATTGCCAATCGGTCTCAACTTTCTTTCCGGGTTTACCCGCGCGCATGGGGGTTGACGATGAGAGAATCGGAGGAGCCGCCCCGCATTGGCGTTCTGTGCCATGATAGATTGCGATGATAGATTAACGCAGGGAATTCTGTACGAATGACGATCGGTTTCTAAGGCAATGAAGGGCGATCGAAAAGAGGAAATGAGCAATTCTGAATCGGCTAGTTTTCAGGCCGACAAGTATCGCCTTGCTCTAAGTGAGCAAACTAACATGTGGCAAGCTGCCGCAAAGGGCGACATCCCAGCACTAATAGGTTTCTTAGAGAAGGGTGCGGATGTAAATGTTGTTGAGGGCAATCTGGACACAACCCCTCTGTTGTGCGCTGTGAGCGAGGGCCAAATCGAAGCCGCAAGATTTCTGATTGAAAACGGCGCGGATTTAGACGTTCAGGATCTGTTTGGCTCTACACCAATGATGTTGGCGGTCATGCAGAGCAACACAGAAATGGTGACTCTCTTACTAGAGAAGGGTGCCGATGTGACGATAAAAGACTTTAGAGATCCACCGGAAACTGCTTTGGAAATGGCGTACAAATTTGAAGACGAAACGATTATTGGGTTGCTTCGGCGGGCTGGCGCAAACTGTTAGGTACTGCGCAAACATCCAGTCTGGGGACTTGAATTTGGGAGGTCCGACAGTCTACCCCTTTTTTACTCGCGTCCGTTCTCGCCGTTCCTCGGATTAACTCCTGTAGTCCCAAGTGAGATTTCCCTTCCAAATCCTCCACCGTCGCACTTCAGGAATCACACTTCTACTTTCCAACTCGGCAACCGACTGTTTCTAACTCACTCCTTTGAAGAGCACTCTATTGGTCAAGTCTGCGCATAGACCGTGAACCTGTAAAAGGCACCAATAGGCGCGCTTTAGATCGCACGCTTGGGCGAAACTTGTTGACACCGATTCCGTGTCGAGCGTAGATTTGCGTTGTACAACTTAATTAGTGGCCCTTGGGTCCGCGATGGTGGCTGGTTCCCCGCAGTAAATGACAGCATCCATAGCGGGCCTTTCGTTTTTTGGAGGTATTGAAATGGAAGAGAACAATAATCACGTTAGACGACCCCGGCGGCGTGGTCGCCGCAGTGCAGTACCGCTCCAGGCGACCGGCTTATTCACAACTCTACTGCCAGCTCAACCACCTCATCTAACGCCTCAAGAAGAGTTGAGAATATTAGGGATGAAGGTGTTTATGACCCTTTCCGCAACTGGCTGGGGAGTAGCGGCCAAGGAGATTCGGAGAGCCGAGCGCGGCGACACAGTTCTTGATGAAATCGCAAAGCAGTTTTGGGCTTCGGTGTTTGAAGCGTTCAAGCAGCGTGTTGAGTACGCCCGCAATCAGCTCTAGGAGGCGTGTATGAAAGACACATCAAGAATCTTCTATGAAGTATTCGCGGTGAATGAGCAGACGGGACAACAGCAGTCGCTTGGAATAGGAGGCGACATTCAGGCTCGCTTCTACCGGAACTCGCTATCCGCAGAACAGCGGGCGCAGGGATGGACCATTGAGATAAAGGAACGCAGGGATCTCGGCTCTCGGCCAGGAACGAAACGCGGAGGCAGCTCGCGCCGCCGAGTATCACGGGGGCGTGGTCGTTACTGAGGAAAGCGTGCAGAGGGGTCTGGCTTGAGTTCCTTGACATTCGGGCAGAAGACGCCGCTAACAAAGATTCCGCGACCGCAATGCTGAATCAGCCGGCTAACCACGAAGGGGTCGTTGACCTTTTCGCTTTGTCATCACAGCGAACTCAAACAGGTGCCGCCACCTCTTCGTCACTCTCAGATCAATCGCTCTCACTCGTAGCGCAGGGCAATCATCGGATCGACCCGCGCCGCGCGACGCGATGGCAGATAACAAGCCAAGAGCGCGACACACGCCAGCAACAAGCCGACTCCAAGATAAGTCCATGGATCGGTTGCGCTCACACCGAACAGCAAAGCCTTCATCGATTGAGTCAACGCGATCGCCGCAATCAACCCAATACCCATTCCGATCAGAACAAGCGTCAACCCTTGCCCAATTACCAGCTTCATGACATCAGCTCGTTGAGCGCCGAGCGCCATTCGTATCCCGATCTCGCGAGTCCTCTTCGATACCGCGTAAGACATCACACCATACAAACCAATCGCTACAAGCGCCAACGCAAGCATCCCGAATACTCCCAGCACCCAGGCCGCGATGCGCGCAGGCAACAGTGGCAGACTCATTCGCTCGACGAACGTGCGGCTCGCAACGGGCAGGTTCGAATCGAGCTGCCGCACCTCATCTCGAATCGAAGCGATCAGCTTCTGCGCATCGGCGGCCGCGCGCACGATCACAATCGTAGATCCGGAATATGACTGCCACAGCGGGCGGACGACGTACGGCTTCGGGTCTTCATTCAGGCCCGCGTATTTTCCGTCCTCGACAACGCCGATCACCCGGCGCTGCGGCGATTCGGGGCTACCCATGCGAAAGCTCTTGCCGATTGGGTCTTCGCCGGGATAAAAGCGGCGCGCGAAAGTCTCGTTGACTATGGCGACAGGCGCCGCGTTCTGGTCGTCCTGTTCGGTGAAGTCGCGGCCCTGGACCAGGCGCGTCTCCATAGCTTGAAAGTAACCCGCGGTTGCGCGATTGAACATCGCCACCGGCATGTTGCGCTGCGGCGGCTGGCCTTCGATGAAGACCTTGTCTCGGGAGAAATGCAGATCGACCGGAGCCGAATCAGCAAGACCCGCAAACTGCACGCCAGGTAACGCGCGCACTCGTTCGAGGAGACGCTTCTGAAACTCACGGCCGCGCGCGTCCTCGTAGCCTTGCAATCGCAAGTCGAATGAAACTTCAACCGCGCGCTCGGGATTGAATCCGAGATGGATCGTCTGCGCCTGTTGCAAGGCTCGGAGCATCAGACCGCCGCCGATCAATAGCACAAGCGACAACGCTACCTGCGCAACGATCAAGCTGTTTTTCAGCCACGAGCGGCGATAACCGCCGAATGAAGCGTCATCCTTGAGAGCTGAAACCAGATCGGTCTTTGTCGCCTGCCACGCGGGCAATAACCCGAACAACACGCCGGTCGCAAGCGAGATCAGCAAGGTGAAGATGAATACCCGGCTGTCGATTGCTACGTTGAGAGCGAGGGGAACGTCGATCGGGATTTTGAACGCAACGACGAGGGCGGTCAGCCGGAGCGCGAGCACCAATCCGAGCGCGCCGCCCATCAGCGCGAGCACTACGCTCTCGGTCAGAAGCTGCCGGATCAACCGCGAGCGGCTTGCTCCCATCGCAAGACGCACCGCGATTTCACGGCGGCGTTCGGCCGCGCGCGCGAGCAGCAGATTCGCGAGGTTGATGCAAGCCAGCAACAGCACGAGCCCGACTATCACCATTAACAATCCAGCAAAGCCAAGCACCGGCCCGCGCATGGAATTGCCGATCAACCCCGGAGGCGAAAGCGTGATTCGCTTGCCTTCGTTTTCGTTGGCAAATTCGCGTTCGAGTTGCTCGGCAAGTTCGTTCATCGAGGCTTGCGCCTGTGCATAGCTGACTCGGGGTTTTAACCGCCCCTGCACGAAAATGTTTTCGACTCCGCGGGCATCCATCCAGTTTCTGCCGGCTTCGAGTTGCGCCTGCATCGACAGCGGAAACCACAGCTCGGGTGCGGCAACGATCTCAGTGCCGTTGAATCCACGCGCAGCTACTCCGATTATCGTGAAGCTTCGGCCGTTCACGATCACGTCGCGGCCGATGATCGCCGGATCGCCACCGAATCGCTGCTGCCAGCATTTGTAGCTCACGACGGTGAAGGGACTCGCGCCAGGCGCGCCGTCATCCTCCACTGAAATCATCCGGCCGAGCGCGGCGTTCACGCCAAGCGCGGCAAAGTAATTACCGGACACCTCGAATCCCCACAGCCTTTCATTGATTCCGTCGTGGCTCAAGCTCAGCGGCGTGAAGCGATAGGCGATAAGATCAGAGAACGCGTCGTTGCGATCGCGCAGGTCTTTGTAGTTTGGATACGAGAACGAAGGAAAGGTACGGTTGTCCGAAGTGTTGTTCAGCGCGACGAGTTGTTCGGGCTTTGCTACCGGCAACGGACGCAGCAGCACCGTGTTGATCATGCTGAAGATGGCGGTGTTCGCGCCGATGCCAAGCGCAAGCGAAAGCACTGCGACTACGGTGAAGCCCGGGTTCTTGCGTAACATTCGCGACGCGTAAGGCAGGTCCTGCAATAAATCTCGAAACATATTCTTTCTCCTTGCTCCGGGCACGACGGGTTCGGGAGCCGGGCTCTCGATACGGGCCAACTCCGCCGCCAAATTTCTATCTCTCAACTCAGACAGCACCACGCGAAAGGCTTGCGGATGGGTTGAGCCGGTTGAAAGCAATTCCGCGTAACGATCTTCGAGATGCTGGGCCAGCTCTTCGATGATCTCGCTTTCGCGCACGGGATCGAGTTTCAGATCGGCCAATCGATTTCTGATTTCTTCTTTCCAACTGGTCATTGCTAATCCGGAGGCTGGGGCCGTGCTCGCCTGACCGATCAGGCGGTTTCGGTTCGCGTTATGCGATTGATTGCCGCGACAAATTCTTCCCAGCCGCTGCGCTGCGCGGCCAGAACCTTCTTGCCTTCGCGCGTGAGCCGGTAGTATCGCCGCCTGCGCTGGCCCGCCTTCTCAACCCAGCGCCCTTGAATCCATCCGCGTTTCTCGAGCCGGTACAGAAGCGGATAAAGCGAGGCGACGTTGAACCTGAGCACGCCGTCCGATCGCGCTTCGATGAGCTTGCTGATTTCATAGCCGTGCCTGGCGCGCACTTCGACCAGAGAGAGGATCAACAGCTCGGCGCTTCCTTTCTTCAACTCCCGGTCGAGCATCGGTGAGGTTGTATATTGCATAGCGACATATTACTGAGGAGCATATTCGAAAGTCAAAGCCACGGACCGCGTAGCGGTGACCTCTCGATAGAACGGCGCGTTCCTAACGCCTGGGCCGCGTAGCGGTCACCTGTTCCTTAGAGGTGTGCTGCAATCAATCAGGTGACCGCTACGCGGCCAGGCGTTAGGAACCCGCGCTGTTCTATCGAGAGGTCACCGCTACGCGGTCAGAGGACTTTTCACACCCACTCTGACGAGGTGGGTATGCGCGAAACCCTGGTGGCGCCTTCATCAGGTTCGTTGGCCGTTTGGCTCACGGGCCATGCGTGCTATATTAATGCCCGGCTTGAGCAACGATCTCGCGGCAAACGATTCGCGAGCCTCTTTCGGGCGGGTCTCCTCACGCAATCATAGAGACTTTCAGAAGCTCCACTGAGAGTCAGAAGTTTTGCTCTCAAGGAGAACTTTCATGAGTGCTTCCCTCAACACGGCACAGCAATATCTGGACAAGGGTCTGAGCTTTTACAACAAGGGGTGGCTCGATGAGGCGATCAACAGCTATCGATTAGCCATCGAAATGCGCAGCGGGAATTTCCCCCGGGCATATTACCAGCTCGCGCGCGCGCTGCTGGATGCCGGCGACGTCGGCGGCGCGATCGACGCTCTGCGTTCGTCCATCGAGCAGCAGCCTGATAATCCCGACGCGTATTACTCGCTCGGTCTCACGCTTGCCCGGCGAGGCGAGTATCCGGAGGCGATTGGCGCCTATCGCAAAGCCATCGAACAGCGCAGCGGCAATCATCCGTGGGCTTATCATAATCTCGGCATAGCTCTTTTAAGACGCGGCGACTTCGGTGAAGCGGTCGACGCGTTCAACAGCGCGATCGAGCAGCGTCACGGCGATTTTCCAAAAGCATGGCACAACCTGGGCGTAGCCTTCGCTAGACGCGGCGACCTGGAACAGGCTGCGGGAGCCTTTCGCAAGGCGCTCGACCAGCGTCACGGGAATTATCCCGACACTCAATTCGAGCTTGGCCGAGTCTTAGTCGAGAAGGGAGACCTGCCCGGCGCGGTTGAGTCGATCCGAGCAGCGATCGAACAGCGACGCTCGCCTTTTCCGCAGGCTCACTTCGAGTTGAGCCGCGCGCTTTTCGGATTAGGCCAGCTCGAAGAAGCGATAACCGAAGCGCGCGCTGCTCTCGAGAGCCAGCCGGTCTATCCCGAAGCGCACTATGCACTCGGACGCGCTCTTGCACGAAGGGGCGACCTGACCGACGCGATCGAGTCTTATCGCACGGCCATCGCCCAGCGCGAGCACTTCCCATGGGCGTATCACGATCTGGGTGTCGCGCTCGCTCGATTGGGCACGCTTGAAGAAGCGGTCGACGCTTATCAAAAGGCGATCGAGCAGAATCCGCGTTTCCCGCGCGCGCACTACGATCTTGGAAGCGCGTTATACAGCCTTGGCCGCGTGTCGCAAGCTACAGAAGAATTCAGCGCGGCGATTGCGCTGCGCGGCGGAAGCTACCCGGACGCGCATTATGAACTCGGGCGCATCTACGCCGGTGAGCAGCGGCTGGATCTTGCAATCAGTTCGTTTCAAACCGCGATCTCACAAAACGAAAAGTTTCCCGAAGCTCATCACGAGCTTGGCCTGGCTCTGTATCGAAACGGCGCGCTTCCCGAATCCGTAGCCTCGTTCCGCGCCGCGATTCAGCAGCGAGGCGGCGACTTCGCTCGCGCTCATCACAACCTCGGGCTCGCGCTCGCGGATCTGAATGTGCTCGATGAAGCAACGAAAGAGTTCCGTCTTGCGATCGAGCAGCAGCCGGTCTTTCCCCGCGCGTTTCGAAACCTGGGCCGCACGCTTTACCGCTTGAGCGATCTGGACGGGTCAATCGCCGCGCTGCGAACGGCGGTCGATCAGCGCGACGGCGAATTCCCGGAGGCTTATCACGATCTCGGGCTCGCTTATTTCAGCAAGGGGCAACTCGATGAGTCGATCGGCGCGCAACGCAAGGCGCTCGATCAATCGAAGGAATTCGCCGAGGCATATTTCTGGCTTGGCACCGCGTACAACGCGAAAGGCGAAGTCGAAAAAGCCATCGAAGCTTACAACGGTGCGATCACCAGCCGGGGCGGGCCGTATCCCGACGCTCACTACAACCTCGGTCTCGCTCACCAGCGAATCGGAGAACTCGATAAGGCGATATCGTCTTATCGCGCGGCGCTCGCGCAGAATGAAGCTTTCCCCGCGGCTCATTACAGCCTTGGCGCAGCGCTGCTCGAGACGGATCAGCTTGAAGAAGCGATCACGGAGTTTCGTAGAGCGCTTGCTCAGAACGACGAGATGCCCTGGGCGCATCACAGCCTCGGCGTTGCGTTGTATCAAGCCGCTCAGCTCGAAGAATCAATCCAGGAGTTGCGGCGCGCGATCAAGCAACAGCCGGTTTTCCCCGAAGCTCACTTACATCTCGCGCGTTCGCTTTACGATTACGGCGACCTGACGGGTGTCGTCGAGACGTGCGAACAAGTCATCGCGCGTCACGGCACTGAGTTTCCTGAAGCGCATCATCGGCTTGGGCGCTCGCTTTACGATCTGGGTGATCTTGACGCGGCGGTGGGTGCGCTTCGGGCGGCGATCGGCGCGAATCCGAAGGTGGCCGAAGCGCATCGCGATCTCGGCCGCGTGCTTTACGACATGGGTGATCTCGACGGCGCGATCGTGGCTTACCGATCAGCGATCAGCAATCGTTCGGATTATCCGATCGCCCATCATGATTTGGGTCTGGCGTTGTACGAAGGAGGTGAGCTGGAAGAAGCCGCTGCCAGTCTTCGCCGCGCGACTGCGGGCTTGAAAGACGGATTTCCGGCGGCCTGGCACAACCTCGGGGTCACGCTTTATGACCTCGGCGAAATCGATGAAGCAATCAAGTCTTACAGGACCGCGATCGAGCAACGCGGCGGGCGTTACGCCGAAGCGTTTTACAATCTCGGCAACGCGCTTTACGCGCGGGGAGAGATTGCCGAATCGGTGGGCGCTTACGAGACGGCAATCGAACAGCAACAAGGCAATTTCCCGGATGCGCATCGCAATCTTGGGAACGCGCTTGCGCGGCTTGGCGATTTGGATCGCGCGGCCGCCGCGTTGAAGCAGGCAATCACGCAGGGCGATACGGCAGCCGATGCGCATCACGATCTCGGCCTGGTGCTCTACGGACGTGGACAGCTTGAAGAGGCAATTCGCGAGTTTCAATTAGCTCTTGAGATCGGTAACGGAAATGACGCTGAGGCTCACCGCAATCTCGGCCGTGCGCTCTACGAGAGCGGCGATCTGGAACAGGCTCGCAAGGAATTCGAAACAGCAATCGCTCAACGAGAGGGCGGCGAAGGCAAGGGCGAGGGGGCGAAGCGGCGAAGGGCCGAGGGGGCGACAGCATTATTGGGAAGTGAAACGGCCGAAACCGATTCGGCGAAGGGAAAAACCATCACGATCGCCGCGTCGCCGCGTCCCCCAATCTCCCCGCCTCAGCCTTCCTTCCCCGAAGCACATTTGGATCTGGGCCGCGTACTCTACGACATTGGCCAGGGCAACGAAGCGATCGCCGAGTTTCGACGGGCGATCGACGGGCGCTCTGTCTTCCCACGAGCGCACTACGAGCTTGGCCGCGCGTTGATTCGGGCGGGACAACTGACCGAGGCGATGACTGAGTTGAAGACCGCGGTCGAGCAGCAGGAAGGGACCTTTGCGGAAGCGCATTTTCAGATCGGACTGCTGCTCTCGCGCCAGGGCGATGTTGAATCGGCGCTAGATTCTTACCAGACGGCGATCAAGCAATCGGGCGGAGTTTATCCCGAAGCTTATTACCATCTAGGGCTGGACCACGTTCGAGTGCGGAACATGAAAGCGGCTCTGGAAGCCTATCGCAAGGCCATCGAACAGCGCGGCGGCTTCTACCCGGAGGCGCATCAGGATATGGGACGGGTCTTGTACGCGACGGGCGATCTTGAAGCCGCCAATGAAGAGTACTCGATTGCAGTGCGCCAGCGATCGCCTCACAATACCGAGGCCGTTGCTGAACGAGAAGCGCACGCGGCGCCGGGCAAGTCGCGCCAATCGCGCCGCACCGAAGTGACTGCCGAAGAGCTTGGAACCGCGCTTCGCCAGGCGCCGGCGGCGGCCGATGCCGGCAGGAGTGCGCAATCATCGGCGGACCACGCCCCGGCTCGCGAGGCGTCCAGCGCGCGGAAAGATTGATTCGCTTGGTTGGGTGAGAATCGCGGCTCAACGTGAAGCTTGAACGGCCATCACGTCTTTGAACTCTTTAACAAAGGTTTTCATCTCTGCCATTGTCCCGAAGCTCGCACGCACGTGTTCGGGCATCGATGGGAACAACCGGCCTACGAGCACGTTCCGTTTCTTCAGCGCATCGATTACAGGCTGAGCCGGGCGATTTATCCCGATCAGCACAAAGTTCGTCTGTGAGGGAATCGGCTTAAAGCCCATCGCGCTCAATTCGCTGGTGACGTAGTCACGCACTTCCGAATTCATCTTGCGAATGCGAGCTATGAAGTCTTCGTCATTCTTGAGCGCAGCCATCGCCGCCGCCACCCCGAGTTGATTCGGATTGTTGGCGATGCGGCGCTTCGCCATGCGAGCGATCAAATCCTTGCGTCCGACCGCGTAGCCGATTCTGATTCCAGCCATTCCATAAATCTTCGAGAATGTGTGAGAGACAATCACAGGCCTTCCCTCTTTGACGTAGCGCAGACAACTTTCGTAATCAGGCGTGTCCACGTATTCGCCGTACGCTTCGTCCGATAGCAGCACAACTCCCTTAGGAAGCCTGTGAACAAATCGCTCGGTCGCCTCGCGATCGATGAACGACCCCGCCGGATTAGAAGGATTGCAAAAGAAAATCATTCCGGCGCCGCGACTCGCTTGCAGCATTCGAGGCAAATCGTGCTTGTAATCGGAGTTCAGTTTGATTTTGATCGAGCGCGCGTGCACGAAGGGGCAGTAGCCGGCGACCGCTTCGAAGGTGGGCTCGGCTACGACCGCGGCTCGGGTCGAGTTGCAGAATGCTTCGGTGGCCATTTTCAGGACTTCAATCGATCCGTACGCAAGCAAAACATTTTCCTTCTCGAGACCAAATCGTTTGGCGATTGATTCCTCGAGCGCTTTCGGTTCTTCAATCGGATAGCGATAGGATTTCGAATCGACCGCGGCTTTGAGAGCTTCCGCCGCCGCCGGCGCTAGCCCGTACGGAGTTTCATTGCGATGAAGTCTCAGGGGCTCGCGGTCAACGGCAGTCGCTTCAAGATTACTGCTACGCGCGGTCGCGCCAAACGCCGATGGCAAAGCGACGCTAACGGAAGCTGCGCCCAGAGCCGCGCTGGTCATAAACCCGCGTCTCGTCAATGATGTTTTGGTTTTCATCTCGAGCCTCCTGATTTTTGCGGCATCTTAACAAAGCGTTGCTCTGCTTACAACGAACCGGCCCAGGGAGTGATGAGAACGATGCGACTGCAACGAAGCTTTCGCGCAAGAGGTCGCCTTAACGAGTGTGTGCTTTGAGGTATTTTTGAAGAGGAGAACGCGCGTAGTGAATGAACCGCGCGGCGCACAGAGCGGTACAGTGAGATGGAAACGGAAGCGATGCGTGAGGCGTCCACCGCTCACGCATCGCTTCTCAATACTGGCTGGGTTACTTTTTCTTGGCTTCCCACTTGCCGGTCATCTGACCCGCGAAGTCGAAATCGCCGTTGAGCTTGCCGTCTTTGACCATCGCGGTCATTACGATGGCACCGTTCGGCGTATCAAGGCTGAAGCTCAGCTTGTTCGCGCTGAACGTACCTTTGCTCAGCGGCGCCGTGCCCTGGGCCGAATCCGACGAGCCAGTGACTTTGTCACCGTCGAGTTTCAGCTTGAGGGTGAACGGGAACGATGTGCCCGCTGCGTCAGCGACTGCGTCCCACTCACCGCTGATCGGATCACCGGCCGCTGGCGCCGAAGCACCGGCAGCGCTCGGCGGTGCGTGAGTCGCGGCCATGCCGGCTCGCTTCAACTCTAGCGGGCCACCCTGGCCGCCGAGTTCCCACTTGCCGCTGATCTTGTCGCCGTCAAGCATCGCCGTAACCGTGCCCTCGTTTCCGCCGGCATCGAATTTCATGACGATCTTGCCGTTATCAAAAGTACCGCCGGTGATGGCCGCCGGCCCTTGCGGGGTGTCGATCTTACCGGACAGCTTGCCGCCGTCGTTCTTGATCTCGACCGTCAGCGGGATGTCGCCCATCTGATCGCTCTTGGCCACTCCTTCGTACTTGCCCGAGAGGGTGTCTTTGGCTTGACCAGGATCAGTAGTTGGTTTGTTAAAGGTAGCTGC